>JAAUYG010284080.1_pt1 | contig 11125 bp, 11 predicted proteins | sample 7278091 | NCBI WGS metagenome assembly JAAUYG01 (sample SAMN14350201, study PRJNA611818) | marine sediment metagenome | isolation source: surface marine sediment (0.6m) | place: French Polynesia: Moorea | collected 2018-08
TATTAAACCCTGAAAAAGCAAGTGTTGTAAGAAAGCATCTCTCTGTTGATTCTGTGTCGTCAAAGGAAAGAAATACAATCGCACGACCTTTGTCATTGAGGAGCTCTTTTGGGAAACCAATTTCCCTTTTGCTCAAAGACACATCGAAATGGAAAAAAATTCATTGTTACGATCAGATTCCATGTTTTTTATCAATCTGGGGTCATTCTGTGTTTCAATTGCTGCAGTTTTGCAGAGGAGAAATCTTTTTTCTGGCGTGATTTCTTCCCATTCAAGTACTTCTGTTTCAGTCCAAGTCTAAAACAGTGGTACGCACAGCGGGGTTAGAAACCCTTTTTGAAAATCATGCAGTATTCAGCACAGACCAAATGGACAAGGAGAAAAAATGGAACTGAGGCCAAAAATTCAAACATCTGAGTCCACCTGTCCCACAAGATCTGCAAGTTCTGGACGAAATGTCATTGTCCGGAGATCATGTTACAGCTGGAAATTTGCAGGACGCATCATCTTTTGGCTTTGTCTCTTTTGTGGTTGGCCTTTTTAGACTCTTCAGTGCAACCAACACTTCAGGAAAAATGAAAATATTTCGGACAAGTCCCGAATCCCACAACATAACACAAAAAAACATAATGTGCCTGCAAGGCATCCACACATGGTGTGGCTTTTTGTTGTAGAATTATGATTCCTTTTCAACAAGAGGAAAGAAGACCCCTTTTGGTGATACGAGTTCCATTGCCTGGGTGATTGCGAGGGATTTCAAGTCGTCATTGATGTCCTTGGCCAAATCCAGAACAAGCAGCGATCAGCTGACATGACACTTTCAAAAGAATCTGGACCCGAAGGAAAGAACATCAAAGACAAAAATCCCTGTCTCAGAGTCAGCTTAATGTCAGGGCTTAAAGCTGAGTTCTTTGGTTTGTAACATTCCTTCAAGGACACAACCGACATGGACACAACACACCTGGGTATTGTTTCTTTTTGTGGCTCTGGAATATCATGTCCGCTTTGTGTGGGCAGCAGCTCAGGGGAGAACTGAGGCGACGCCAAACGTGCTGATTCAAAGATAAAAGCAAAGCAATGTACCACTGAGAGAAGCTTTGTTTTGAGGTGTATTGCCTGAATTGGCTTTGTGGCTGGTTCGTGTTGGCTGACTTGCAACCAGCAGACAAACCGTCCAGACGAAAAACGTCACCTGTGACGCTCTGATTTTCTGCCCTGAAGGATAGCGTTTTACACGTTGCAACGTGTCCTCCCCATCCACCAAATCACTCTTAAAAATTCAACAACTTCTTTCTGGTCTCCTGAATCTGCACCCAACTTTTTTGGAGCGCATCCATTCTTTATCCTGTGTTTGTTTCCAGACAGACCAGGGACATATGAACCGGTGTCTGCGGGGCATGTCTCCAGGTCAAGACTGCAGGTCAATTCTCCTTCACGGGTTTGTCTTGCCGAAGTTACGAAGTTGTTTGGGACGTTTTCAGCTTTTGCTTCAGTTTTGCAAGGATGAAAACGTGGAGCCACGTTTGATTTTCACCGAACCTATCAGTGCAGGCTTTGATCCGAACTGTCTGCTTACTCAGCTCACATCATTGCTTCTTGTTTCCTTGGTCCTGTCTTAGCGACATTTCTGTGGGTTCTATTTTCGCCTTCAGTGACAGGAAAGGTAAAGGTGAATAATTCCTGAATGGGCAACAAAAAAACCGCCACTGCCGCGGTGACTCAAGTTTTGCCAGATCAAATCGCAAGCAAAAAGAGCGAAAAGCCACATGGAGAAATAAAATACACACTCAATTCCCTGAAGTCAAAAAAAAAAATTGCCTGCAGAAACAAATCGCACACAAACCGATCCAAGGTGTAACAAGTGTTGCTTAAATTTGCAAAATGAATTCCATTTCATCTTTTTGCATCACCAAGATACCACAGATTGTTCGAGCAGTTGCTGGGGAGATGTAAACCATTGTGCAAGAGAATTCAGGAGACAGCTGTTTTTGTTGGGCATCCTGTTCTGAGACTAACTCCTAAAATGAACGCAGAAAGTTTCTGTGTTTCCCCTCCCGTGCTTTTGACCCAACCAAGAGAGTGAACCATGCAAACAGATGTATCTTCAGTTTTGCGTTGCATACACCACATGCCGATACATCTCTGGTACACATGCATCGACAACGCACTGTGGTCGTTCTTTGGTTTTCTTGGCACTTGCAAGAAGAGACACCAATCCACGATAATTTCTCCAAGACTGGGAAAAAATTATCAGTCCAGAAAAGCTGGCCGCTCGCTTTGAGCCGTGCTGACACACATGTAACTTGTTCATTTGCATGTCTCCAGAACCGCAGAACCTCAGTTGTTGCAATTACATTTGGAAGCAAAGGAACGCGGATTGCGTGACACAAGGCTTGGCACAGAGAAAGAATACTTTGACTTGATCAAGTCACAAAGCTCTGGTAGCAATGTTCTCTTTGACTGCGTGAACTGCATTGGAGCCAGGAACCACACAGACGGATATATATTGCGGTTTGGGGACCTCAAGAATGAGCGGTGGACCCAGGGCAGGAGGATTCTGGAGGCGCTCCCCCTTCTCCCCAGCCAAAGAACAAAAATGTTCTTCAAAATCCTGCAATTTTTAGTGACATGCCTGAAAGAGAAACCGTGTGCGACTCCACGGCTGGACTTTTGCTTTCAAGACCAGGTCCTCCCCAGCCCTCATTTCTGGATCCATGTGTGAAAAATCCACAGGGCTGACATCTGATAGGACGAAACGGATTCCAAAAGAGACGCACTAAAAACAGAGTTACAACAAAGGCCGCCTTTGGCAAGAAACGAGACGTTTTGGCCGTGGCACAAAAAACATCTTGTTTGTTCCAATAAAAATGGCTGGAAATTCGAGACTGCTTTGTGTTGCTTGTCTCATCTCCCTTTGACTGTGGCTCCTTATTGCACAAGTGAAGGAATGGTTATGGAGTCCTGGCATCACGATCTGGGTCCGCGACACCTGTGGCACATCGTTCTAACTTCATCAACACATTTTTGCCCCAAGGGCTATGAGGGCGCAGTTGTGCTGCAGTTGTGTATTTTTGGCAAAATTGTAGCTGTGTGTGGCTGTCATAAAAGTTGGTGTGGTTGGGCATTTTTCCAAATTGTCCAAAATTCGTAAGCGAAATGTAAAGAGACAAAAGTTGACTCCTCAGCCTGCAAGTCGTTTGTGCCACCCACATGGCTGTTTCTGGTTTCTGAGTTTTGAGCTGCTTGCAATGTGAGAAGTGGAGACTCGGACGGAAACACTGGAGCAACAGTGGAGAATACAAACGCATTGCCTATTCCATTGGAACTGAGCACTTTTGGAAGCTTTTGCAGATATTCTGCCCAAGCTTATTTTGGATGTCTCACATGATCTCATTCCTTGTCCATCTTTCGGCCTTCCACCCAGAAAATTCATTTTGTATCATGACTGTAAAATGTCGACAATTTGATTTGACAAGCCTGTGCGTCAAACACGATGCCACTGGCTTCTCCCTATGAAAATGAAGGCACTTGTTCGTCACTTCGTGTTTCCTAATTGGGCCATGAAAACCAAGTCCCCCCAACAGCAAAACGTAACTTAATTTACTACATGGCTGTACTGAGTAGGACTCGAGGACGTTCGTTTCCTGAAGAACAACTTGTTGTATTTGAACACTTCAGAAGTCAAGGCAAAATTACCAACTGTTGCGCAGTTGCGAAGGTTTCTATTATCATGCTGCGTGGGAGGGGAACATGAAGGAGAAAAAGTGACAGAAATAGAACCATTGTCACCCAGCTGGTTTTGTGTGAATTTCTTTCCAAACTATTTCTGCTATTTCTGCACTGCCTTCTGTTTCTGCTACCGTCTGAGCAGTGAAATCACAGATCAAAGCAGAAATTCAACTGTTCTCATGCATCTGCTTGTGGTAAAAAGTCACTGAGCACTTGAAAACAATAAAATCAACTGAAAACCAACCCCAGACTGAGCTCGCAAATCTGCGCATACCATTTGTGTGTGCAGTCTGGAGCCTTTGCAAATTTTCAAGGAAAACTCGCAAACGCTTTGGGAAATTGGCTCACTGTTGGACAGGTTCGCCATTTTGGCGACAAGATGATCAGTTGTTCGTCCCAGGCAACCCACAAATCCGAGTTCATTACCAACTAGACACCCCGGTCATTTCCTGATTCGGAACAAGCAGCAATCATTATGGCCGCTAGCCTATTGTTCACATCTCTAGGTTCGTTTATTGCAATGATGTTGTCACGCTCATCAGCTACTGGCTGCTATTGGACCGTCTGAATGACCAATGGAAATGACCCAAGAATCCCAAGAAAGTGATATGGGTCTTTCTCTGGGCGATAGGGCGCTGCAGGAATACCCAGAATATCTATCTTGACCCCAAGATCATCACGAAAACAAGGCCACAAAAGGAGGAATACGACGGTGCAGAAATTGAGTTGGTTCACCTCCTGCTACTGATTCTTGAGTCTGGAAAACTTGGGGGGCTCGAACTACGGCACACCACACGCAGCGAGATCGCTCAAGGGCAACCACTGGACTTGAACTGAACTGTGAAGAAAGAACGTCCTGTGCACATGTTGCTCTGCATCAGTCTTTGATTGCCCTCATTAAGCCAAATGTACAGTACTCCCATACATCTGACCCTAGAAATTAGTGAAATTCGCCTGACCTACTTGGGTCATTTGTGCTCCCTTACCAGATGCCAACAAACCATGCAGGGTGCGGTGGCCGTCTGACCTCGGGTCTTTGAACTTCCGAAAAAATTGGACGGAAGACAATCGACCTGCTGACACCTCACACAGCACTGAAATACGACACAATTCCCTTTGTGGAAAGAAACACATTGATTTTCTGTCGTTGTGGCTGAGAAAACCGCCTGTGTAACGTTATGTTCCGCCTCACTCGCCCTGACAGATGCTACAGAAGAACTGTCTCTTCTCACCTCAGCAATGGGGCCTTCCAGCGTATCTGCGCCTCCTTTCTTAACATAATCAATTGCAGTAAACAGTATCTTTGCATCTCAATTCAACATGACGTCGTTCACAGATGGTATGAGTCTTGGGATTTTTTACCATTCTGACCCCGAAAAAAATCACCAGTTGACGAGTTGGGATCGGATCGCAAATGGATGAAGGAAAAATCAGAAGAACCTGCGACAAAACGCAGAACAATTCAATGAAAAGTGGCACAACGAGCACATGTGTGTCCCTTCTTGGTGGAAAATCTTTCTTATGTACGCACAGTTTGGAAGTGGTGACCTGGAGTGTGTCTGGAACCACCCATTGGCAGAATGCACAGTAGCTTTCACCCTTTTGCACGTCCTGAGAAGCAAATTCACTTTGTAAACTGAGGAAGAACTGCAAATAATGCCTGCTGATTCTCCTTCCCGTAAAGGCGCAAGAATTCCTTTTTTCTCAAATGGATTTGTTTTTGTGGGCATTTGTTGATCCTGGTGCAGGATCGAGACATCCGTGGACACTGCAGGATGTTTTGGATAGTTTTCATCTGGCATATTGCGGAGAAACCAGCCGAAACCAGCACAATGCACAAAAAATTATGCTGCATTTGGTCCCCACCCTGCCCAAGGGCTGCATCGACATAACTGCCCCTGCGAGATCAGCACATCTTTGGTGCTTTGTTCGAAGACAGAATCACTCCCCAGAAATGGTTCCACTGAGAAAAGAAAAGAAAGCGCTCTCATTTGCTTTTGTTTTATCTCAGGCAGAATGAAGCCTTCTAAATTGGTGCGGTGGCTCAACCAGCATTGTCATGACACCCTTTGTCCTTTCCGTTCTGCTTGTGTGAGAATCACGGAATGGTTCTTGGCGTGACGAAGCGGGAGTCGTGACAATGCTTCACAGGGTTGGTTTTCTGTCTTCAGACTGACGCAAAGGCATGACAAAGCAAGTCGTCGTGCGGATCTAGGATTTAGTCAAAGTGTCCATTGTTTGCAAACGGTCAGAGGCCACAACCACAGAAAAATCTTCCTTTTAGATTTTCTGCTGAACTGAATTGTTTTGCTTTTTCATCTTGAGTCTGAGGCCATTCTGTCTCTTCTGGACCGACCCATCATTGCAACTTCTTGCTATATTCCAAGAGATTCTTTCCCTTCCGTTCTCATGTCTTCGTGTTTGAGAAACATTTCCGTTCCGCGCGCGAAACAACCGAGCTGTTATGCGCTGGGAAAAACAACACACCCACAAGCCCCAACAGATAGGCATCAACTTCTTAGAGGGACAGTGGCGCATAGCCACAGGAGACTGAGTGAGAGTAATACGGGCGAGGGGGCGGACTCAAAAATCAGAAATTTGACCCCAAGGGCCTTGACTCCACACGCGCCTAAAACAACGCATTTTTCCACTTTTAAATCTGCACACTTTGGCAACAACTTGGGATGAGGGCCAAGCCACTGGATCCATCCTCATCCACCATTGCTTCATCATGGACAACAACAAAGCAATTCAATCCCATGACGCAGCTCCATAGGGCAGCCTGCTGTGACAGAGCGTAGGAGGGGACAGGCGACAACAAAATGTCGCAACAATTTGTCCGAGTAATTGCGGTCCGCGTGCACTGATAGCCCTGAAGGATGAGGGACTTTCATCTTTTGTTTCTTCGAACTCGGGCGAGTGTCGGTTTGTGAAAAGGAAAAACAGTGGACCCCAGTCGTCTTGTTCCCCCCTTTGTAAAGATTTGTATATCTGTGGTCACTACTAAACACGAATCTGTTCTGGTCATCTGATTCCTTTGAATCGTTACAGACTTTTGAATCATCCAGGTTTTGTTTTGCATGTAAAGACAGGAAACAAACCTTTCTTCCAGCTTTCTTGTGCCAGAGAAAAAAATCGAAAGCAAATGAACTTGACAAAAAACCCCAATGAGACAATTTCATCATTTGGCCAAACAGCAAAATTCCTGAAAATTGCATTTGAATTCGGTCCAAGCAGCAAAAAAGATTTTTGGAGCAAAAATGAATTTCCGACACGTGTCCACATGCAGTTGCCACACAGTGTGAAAATCTACGGCAGCAGACGTCTTATTTTGTCACATCTGTGAAAAACGAAAAAGGGAAGTCAGATCGAAGGACTTTGTTTCATTGGTGAAGGGAATCTGGTTGTTTTCTTCTTCGTGTGGCTTTTGAAGTTTTTTCACCCGTTACCTTCGAACAAGGACAATGCTCTACAGATTAGAAGTGGAGATCCAGCTGCAAAGTCGCTTGATGTGCACATCACAGCACAGATCGATTTTAATGTAGCAAAAACTTTCAGAAACTTTGCCGAACGTTGTCAGGATTTGTTTGATCCCACGAGCTCTAGAGAAAGTGCGCCATAAAAATGAAAATCCCATAGTACGGCACCAAAGAGTTTTTTTTCGGCAGAAACTAATCCGTTCATGGAATTAGAGACTTTAAAACGCCGAAACATTAAAGCTGAAATCAAACGTAACTTTCGGGAACCGCTAATCAAATGACAGGAATGGCACCCATTCAATCTTGAATCCCAGATCTGAGGCCTGTTTGTGTGCCAAGTTCAATTTTGGAATGAGATTCACCAGTCAATTGGACAATATCACATCAAGTTTCATCACGTCTTTTTTTGTTTATTCGTTCAACAACTCCAGTGCAGCTTTATCAGATGGTATCCCCTGTGGGGTGTACCCTGGGGTATGTTGTCAAAACCTGAGACCGCACCCTCATTCTGGTCTTTTTCCGGAGAGAGGGGTGTTTCCTAATGTTTTTGACCCATTGTAGGTGTGTACACAAACAGAGAGACACCCTTGGATGATGTTGGAGGGGAAAGCCAGCATCAATTTCCCGGACGGCATGTTACAGCTGGGAATTTGCAGGATGCATCATCTTTTGACTGTGTCTCTTTTGTGGCCAGGTATATTCCAGATTTGTTTCCCTTCCTTTTGTGGCTATTTGATGGCTTCAGGTACATGGTATGATTGGGCTTTGGTGCAATAAACATTTCAGGAAAATGAAAATGTTTCAGACAAATCATGCCCACAGTTCATATGTATCCCGCAGCTGTCTACAGATTTAAACATGCAGGGCATTCACACCTTTGGTGTGGCTTCTAGCTTCAAGCATTGGAGCCAAGGACATGGCCTTACTTCTGGGCCTCTAGAACTGCTTTCGTAAATGCCAAAAAGCGATTACAGAACAGCAGGATTTTAGAATAGCAACTTTGATCTCTTTTGACAGAAATGAAACTCATCCAGAAAATTGAGGTCACAGGGCGCCTGGCAGGAGGTTTGACTCGCAAATGGCCGAAGTCATTCCAAATCACAAACTCCCTGTTTCACAGGTTTTTTTTCAAAACTACAACAGCCAATGTAACCTTGAGAATTCCACGTGTGAAAGACGTAGAAGTGATGGGTGTATTGGAAGCATAACTTCAGGAAGACATCAAGACAGGAATTTTGCAGGCGTTTACTCCATCTGGTGGTGTTGGTGACAGTGAGAGGATTTCGTCTCTGTTCAGTGTTTTTGTGCATTGTCCCTCACGCAGGCACACACACACTGGAGATCAGTAAGGAGGTCCCCAGGCTTGGTCAGGGAACAAGATGTGACACCTGAGGCCATTTTGTCTTGTTTGGGCTCAAAATCTATCAACAAAACTGGTGATTTCAGACAGACAGACTCAGAAAGCTCCCACAATTTTTCTGATTCTTTATTCCGGTTTTAATTTTCTTCTCATTTTAAAGTGATCATTCATGCGCTGTGTTTCATTAAGTACCAACACTGGGTGAACCATCAGAGGCCGAGCTTTTCATGTTTGCCGACTCGTCTTAACAACCATTAACGTCTTTTCTGTCACGTCCAGAACACGTCGCAATTAACTCCGGAACAGATCCAGGATCAGGCTGAAGGGAGATCAATCTGAGATTTTCAAGTCTGGGCCATCCTGAAGCAGGAGCTCACACTTCAGTTCACCAAGCTGTGGCTCAATGGTCAATTGGTGTTCATTTTGCATTATCCAAGAAAATCCTGGGCGCCTGAGTTTCAGGGTTTGTCACCCCTGTTCTGCAGATTGCTTCACCGATCGTGAAGGCCAATCAATCCCCAGGAAGAAAGGTTTCTTAGTTGAAATTGGTATCCATGCATCGTGACTTCAAGGATACGGAGAAACAAAAAAAAGTGAAAACGTGAAAGATCAGCAGAGAGACGTGCGCTGAGATGGTATTTACAGATCCCTTGACCTTGTGCTGGATCTGTCCCTGAATTCCACACAGGATTGAATTCGACCCTGCAGCCTGTGTCTGCAACACTAGGAACCCATGGGAAATTGCTTGTACGTGTTGCACAAGACCTTCGGCCGAGTCCTACATGGAGGGTAATGTCTTGGGCGTTCGTAAACCAGATCTGGGAAACACCGGAATTTCACGTGGGTGGGGTTGGTGAGAAAGATTTTTGGGCAAAAATATCATGAAACAATAATCTGAAGAAACCCTCAATTGAACCTGAGTACACGTATACAGCATTTGAGATCCCAAATTGGTGTCCAGCATTCAGTGTCTGGTAAAGGAAGGACAGGTGTTGGGGTGGTGTGAACAAGATTCGGTGATGGCCTGATGGGTGCTGCCCCATTCAAGTGAGCTTTCAAAAATGCGTCCCCAACTGAACAAAGAAACTGTTTCCAAGGTGCAAATGAAACAAGAATTTTTTGCAATGCAAGAAACAAGGCCAAAGGTGGATTTTTCAGAAAAATACTCATGCGCAAGGGATACAGTTTCTCTTTGCATTTTAATATTGGCGCTACTTTTCAATGCGCGCATGAAGAGGTTCTCATTAAAACTTAGTGCGCTTGTGTTCACTTTCATTTTCTCACTCTTAAAATACACAGTGACGTGTGGTTAGAATGCCACGCAAATTGTGTCAGGTGAATGGGAGATTTTTAATTGAGCAAACTGATCTCCCCGGCAAACTACGAAGGTGCACGGCTTCACATCTGCATCAGCAACTTGGTTCGCGGTCACGATGCAGCAAAGTTTTAGTGGGTCATCATGAAAACCAGTGAGGAGGTGTTCTTTTTTGCGTTCTTCCAAAAATGCAAAAAAAAAAATTGGCATCGGGTAATCATGATTACTGGTCATCAGGGGACCCCTGAGGAGTTAACCATGTCTGCCTGAAAGGATGACAACAGTGACAACGGGCGATGGCCAGGCAGGTTTCATTCACACGGCCAAAAATTGAACCTTCTTCTCAAGAGACCCGACAAAGAATTTTCTCGCTGCAATTGTCAGATCTTTTACACTGTTTTTGGGAAGTGAGAGGCTTCGTGCTTTAAAGTCTCCCGTCTAATTGCAAACGCCATTGCAAGTGGGGCCAATTAATCCCGCCCTATCTCTCGGGTATCTTCCGCAGAGGCAGCATTCAGAGGGAAATGTCTCTCACATTGCCATTTGCTCTGCGTGGTCTTTGTCTTTTTTCCAATCTTGACTGAGGGAATCGTTCTGTGGCATCTTTTTTCTCAAATACCACGAAATACTGGTCTTATCATTGGTTGTGAAGGTTGACACCGCCTTCTTGTGCAGAGAGGAGTTCAGAATTCGCTTTTGCCTTTCCAGTCTTCTTTTTGAGGTCAGCACAGAGAGTCAGAGTTTCACTGGTTTGTCTGAGAATTCGTTTTGCTCAAAGTAGAGGAATGCCGTGAACTGTCATTTGAAAACATACGCGTAATGCCGCAAACAGAAAGTTAAGAAAAAGACAACTGAATAACTCTTACTTTACATTGGAGGGATCAGGTACCTGAAATACAAACCCACACACGCAATCGAACTGACATTAAAATTGTGTTGGAGGAAAAGCTTTCTTTCAGTTTTGATACGATTTTATCACGACAAAAAGGTGGAGGCATTTTGTCACGAAACGGTTCAAATTCTCCAAACACTGTGGATGTTGAAAGGATCCAGAAATTCCATACAGATCGTGTGTGAAAAATTTTGAGAATGTTTTACTTGCTTGATGAGCATTGTGTGAACTGTTTTCCAAAAGAGAAAACTTAGGGCATCGCCAATAAAACTGGACTGAGAAACACAGCTGGCGACGGAATCTGACCAAATGCTGGATCCATGCCTGACAACAAGCAGAAAAGATATGAA
>JAAUYG010011648.1_pt1 | contig 11124 bp, 2 predicted proteins | sample 7278091 | NCBI WGS metagenome assembly JAAUYG01 (sample SAMN14350201, study PRJNA611818) | marine sediment metagenome | isolation source: surface marine sediment (0.6m) | place: French Polynesia: Moorea | collected 2018-08
CTGAAAGGTCAAAGTTAAGATGTCGAATATGATCTAACATTTTGCACATTTTGAGAGTATCTAACACCAGCCCATTGAATGAGTTTCTAGTATGTGTTTAATACAATGTCGGCCAATTCCCGCCAAAATCATTAAGATGTACAATTTTAAATGTACAATTTTGACTATTTCGACAATTGTAGTTAAGTATGTCATGTATGTCTCTAAGTAAAGACTCAGAAACTTTGTTTTTAAAAGTTATGCTACTGAATCAAGTTTTCTTTCAGAGAGTTTTAAGATAATAAAAATACCAATTATGTATATGGCATTTTGGCTGATAGAGTACTGTGTATTATTATCCTTACAGTGTTGCTGTAATTCGATCTATAATAAAAACTGTTTTCTCCTTTCGTGCTTAGTCCTGTGCCTATCCAGCCTATGTGAATGGTGGTACTAGGATTTAACAATTAGTAAATACTTAATATCTTTAGTTAGCGTATATCTCAAACCACAGTTAACGTGTGTCATTCTACAGTCAATTGTACAGTTTTATTTTTAAGATATCTCTTGTCCCGCCATGTCTTATATTTGTTAGCCTTCACCGCACCCAGGCATGCGCAACCTCAATACTGGTATAGTTTGGTATGGTTGCTCACAGCGAATTTAACTAGCTAAAACAAATTGTGTGGCATTTGCATTCATTTCGGCATTGAGAAGGCAGACGATTATCCATCTTCTGAAATGGTGAGACTGGGATTAATAAATGTGCACTCCCAGGGGGATACTCTGGAGCAAGGCTTCATCCTACGCCAATTTATTGTGATTAACCACATAATACAAAAGGAGCAGGTGCATATACACAGCCCACGTGGCTTGTGCACTAGAGTCTTCGGAGCCTCCATTGCCGGGCTTCATTGCTCCAGGCAGAAGGCGATGTCTGTCTGTATGAGTGCCGTCTCTAGAACTTCCTATCCAAGATGTCTGGACGATCGGCTGCTGCAGCGCATCCTCGTATCATTCTTCCAAAGGATGTTATATGGGTTTCCAAGATCACCTCCTTCGGGATACTCCTTTGGGTTACTCTGAAATCTATGCTAAACCTCTATGGATTAATATTGAATCCATGCCAAGGCTAGGTTATTTTTGCATGCCTAGCACTGCGCCAGTTGGAGCGTAGGCGTAAATGCGCCGGATACACGGAAGTATTGTTCATATTTCCATTTTATGTTACTTTTCGCAGATATGCAGCAGAAAAGGAGTGGTAACATTTCAAACGATGATTTCGGACATATTTTCTCAGAGCCGGCTAATTAATTTCGTGCATGATTTATAAACGCCCTATCTCAACCATAGTTTCTTGTCTTAACTAACTATGATGCAGTCGAGGACCTACTTTTGCAAAACGTTAAACCAACTTATGTACTGGAGTCAGTACCCTCTTGGAGCTAAACGACGGTGCCTTTCCCGACAGCGCTAGCCCTTACAGCTAAAGACGTCCCGGTGGAAGACGTTATGACGTGTCCCTCGTTTATGTTTACATCAAATAAAGGATGAATTCGTTTTTAATAATATGGAATTGTAATCGAGCTAAATGTTGTGTACATAAGAAAAGTAATAGCCTGTATTCCCCCGTAGTTACCAATGTCCTTACAAAGATTGGATGAAACTGAACGAAAACTGTAGGAGTGGCGCTTAAAGCCTTTGAAATCCTTCATCGTATATCATAATACGGTTGTGCGTTAGGAAAAAAAGATGAAAACATGAAGGTTTTACTATTCGGCAGATCGCAAAAAAAGTAATAACTTGTATTTCAGAATCACTAGCATATTTGCTAATCCATGACGTTTGGCTGAAATCGGACAGGAACTGCTGGAGGAATAGCATTTTAATACTTTTCTTCCCAAGTGTCCCCACATGGTGTTAACGGAAATTAAAAACCACCGGAAAAAGTCGAAAGTCGAATATTTGGCAAAGCAGCTGGTCTGAAGATATATAGTGGATAAATCGCTCCCTATAAAATATGCCCTTGATGTATGCAGCGCTTTCAAGGGATAACGGGCGGACGGCACGGAAGACACCTCCACTTTATGCATTTTGTACTTAGCTTTTGTGACAAAGTCAAGCAGAGTTACAAATCTCAAAACAGCTAACCTGCATGTATGTGAATAATCACCTTGTAATGTACGGCATGAGTTGATATTTTATTATCATTTTCCAACAGTGAAGGCGGTAATTAGCGGTCTCAAAATTTTAGTTCCCTTTTGAGTCGTCCATTTTGGAGTTAAATGGCAGAGGATCGGTACACTGATTGGATTATCAGCTTACCATATACTAGTACGAATTTCAAGTCCGATTTAGGGAACACAGGCTTTAAATATAAATTTCCATATATATTCAGCGGCGCAGCTGCTGGTTTCCATTTTCAAGAACAGCCGCAAGGAAATCACCACGTCGCTTTGACGAAAATTCCATGGACTAACAGTGTCGCAAGACGTGTCCTTTAGGCTTAGACGTCTAGCCTGCCACCGCAAGGTCTTCAGCCCATTATCAAGTCCTTCTTATTAGTGGACAGTCCAAGGTCATTGTCTTATTCTGTCTGTCTGGCGCGTGGCTCTCCGTTTTTCCATGCCCGGCAGGATAGGTTATTGTTTGCTCTCGTGATGTGTTCATTTGAAACGCAATTCCGGCTAGATACTTCACTATGGTCGTGCAACGAATAAAGGCTGACTATATGTATCTCATACTTTTTTCTTCTTTTTCTTTTTTTGTCTTTTGTAGGGAGTAGTATGTTGAGTCCTTTGCAAATAGTTTTAATTTTTATAGGCTATTTCATGATTTAGAAAGACGTCGAGACCAACACAAACATGTATTGAGTCAAAATTAAGATTAAGACGATTAAATATTCCGAAATTTATAAGTTGTTAAAGTGTTGGTACCGTGCGTTATTCGATACACTTGCATTTAGGGGGGACCTGTACGAAATGGTGTCTAAGGACTAAGGTTATATTATCCCTCGAGTTTAGTGTCTCAATCCCTCCCTTGGGTTGTCATGGCTTCCATGCAGCCATCGTAACGTGACCAAGTGAGCAATACCGTTCCCTGTTTTTGCCGTGGTAAGTAAAACCGTGGGTAAAACACGGCGGGTGGATACTTTCATCCATCACGGGGACACCACGTTTCCACACGACCTGAGTGTGGACGACACGGCGCCACATTTTACGGCAGAACACAGCCGCTGCTTCCCTGTGTGAGGGTTAGTAACAATCTAGGAGAACGTCCGTCCGAATATCAAGTTAGTGTGGAGATCCCCAGGTTTCACACAGGCAATTCTGCTATAAAAAATCCCCGCCGAGTGTTTTATTGCTCCAGCTTTATCTTTGCCTCGCCCCATCCCGGTCGATATTGTGGCCACCAGGTTATTAAATGGGTCACTGGGTCTGAGTAGTTGGTACTTTATGCCTGGTCTGCTGTTTATGCAATCCATGATTTTACGGCGCAAGCAAACGCAAGGCAGGCCGTTGCCTGGCTCCGTTAGGCAGTGGCACGCAAGCTTAATTTAGTCAATATGGATCTTTAAGGAACTCAGTATAGCCAAATGGTGGTTCCCAGATATCCAGAGACTCCGAACTTTGACATAAAGGGTATTTAATGTAACAATATCTTACAACATCAACATATATATGCAAATATTACGACACAGCTGGCATATACCTTTCTCTTTGGCCGTGAGCTATTCAATTTACTTATGGAACTTTAACAGCTCCTGGATCCAACTAACTCAGCATAAGATCATTTCTACGGTACACCAGGTATAGCATACGTGTTATCTGGTTTGCAGTCAGCTGGTTTTAATTTTACTTTCGAAATGGATTTATCCTAAAACCCGAAGGAAGTATTATCCCAAATCGTGTCTTAGACTAAATAATGGAAATTTGACGCATTGGCCAAGCTCAGGTGTCGAGCTTCAGATCAACAGGTCGTCACTTCGAATCCAGCCCGGCGCACAGTTTAGCCATCCATCCATTATGCAGAGAAAAGGTCGCAAATAGCCCAAACCAAGCAACACAGAGTTCTGGGTAACGAAGCGTTGGGAATGTTATGAACATTCAGACATTCATACCGGTTCTGATAGCAGCTGATGGATAGCTGCTCTAATGACTCAAACAACAGCACTAACTGACGTTGCCGCTATTGATATTGCTGCAGAGGTTATCATGGCTTTTAACCAGGCCAAGGCAAATATACCATGGGTACAACAACGTTGCCACGAACGCTATATTCAGACCATTTCTTTGATATCACAATGAGATTATCTGGACATCATCCCCAGTGCCGAGCGTAATCGTTAACAAACTATCTATTCTATTGCGGACCTTTCCTTTGATACCTCGGCATATCTTTTATCATCTGTTGCCTCACATGTGGACGCAGTACTTTATCTCCAACGGGCACCAAAACCGTGCAGAGGAAGTAGTTCTATACAGCAGTGTTTGGGCTCGCATTATCGATGCAATGATAATGGGAAATTGTCCGCGGTGGCCGGATACACGGGGCTCGCCTGTCATTTTACTCCACAGTTGGTCGCTGCATGGGCTGGTTGCCTTGGCTGGGGTTGGCGTGACAGTCTGCGAGCGGGAGAGAAAGACCGAGGACTCCGGGAATCAAACATAATCAAGGTGCGCTTTTCCTCTCCCAGTCCCTTCGGCGACACCGCTCTCCACCAACCGCGCCACGGCGTCGCCGCATCGATTTCACGTCGCGGCTCTCCGCCAGGTGGCGACACCGGTCGGTGAGAACTCGAGGAGACAATAGCAGGTTTCGTGCCACCTTTGACGCGTACGGATCGCGGGAGTCGGGTTGGGCTTGTCTTAATTCCGAGAAAACTAGATGACGGAAGCCAGCGACAGGAGCGAGGCCGGACACTGACAACGGCGGAAGAAAGCAGCGTACGTGTCTAGTACTAAACAGCTAACGCTTGGTTGCATTTACAAGCAGCAGACCTTCCTCCTGAAATTGAGGCTAGGAGCAATTCCACGAAGGGACTGAGGCGACACGTGTGCCAGCAGAAGACCCGACGCCCCCGATGTAAGCGGCTCTGTGAGCTTACAACAGGGCGACTCTTTGCTACCAATCACTCTCCAGCCAGCTACACTCCACCACCGCAATTCCCTGCTGCATATACAGCGACTGCAGGCGGCTACAGGCAACCACCAGGGAATCTCTCTCCTTCCATCAGAGAGGCGGCACTCGGGATAGAAAGCCTCGCCAGAGCCGATTTGAATTAACCGAGAAACGCCAGCGCAGCAGCATATGTCAGGCCTAACTAGCCGGAGTGTCATATAAGGGCGGCTTCTTCGGAGAAGAAAAAGAAGAAACTTTGGCGAGCGATGATAGGGAGGAGAGATTTTGGCATTCCAACTTCATGCCAGTCTGGCAACAGATCATGGCCTACTTTGGACTAAGAGATTCCATTGTCCTTTCGGCTTTAGATGAAAATGGGAACACACCCCTTGGCCTTTGAGCGAAGGTTCCACGTCCCAAAGCAATGAAACCGCTTTGTGTTAAGTTGTGATATACATGGATACCGCGCACGTGGCCGAGAAGACAGCGTTGGGCGGGCACGTGTGTTCTACTTCCGTTTCTGGGCCATTGCTGTTGTGAGATAAAGGAAGATATAGATCTGTTTCCTGCTGTACAGACTGACTGTGTCTATACATCTGTAAACGTCACTTCCTGTTCTGGACGCTGGCTGGCTGTTGCTTTCCGTATCGATCACCTCGTATTGACTAACGTAGCTGCCGATTACAGGCCGCTAATGACGCGTATCATAATAAGAAACAGGTGCGTGTACAGGCGCTGAGCTTGCAGATTAACAGAGCCAGCTGGTAAATTTTCTTCGGCGTTTGTTATGTGGAAGCGCACACCAGGGAGTGGGTGTGGTGGAATCGAAGAAAATAATAGCCGCTTGTAAGAAATATTGTCAGTGGTGATGATTTCTCCGCCACGGTAGGTAGCGTCGGTCCTCACACTCCTACCGCCACGGCCCAGTATGGGACAGTTCCAAAACGACACAACGGCCGCCATCTTGGCGTCCTCGGACAGAGAGGATATTGCGAACACCAGCTTGAGCGGCGCCCATCTGGAGGTGGAGCTCTACACCGTGGTTTGGACAGGGGCGATTCTGGCCGCCGTCGCCCTGCCTGGCTTCCTGGTCAATCTAGCCATCCTGCTCGCCACGCGATGCTCCCACACTGTCCGGAAGTGGCAGTTCGGACTCGTCTACAACCTGGCCGCCGCCAACCTGCTGTTGTGTGCCGTCTGGTTGCCTCTGCATCTCGCACACCTTCGGCTCAACTATGCAGGGATCGGACTTAACCCTTTTCTATGCTACCTGCATGTCACCCTGTTCAACCTTTGCGCATGCGTCGTGGTGTGCACGGTTGTATTCATAGCAATTCAGCACGGCGCCTCCTTCTCGGGTGACATTGACAAGGGGCTCGGAGCCATGGTCGGGATCGGGATTGCCCTTTCCTGGATTTCCGGTTGTGCATGCGCAATCTACGTCGGCCTTGGTTATTCCGGCACCGGAATGTACTCCATGTGCGAGGTCGGGCATCTCACTTTGGGAGTACCACGTGAACTCTCCCATTCCAACTGCGTCATCGTCGTCGTTTTCTTGGTCGCGTTGCTGCTGTCTGCTGTCGTCCTGCTGTCGCTAATTGCACACCGCCGCGTCACCATGTACACTGACCCGCTGACGTGTCACAAGATCAAGCATTGCAGCTACCCGGTCACCCAGGACTACACCGAAGACGAGAAGATGATGATCAACAGCCAGATGACGCCCACTTCGTCCAGCCAGAAGGACCTCTCCGACTTCAAGAAGTCCTCGGAGAATATGGACCGGAGAGGGAGGCGTGAATCGCGCGATGCTCAAGACGCAGAAGCAGAAGACGAAGACACATTCGACCTGCAGATGATGTCAAAAATGCAGAAGAGTTCCCGCGGCTCGGGGAGACGTCATACCGTAGCTAATATCGGTTTGGGCGATGCTCCCGTTGGGGCGAGGCGGGGTTCCCTGGGCGAGTTCCGCGGCCCAAAGCAGGCCACCAACTATCAGTACGTACGGAAGTTTTCCGTGGACATTGTAGCCTTGCAAGATCAGCTGGAAAACCCCAAGTCTTTTGGTGGTAGCGCTAATTTCTCCTTCACGGCCCTCGGTCCCCCGCCGACCACGTCTCTCTCCCGTAACAGCTCCAGCGAAGTCCGCCCCAGCACGCCTATCCCAGCCACTCTAGAAGAGGAGGAAGACGCCGAGCTGGAGGAAGCGGAGGAGTCTCCTCCGGACAACAACGCCACCAAACCGACTGAAGCCGAACGCGAGACATTGATGGAACCAAAGGTGACGAAAGACGTGATAAGTGACGCGGAAGTTCCGGCGATCACCATACAGAGCACAGAGCCGGAAGTCAAGGAGTCTGGAAATGCATCAAAGAAGGACGTCTGTCTGACGTTCAAACCGAAACTGGCCAAAATCAAGTCCTCTCATGAGCAGATTATCAAACTGTGGAAAGTCGCGTTAGTGGTACTGATATCCGTACTCTGTTTATCTCCGCTGATAGTCACTTGCTTCTTCAGCGCTACGAACCTAAGTCAAAGCTGGATAAATGTCGTATACATCACGTTGACACTGCCAGTGATCCAGTGCCCCGTGCATGCAGGAATCATGATCTGGGCGGAGCCACTCATAGCACGTGCGCTTCGGCGTCTCAAAATGCGCCTGACCAATTGGCGCTGCGTCTGTTACTGTCATGTTGGACAGAGACATCAATGTTTCTGGCACCAATGTGGGCAAGAATGACACTACACAGTTTGCTCTTGTACTAATCTTACTACTAAATGGTGTGTGTATGGTGTTATTAATGTAACGCTTTACATTGGAGCCGCAAGGGATTGTATTCCCCATTTTCTAATACTATACATTGGTCAATACGGACAACAGATATGTTATACACATTCCCAATATAAACTGAGTCCTGGTGATACAGATAAACAGTATGAAAGTAGTTTGTCACCAGGAAGTGTAGCTCTAAATTCTGGGTTCTCTGCAAATCGTTATTTTCATGTGCATCACAACGCAAAATTTGTTTCCAAATTTTAATAATTTTTTGCCTAAAACATAAATAGTCCAAAGTGCTTGCTATTTGTTATAATCAATCTTAGCGTTACTCTGGGCGAACCGTGGAAGTACTTACCTTGCCTCAAATTTGCAACATCACATTAATTATGCTTCTAAAATCATTTTCAAATGACATCCCATTATTTGCCACCTAAATAAAAATGAAGTAAAATCCCAGCTATTGTTCCATAGCTCTTTTGGCTACCTTATTTTTAAGGACCGAAACATATGTCCGAATATTGGCTGAATAAAATTTGAAGAACTATAGGCATGCATGTGCCTGAAATGGTGCAGTAACAAGAACTGTCTTAGCAAGCGTAGACAATAACAGGAAAGACGATGCTTGATCACAGAAACCTTACTGTAGAGGTAGATTGATTACTGTATGGCTTGGTTGTGTATAGCAAGATGCCAAGCAGCATTGCTATTAAATGGACAGTCCCTTGGACAGATTTCATGCTCCCAACGCCTCACATATAATTTTATGTTGCGTCATGTTGAAATTCTGTTATTTAGGAAGTTATAGGATTTTAGAGAGTTCGGTTTACTTTGGCATCTAAGATGCACCATGGTATCGTATACCAGAGGTGTCAGCATGTAGGTGACCAAATTTGCAGGCGCATAAACTTTTTATGTTTCGAAGTCACCTCATCTCAAGTTAATTGTTCCAACCGCTTGTTGTAAAACTTTACGTGGACACATTTTGCTGACTAGGCTTATGGACCATCTGTAGAAGCGAAGACACATTGTGTATTTGTCACAGCTGTAGAGACTAAGACACATATTGTGTATTTGTCACAGCTGTAGAGACTAAGACACAGTGTGTTTTTCTCACAGCTGCAGAGGCGAAGACACATATTGTGTATTTGTCACAGCTGTAGAGACTAAGACACATAGTGTGTTTTTCTCACAGCTGCAGAGGCGAAGACACATATTGTGTATTTGTCACAGCTGTAGAGACTAAGACACATAGTGTGTATTTGTCACAGCTGTAGAGACTAAGACACATATTGTGTATTTGTCACGAGACCAAAGCACATATTGTGCATTTGTCACAGCTGTAGAGGCGACGACATATACTGTATATCCGTCACAAATGGATGTGTAAATGTTTTGAAGTTAACCACTTTTAATCCCAGTATATATAAGGCGTATGTGTAAATTGGTTATTGAGTTTATCGTTACATCAGTCTGGGGTTCATTGTTTGTGCAGGTCGGACATGACGCTGGTAACGTCTTGATGTTGCGTAAATATGCTGTGAGATTTCCGTTGTCAGTATCAGTTGTTTGCTTAAAACGACATTAAAGATAAATGAAGCACACCACTTCCTTATACATGCTCACCAAATTCGGTTGATGCCTTGGTCAGATTTTACGCATGTGCAAAGCATGTACTAAGCTATTGCTCTGCATTTTACCTCCCTGGACCCAGAGGTAAAGAACGTTTGGTTCGAGAGAAAATAACACTCGTTGTTGCCAACATGGTTTGATAATATACATGTGTACGAAATGTCAACAAAGTTTGAAAAACACACTAAGTTCATGCTAGTACACACACCGGTTTATTCTATTATAAAGATTTAGGTACTACACGGTGGAAAGTAGACGCTTAAAAATAGTGTTGAACCAGGGGAAGAATGAACACAAATAACACACTTAGATTATAATACTCTTGTCAGTGAATCAGGAAAATATTATAATAGTAGTTAAAACTGTCGTTGGTGTGTTATATTAAGAACATAGAGTGAAGGATATCACATTAACTGTGCTCTTACAATAACTGTTCATAGTTATCTGATATCCTTGAGTTTGGAGTATTCTCAATACAATATATTTTCATTAAATCAATGCTGGCGAGTTCGAACATTGTACCCGAACCAGTGACGCCAAGATGGTGAAAGCAGTGACAGGCATTATTAAGGAGACAAACGGCATCACACATTCATACATGGAAAAAGATGGTGGTAATGCAAATTGATCAGTTAAAGTACAATGTAATATTACATTGTACCTTGTAGTGGTAGTTTGATTGGTGTTTATGAAAAGGAAATGCAAAAAAAAACCCTGCCTCTTATGACCTTATCATGCAGAATTGTCACTTATATAATCTGGACAAAGCCTCACGTGGGCAACACAATGTAAGATCCCAGACCCTATCTGAGGCAGAAAACATTAATTACGGCTAGCCTAACGCGGTGGTCTTTGATGTATATACACCAAGGGCTAATCACATTTTTAGCTCTGCTTGAGCTCATGAAATCGAAATTTGTCCGCCGTCCTTGTCGCAATTATCTCAGAACCTATTGGGCAGATTCCTTTCAAATTTCAGTTCTGAATTCCCCTGGGCCATACCCCCAGAAGTTTTTTTATTTAATTATTTTTTTAACAAAAACATGCATTTCAATTTTTCAGGATTTTTTTTCGTTTTCGTTAACATGGGACCCTATGGGAGCCAAAACTTCAAAACGCTACTTCTCCCTCAAATCACTTTTGAATCTTTTCAAACTTTTTTTTGAATTTTCTTCTCAGTAGCGCTCTCAAAAGTACTGTTTCGGATTTTTGAAATTTTAAGTTTACAATTTTTAACGATTTTTTTCCGAAAATTTAAAGTTCACCATTGTACCCTATGGCTGAAAGGTGAGAGATAGACATGTGGGTACTATATCAATAGGAAACCATGTACGGAGTATCAAATGACACCATCACATTTGACCTTAGTAAGCTTGAAGGTTAAAGTCAAGGTCACTCAGATTTCGAAGCCTTATATCTTGTAAAGGATCAGAGTTAGGCCATATGTTACTAATAAACATAAATAGGAAATCATATTTGGGGAGTCCATTGATGCAATTACATTTGACTTTAGTGGCCTTCAAAGGTTTATGCCAAGGTCACTCAAATTTCGAGAGCTTATATCTCACAAAGGAGCTGAGTTAGGCCATATGTTACTAATAAACATTAATAGGAAA
>JAAUYG010233510.1_pt1 | contig 11124 bp, 9 predicted proteins | sample 7278091 | NCBI WGS metagenome assembly JAAUYG01 (sample SAMN14350201, study PRJNA611818) | marine sediment metagenome | isolation source: surface marine sediment (0.6m) | place: French Polynesia: Moorea | collected 2018-08
GTACGTAGCTTCCAGTGTTTGCCGTTTTGTGTTGAAGAATCTCCCTTGTTTCAGAAAAACAGGGAACCATGTCTAAAAAACTTTCTGAAAGCTTGAATTGATTTTCTGTGAAAACCACCACTGTGAATGTTGTTGTGTGCACATATTAATCTTGTATAGAAGCTTGCGTTGAAGACTGACTAAGGGTACATTTTTGCAGGGAAACTGGCGAACCATTTGGCAAAATGAATGTCTGGCAGGATCTGAGAGCCAGCGAGTTGACAAAAGCATGGAACAGTTCAGTTACACTCAGGGTAAGCGCTGTGTCCTCCTTGTAACAATACAGAGATAAACTTCCACATTGCCCGCGTTCACTGTACTGCCGCCGCGCCGTCGTGACCCTGATAAGCGCCCTTGTTTTGTACGAGGCTTTGCCTTTCATTTGAGTGGAGAAGAACACAACATTAGCAATGTTTTGGACAACTGCAAGGAACTGTGCACCATCCATTGTCATGCAGCTTCCTGGGAACACAGCCCTTCACTCCTGGCCTCACAAGTGCAGAACCCAAGAATAAGAGACACGACACTTGGTACCTTCGGTGCGATACTGGTTGCTCAGTTGTGTTTTGTTCTCTTGGTGGTGGTGTTTGCAGGGTACAACCGTAATAAGTAGCTAGAATTTTGTATCACACTGAATGCTGCGTTGGAATTTGCGATATACCTGGTTTCCCAGGTTCTTGGTGCAGTCGTTTAGTCGTTTTCAACTTTCGGTTTGAAGAACAAATGTTCTCACCTGGGAAGCTTTTAGTGGAAAAAAACGTTTGTGAGACTTTTGGCAACGTAGCGCGTGGTCACAACAGTATTCCAGTCGATACTCTCTTCGCATGCCCGCACACAGAATGACAGAACAATTGCTTATTTGCAGTCTTTCAATGCGGTGTGTAAGGTTCTCTACTGGATCACTCGCTCCAACCGCTTCCTTGGAGGTTCAGTGCTGCAGTTCAAATCAGCATACGTAAGTTTTGTCCAAATGTTTCTGCCACTTTCAATTTGACCTGAAATGCCCAAGAATTGGCAGAGTTTCCTCATTTATTGCTCTTGGAATGTGTCCTTCAAATCATTTTCATTTATTTACAGGTGGGAATAAGACTGTTGTGGGCATTGCAGAATAATCCGCAGGTACCCAATTCCTGGTCCCATTTTCATCAAGCTCTGGGCACCAAGCACCTCTGCTTCTTCGCTCCACCCGAAAAAATGGGTCTGCCGATGCCTGGTCGACCACCTCCCAACAACCGCCAAAAGTTGTAAAAGTTGGGGATTGAGAGCGTGTCAATTGCAAATAAAATTGTTCGGCGCTGTGTGAGCACTGGCCACCATGACATGGTTCAGGGCAGAGGGCACTTCAAAGTCATGAAATTTTGTTTTCCTTTGTGCCGTGGTCCACCTGGGTCTCAGGGTCAGACAGAACCCAAGCACTGAACCTTAGTTGCCGTCTTTTTTGGGGAATCCACGATGGCCACCGGGGAGTCTACCTGTGTCTAGGCCTGAGGCCCCGGCTGACCCCTTGTTGCTAGTTCAGCCGGTGCCATGAGTTGGAGACGAAGATGAACAGCTCAAAATTCTGTTGGTGTTCCCGTGCTTTGATCATTGTACTTTGTGTTTTCAGTTGGCAAAACGAGTGAAAGAAAATCAAGTCTGCTTGGGAACTGTGGAAACCTACTTACTTTGGAAACTGACTGGAGAGAAAGTATTTGCCACAGATTACTCCTGCGCGAGCGGCACTGGGTTGTACGACACTTACCAGGTTAGTCTGGCATCCACTTTGTCATTGGGTCATTTCTTATGGAGCCAAGTTGCGTTCAGTTTGGATCTTTTTTTCAGATGGAATGGAGCAAAATCATTTCTGGTATTTTGGGTACACCAATGAATGTGCTACCTCCAATCCAAGACACGAGCGGCTTGTTTGGCTTCTGTGATCCGGAATTATTCGGTGCTGCCATACCAATCACTGCCATTGTGAGTGATGAAGCCAGTGTCATTGTTTGCATTTACAAATTCATTGTATCCATGTTCTTGCCACACACTGTACTTTTTTGTTGTTGCTGACAAACAACACACGACTCATGAAGCTATTTTCCAAGTCATGTTGTCGCATTTTGCAGGTTGCAGACCAACAAAGTTCCATGTTTGGTCAATGTTGTTTTGAAGTGGGTGACGTCAAGTGCTCCATGGGAACTGGTACCTTTGTGGACGTGAACACTGGCTCGAAACCTCATGCGTCCATGGCAGGTACAGAGAATTCCCATTTCTTTCTCCCACATCTGAAATACAACCACAAGTTGAAAGAACAGTTGAGCTGGCCACTTCCCCAAGTATCACCCACCATATTTCCTGTGATTCTCCCATCAATCTTGACGGTGCCACAGATTCTGGGTTCGGGTTTTGTTCTATTTCCTCTCGTTCTGGGAATAAAGTTGCTGGCAAGACCAGTCATACCATTGGGCGTAATTGACACAAAGTAGGTCACTTTAGATGCTGTGAATAATAAAAAAAAATGTCCAGGTTTCTACCCTCTGATTGGCTGGAAGATCGGCACGGAGTGCGTCTTCTTGGCGGAGGGCCTCTCTGCCGACACCGGACGATGCGTGGACTGGCTGCAGTCTCTTGGTGCGTTTCAAGCATACTTTCGGTAATTCACTGAGAGAAACAAAAATGTTTCGTGATGATTTCGTTTGCAATTGCACGTGTGCACTAATGGCCAAAGAAATTGCTTTCAGGTTTCTGTGACCATGTTTCCAAGCTGTCTGACTGTGCAAAATCCACTGAATGTAAGTTTTGCAAAGCAACAAACAAACAAAAATTACACAACAAAAAAAATAAGCAAAAAAAACTCTTCGTGCTTTTATAAGACGCGTGAAGCTGTTTTGGTTTTCGCACAGGAAAATTCCTTTGCAATTGAGAGTTTTGTATGTTGCAGCAACAGATGGTGTGTACTTCATTCCGTCCTTCAACGGCTTGCAGGTGAGATATCATCAAGTGAAAACAGGAATATTGCTGAGAAATCAACATTGAAATAGCTATGCAAATTCAGATGCGGTGCGCACGCCGTGATACCAACAGCTCTCATGTATGCTCTTCACAGCAACCAATCAACAACGAACGCGCGTGCGCGTGTCTAATGGGACTCAAAACGAAAACGAGCAAGGCCCACATCGTGAGAGCTGTGCTGGAGTCATTGGCTTTCAGATGTAAACTCATTTATGACGAGATGCTGAAGGAAATACGACGCACTTCCAGCACATCCATCAAGTAAGATTCATCTACACCATTCGTTCAGTGACTTGAAGAGTGGGAACCTGCCCGTGATTGGCCTTGGTTTCGGATTTGTCTCTTCCGTTTTGAGCAGACCCAGTCATCACCATCACACAAGTGTAGAGCCAAGCACGCGCACATTTTGGTTTTATTGCCAAGTGAAGGAGCATTTTTGGCCGAGCGCGGCTGAAAGCTGGGATGGCCTAAGAGAGTCGTGAACGTGTCGTCGTCCTGGAAGACCCTCCCCATCCGGGCAGACCCCACTGGACCCCCCCCCCCACAGACCTCTCCTCTGGGTGGACCTTCTTTGGGCCAGAGGTTCCCCCCCCCCGCTGAGCCCGACATGACCTTATCACATGATGCGTATCACGGGCGAGGGCTCAACGCCGAGTCAACGAACACCACTTGTACTTTCTGTAGCGAGCGTGAACAAACTGCGCCAATGAACAAAGAAACCAAGACAAGTCTCTCTCTTTTGATGTTTCAGAGTTGACGGCGGCGTGTCGAACAATGACTTCCTCATGCAGATGGTGAGCGACTTGATCAGCCTGCGGTTGGAGCGGCCGAGTCACACGGACACTGCGGCTCTGGGTGCCGCCTTCCTCGCCGGCCTCGCCACCGGAGTGTGGAAGGACAAGGACGAGCTGCGGGGCCTGTGCAAGGTGGACGTCACCTTCGTCCCGCAGAAGGACGCGTCCGCGTACACGGAGGATCTGGCGGAGTGGTCGCGCGCCGTGAAACGATCCCTTAACTGGTACAAGTACGTGGATGTGTAGCGGAGAGCAGGCTACTGGTGTAAAAGGAGAAAAAGTACGCTTTGTCAGCGTTAAGGCTGAGCGCCCCTTCCATCATGTGATCATGTGACTGTGTAATGCCATGGGGGTCAGCTAGCCAGGGGGTGGGGGGGGGGGGTCCTCAACGACGACGCGTATATGACTCCACAAGGCCGTCCCGATTTACAGTCGCGCTCGGCCTAAAAAGGAAAAATAAAATGAGAGTCTTTGTCTGAACTGTTTCCTCAACATTTGTTCTTTGTTACGATCGTGTCATCACTTGAAAAGGACAAACGAGAACTATCAAGACATTCGTTGCCTTCTTTGCGAATTTTGTCCTTTCCACCATGCCTCCTGCTGCCCGAGATGTGTGGAGTGTGTTTTAATTAACAATGCCGCAAGTACGTTCGTGTGTTCGTATCTATTCTGCGTATTTTCTCAATCGCCAGTTTTGCATTCTCGCAATCTGTGATACATGGCTTGTCGTGTTCAAACGAAGACAAAATATATTTCGTCGAACAAGGAACGACTGAGCAACAGAGATTGTTCGCCAATTCCGTGTAACTTCCAGTTTCTATCATATTAATCAGGTGCTTAGATTTCCACAGAATGTGATAGAAGTAGCTGGGCACAAATACTTTTCAGTGTGTCAAGCTGTGAACTGCTTCCGAACGAGTAGAAAAAGTTTCCTTCAAGAAAGTCGAGCTGTTTTGTGCTGAGCATAAGGACAAGAAACGTTTACATTTACTCGAAGTTTGTCCGTACAGTTGTGAAACAGCTTTTCTGACTGAAGAGCAAAGGAAAGAAGTTCTATTTTTCTTCTATTTCCATATGATAAGTTACCGTAAGCAATAAATTTGAGTATATTTGTATTTCCTGGTGACTGTTTTGTGCTGTAAGTTGAAAGGCACTGGACAAAAGACGTCCGCGGATTTTTTGGTCAGTTCCAACAAGGACATGACTTCGTAAGTCGGCGCGAAACAGAAGTGACCAGGGCAAACGCCAAACGTCACCATACACTTGCACTCGAAACTTCATTCCTTGCATAAGAAAAGACTTTCTGCTTTCGTGGCCTGTGGGAGGTTCAAATCTGTTTCCACGAACTCTGACCTAATGTCTCGAGGGCTGTGATCAAGAGGAGTTACGACGGAAACCTGTAGCATGCACGCGCGCGGCAAAGGAATGGATATCCTGACGGCCGTACACTGAACAAACACGACAGCAGAGAGGAAGCACATTGTCAATGAAACGTGCTTTCAGGTGCCATCTGCGCTCGTGTTCCAACTAGACATTACCTCTCTCATTGAGCTTCATCTTCGCCGCAACACCCAACAAGTATTTCGGCTCAATATGAAGGAAAGATACGAGTCATATTCCGCTGAGCGTCTTTGCTCGCCGCGGATGATAAGTGAACTGTTGTTTCTATATGGCTTGCTGCCTGTGGCTATATACCTCTTATGAGGCGCACTGGTCCTGTTGATAAATTGCTGAGAACAGATGAAGGTATTTTGCTATGGTGTGCAGAAACGCATTGGGCGTTGTGATCAGGCATCCTATGCACCTTTTTTGTGTTCCCCTTTTTGAATGAAACGTGGCATCTGCAGGCGTTAGCACAACAAACTGCAGCGTTTTGATCGAAAATTGGGGGATAGAGGTTTGAACAATGAAATACACCAGAAAAGTAAGTATGCATGTGTGAAAAGAAAGTTGAGCATTGACATCTGCTCCTGCATCCAAATTGCGTTCTGGCGAGTCGACCTGAACTTCGAACAAATTTTCGACAGGGCAAATGGGAAAACAGCAGGATTCGTTGGTGAAACCCAAAAGAAAGTTCCAATAAAGAGCTGTCGGCTTTCAGGAACAACATCAACGTTTTTAAGGTGTTATATATCTTTATTTTTGCGGTAAAGTTAACAAATTGTGCATCATTTTGACATATTTTTGGGTGACAGAACGCACTGAGATCGAGCACCATTTCTTTTCTCTTAGGAAACCATTCTTCTGCCTCAAGCTTGAGACGGTCACATTTCATTGATCCAGAATCGAAGTTTGGAAATCGCCTTACGACAATACTTTTGAGGGAAGCGTGGTTCGTTGGTGTTTTTGACGTATAATACCCTGGGGAAAAGTGTGCTGGTTATCTCCGTATTCATGTGGAAAGAAAACTGCACAAACACCAAGCTGGATGGAATTGTCTCCTATATATGGACTAGGTATCAACACAAGGATGAAAAAACTTGCTGCTTTTTTTGCAGTGCTGTGCGCAGTCAGAAGACCTGCATGCATGGTTGTTTCAAAAAGGTCATCTTTCGTCAATGTCAAAAACTCGCCGGAAACACAACCAAATTCAACAAGTCATTTTGTTCTGACAAGGAAAACACTTTAACACTGCGTGGATCTCTTCAATCCCGTCCTTGAAATTTAAACAACAACACAAAGTTGACAAGCCCATCCCAAGCCCATCCCTGTTTACAACTTTTGAGTGGAATTTTTGTTCTGATTATTATCAGGTATGGTGGCCGCAATATTATTTATCTCTACATTGTATCGTTTTATGGAACATAAAGGTGTCGGGTGGACTGAAAAGAGAACATAATTTGTCTTTGCAGAAACACACCAAGAAGATGAACTGTAAAACAAAAATACAGGGGTACCTTTGATCAACGCGAACAACATAAATACGCTACTTGAGTACTCATGAACCTGTAGTTTGAGGTGCCAGATTGTCATCGTCGTGATATGTGACTGTGTTTTGTCTGCTGCGGAGGTTTTTCGCTCGTGACTAGTTCTCTGACTTGATCCCCTGTCCCCTGATTGTTCTCCGCATCACCAGACGTGACGTCATTCTCGAACCCGGAGTCGGCCAAACTTCCGCTTCCAGCACTTCCGGTTTCCCGGGACTCCAGTTCCGAGAAGCCAGACTCGGACTCGGGCGAGCTGTCCTCCTCGTCGTCCTCACTGTCCTGGTGGCTCACCAGATACTGTACTTTCTCGTTCTTTTTCAGTTCTCCTATGTCGTTGCCAATTTCTAAGCCGACATTGAACATGATGTCATTGGTGTCTTTGTTTTTGGACATTAAGAGGCTCAATTCCGTGTCGTCTTTACTGCGGCGTCTGTTGTGCCTTGTCTTCATTGCCTCTTGAAACAATGATCTGTCATCTTCCTCCTCATCTTCAACATCTTCACTCATCATCTGCAAAGTCTCTTTGTCTTCCTCTTCCTCTAGAATTTCCTGTTCCTTATCTTCTGATATGGCTCCCAGTTTAGGCGCGGTGGAGGACTTATCCACTGATGGCTTGAAATTCTGAGCAGTGCTGAGCATTTTCTTGCGAAGTGGAACTCCAGTGAAACCCATAGAAGGCAGCGAGTTGGTTCTTTGTAAATTGAGCCGAGAGTTCTGGCTTCTCGTTTTCTCGCGCATGAACTCGGACAGAGCCAGGGATAGTTTGTCGTGCAGCAACACTGCCATTGCCTTTGCTTTCTCCTCCGTTTTGCACAACACGGCATGACACCTGAGTTCAATCTTCATTCTCTTACCTTCATGCCTGTACACCCAGACAAAGAGTTTCGGGTAGCTTGGGTGCGCCACACAATAAGATATCCTGTGGGCTCTGTATTCTGTCAGGCCTTGTTGTTTCGTGTGCGCTTTCAGTCCTGCGGCGCAAATCGTTAACTTCATGTCTAATCCCGTTGGTGCATTTTTCGTGTAGTTTTCCCATAAAACTTTGACAGGCTTGTCCACACAGCCATCACCTTTCATCATGGAAGTCTGCACATTCCCCAGGTACCGCACTTTGTATGTGGGATCTCTCTCGGAGACAACAAATGTTTTTGACTTCCTGAAGAAACTCATACTTGCGTTGTTCCTCGCGACAAAGAAAACACGTTTCTGCTCTTATGGGGCTTTGTCCTGTTTGCACTCTGGCTCCACTGCTAGACTGTGCCAAACTGTATTTTGGTCTCCGGAGTTCAGAGATGTGCACTCTGGATTAGTGTCATAACATGGAACGCTGTCCAAATGTCCCAGGTGTGTTATTGGCAGCGCTTCTCTATTGGTGTGCTTTATGTGATGCTCATATGCTGTAACATATCACATTATATGAATTAATCATCCTCGCCTGGTGATAACGATCCTATGTTTTTGTCTCTATTGTCTTAATTGCTAATGTATGCGGAAAGCAGTCTCATGTCCCATGGCCTTGTGTCGCCCACAGATCAGCCGTATTACTACTATTAATCCACAACAGCGTCAGCTTTTCACGAAATATATAAGTAAGTCCAACACACAAGTTGTTTTCAGTGTCAGGCACGCTAATTTTGTCATCTTGCCTGCGGAGTAGTTTGGTGACGTCTATATTTTGTCCACGTCCTCAAACGCTCCAGGACACCAGTCGTGACTCCTTGAATTCAAGGTCTTGTTTCTGAATCCCACTTTATGCAGTAACTGTACGTGGCATTCAATCTGAAACACACAAAAGATAAAGGAAAGTTACATCAGGAAAATGAAAGTGTGATGTGAGTGAGTTTCTTGTTGGGACAGGCAGTGCGTCCTTCGTGTTAGTTCCCAATTTCTTCCTCCATGCAGTGCACTGTGGCGTTTCATGCACGCGAAACATGATTGATGATTTGCAATTGTGGGGGAGGTAAAGTACAAAATTGACAAAACGACAAAAATATATACGTCTCAAATTGCAAAAAGACCAATTGGTGCACTGTGTACAATGCAACACAGCTTCATGAGCATCACCAGATTCCCACTCGCTTTCTTTTAGCATGGCTGCAGAGAATCAGATAAAAATAAGCAGGGTGTGGTGCGAAGACTAAAGGCACTCAACACAACACAACACACTCCATTCTGCAGATTTATCCGTGTTTATCCCTTTTTTGTTCTTTTTTCTCCCGCTTTCACTTTCATCTTTTCAGTTTCTCATCATCCTCTGTTTCTTTACTGAGCGCAAATTTCATCAATGATGTATATAAGCTTCCACCCATTGCAGACATTCAGGAGTGCTTGGAAGCTCAAGGTTACGACGGAATTGCAATTACTTGCCAATCAATAATGATCAGCTGTACCTGAGCGTAAAACATGTAGTAAATTGAAATCTTGTGGTGTTGTTCACCTGAACCAGGCTGGCCTCCTGGACTTATTTCATCCCTACACCTGGAAAAAGTGTCAACTCTTTTGGCAAAGAACTGAAAAATACTTGCAGTTGTCAAAAGATCCGCAGTTTTTTCCAACTCTGCAGAACCATACCATTATTTGTTATCGTGCAGTTAATTTTTGCTCGGCAGTTCTGTTATGGAAGCGGCATTAATGTCATGCAGGTATTTCAATTACGAAGTGATGAATTAACGTTGCATCAAAACTAAAAAGGGCAGCAATCAATGTTTTGGAACTTTGGTGATCATGAATTCAACAAAACACCATTCATTTGCTGGCGCTGGATGGTTCCTGTCGTGTCAATCACTCGCCAAAACTGATTGCAGTTCGTTTCGTGTTTTGGTCCAATGTACTCAGTATTCTGCCAACATTTCCATTTGAATATGCATGCACCAGTGTGAAATGACAAAACTGTATATAGATCTGTATGAGGAAGTTTTTTTTCAGCGGTTTTGTGGTCTCCCAGCTGACGCAAACAGGGTGGGGGGCCACACCTCCCACCCCCTGATCTCAGAAATGCAAGAGATCTACAAGAAAAACAATTTGAATTCCCGCGTCATCCCCTCTCAGGGTCAGAAGTTCCCATTTTAGTGACCGGTCCTATCTGCATGTTCAGCAAAGGAAGGGCCCTGTGGCCTGCCCCCACCCCTCACCTCAATCCTTTTTTGTCAAAGACCATTTTACTGCCTGTCTCCTTTCCCCCATGCTGTAAACACGACACTTGAAGCTCGCTGTACACACTGACTTCAGAAAGCTTTCCAGTCGTTTTTCACTGGACCTGAAGTGGAGCTCCTGAAGGAAAACCCTCCACTCACCTTTGAAATGTGTATTTAAAAGCCTCTCTCTTCCTTGTTGCTTCGTTTTGTGTGCAGATTTCCTGTTTCTCTTCACATTTGAAGTCACGCTATGAGTTTTGTCTCAAAAATATCATTTCCGAACGAGTGACAAACTACGTATCGTCATTCCTGCTTCCTTTCTTAGTTCCTTCAAGTCAGTAACCCAATTCAAACGGAGATACCAAAAGCGTTTGTCACAGTCTTATTTCACTGACTGTTGGCGAATGACACGCATTTGTTCTGTCACACTTCGCCGGGTGCTCTTGTTGTTGCTTGCTGCTCACCTGAGAGAGGCAACTTCCCATTTGTGGGCTGCCTTTCACCTACGTCACTGTGACTACTGCGTGTCATTTTAAGTACAGACTTTGGTCTTTTCTTTTATCTAATCAGTCAATCCAAGTGACTTTCTTGTTTTTCACGTGCAGTGCAACAGAACAGGTACAAAACAAACTCCGAGCGCAAGCTGGTAGTTCTGTGTGGGGCGGGGCTTTTCTTCAAAGAGACAGTAATGGCATTGATTGGAAGTTCCAGCGGAAGAACCTGTGATTTGGAATTGATGTAAATATCGAACTGTCCAGCCGATGCGCTTTCATATTTGAGCACGTTTGCATGGGATGAAAAAAAAAAAATGCGGAATGAATATTTGTCTTTCGCACCTTTTGCTTCAACTTTGGAAATCACTTCTTCTTGGCGGCTGAAACAAAAATCCCACTGACAAATGGGAGGTTGTGTTATAGATTTTTGTACACTGTGATTCACCTTTATAAATGTATTCCAGCTTTGCTCTCTGTTCCTCCCCCAATATAGCTTCATTGTTCCTATTGGACAGTACCCTTTTGGACAGCTTTATTCTTTGGTAATAAAAGGGGCAGGAAATTTTTTTTTTTCTCAGGACCTGAGATAGAATTGGACCCAGAATATCTATAACTAGAGCAGAGAGCAAGGCTGTATGTATCACACAAGGAATAAATAAAGATTGTCCACCTACTTGCTGGTTTGTTTCTTTGGGGTTTACAAATAGGGTTTCAAAGGATCACAGAGGTAAAGTAGAAAATACAACAC
>JAAUYG010019569.1_pt1 | contig 11123 bp, 5 predicted proteins | sample 7278091 | NCBI WGS metagenome assembly JAAUYG01 (sample SAMN14350201, study PRJNA611818) | marine sediment metagenome | isolation source: surface marine sediment (0.6m) | place: French Polynesia: Moorea | collected 2018-08
ACTCAGATGGTAGTGGGGTCTATTTGTAAATGTTGGATGTCATGTTCATTTGGTTCATTATTCTTGCTTGGATTGGAGATACCCATTTAATGTTCTGATTAGAATACGTACCTCTACTCTACAAGTAAATTCGAACACATCATTTATGGAATGGAGATGCCTAATTTCCGGGAACTGACATTTTCTAAAAAAAAAAAAAAAAAGATCCTAAATCATTCAGAATGTTTATTTTAAATAAATTTTAATAAATTTACTACATTTTTTAAAAAAAAACTAACCTTTTCTTCTCCCCAGCACTGATGGCAGGTTTGATTCTTCCACTCGTCTGACTTGCAAATCCAATTTAGTACACCTGTCTAATGTTCCTCACTGCCGGCTTAGGTCTTGGTACAGATATGTTGTCGCTTCTTCGCTGTAGATCTCTGAGACTCTTCGTATTCTTGCTTCAAAGCCAAGTATCTCGATTGCTTTACCGCTGCTAACTTAACTGCAATTGCCTTCACTTTATCTCTTTATATAGGTGTTGGACTTCTTTTCCGGAATCAGTGTTTTGGTGGTGTTTTTGCATGCCTACAGAGGAGCTGTCGTAGGCGAAGTGTTGCCGGAGGGCATTAGCGTGGTGATGATGGAAATTAATGATCAGAGACCTTTTGTGTTAAACAGCACACCGTATTATGGGACCTGCACATGCCCTCTGTAAATTCTGAGGCGTCAGTTCGAGGAACATGGTCGGAAATCATGGCTAAAGCATTGCACCTGAGATGGAACACCCACTGTGATCACCGCATATGGTCATTTCTGACCGTCCAGTGAACAGAAGTCGAGTTATTTGGATCGAAAATATCGAGTAAAACAAAAAAGATGATGACACCCCAAGTCACAAGTCACCAAGTTGACTTTCTTTCGGAGGAAAGCCGTGAGTCGGGTTCGTGCACCTGCTGAATGGAAAACTGACCCCTCGTAGGAAATAGCTTTCTAAATATATACTATTTTTGGTGTTGTTTGTGTTTATTGGAATTGAAATTCTCACTCTTGTGGAAGTTGGTACTACCCTGCCTCGGGGACATGGAAGTGATGGACGCCGCTGCTAGGAATTAGTCAAAGAGCATTGTGACTTTGCAATATTCACTGGAAAGTTTGCTTGGTCCACATGAACTGCGCCTAGCGAGAGCTCACCTCGTTGGCAGGTATAGTTATCTTCATGACGTAATTGTAGTTAATTAATTGTCTTATATGTATGTTTATTCGGGTTAAGTAATGTACAACAAACTATGATAGACGGAGCATATACAAAAAAAACGTTTTAATTTCCATTGTGTCGACCCAGGCTCTTCCCCGTGAATCATAGCATGATTTTAACATGGAAGTTGTATATGAACTTTGGTCACATGTAGTAATCATGTTAGGAAAAAATATTGATTATCCAACCAGAGAGGTGTCAAGACTGTATATTCCGGATAGCTGTTCAGAATAATTGTGACATAGTCTTGGGATTTTCCATTTGGCATAGACAAAATCCCCGTTAGACGAAACCATTTCATCCAGCATCTTTCAGATCAGTATTTTTTTTTTTTTCAAAAAACAACTCTTCTGGCACTAGCTTGACAAAAAGGTCATCAGGACTATATCATTTTGAACAAGTAACATTTTGTAAGTATTCAAACCAAGTCTCATAATGCCAAACATGTGTTAAACATATGTGTTATTGCTCAAAGAGACTTATCTAACGCCTGGTTAAAAGACCATTACACGCATGTTCATCAAATAAAAAGACATCTATGCATGGGCTGTGGCCATGAAATTTGGAACAATTCCATTTACAATATTTTTGGAGCATGCTCAAACCGAATCTTCTCGGTGTCGCTATACGGCACCACTGCACTTATCATTGCTAACACCAATCAAGACCCTGAACTGTGTCTTGCTTCCATGACGAAAGGGGAGTAAATATCACAAAGTGGGATTTGAAGAGCAAATAACGGATATTGAATGTCAATTCACCAGGCCATCCGTAAGCTGTTCTTTCAAATGTCCCATGTGTGGTGCTCTATACCATAAACAGGTGAATCATATGAACGGCTATCACTATTACGCATGTACATGTATAATATAGCCACAAGTTTATATATCGTGCACGTGGAGCCTACACATCGTTCTTGCACAGGGATTTCTGACATTCACTTTATGAATTCGTATATACATGTAGCTTGCCTTTTTACGCCGCGGATCATGTCTCTTAATAGTGTAGAATGCCATACGGACATTGCATAGTAGACAACAGATACAATGGAGTAGTAGTAGTAGTAGTAGTAGTAGTAGTAGTAGTAGTAGTAGTAGTAGTAGTAGTAGTAGTAGTAGAAGTAGTAGTAGTAGTTGCTGTTGTTACTGTTGTTGTTGCTGTTGTAGCAGTAGCAGTAATGGTAGCGGCAGTAGTAGTAGTAGTAGTAGTAGTAGTAGTAGTAGTAGTAGTAGTAGTAGTAGTAGTAGTAGTAGTAGTAGTAATAATAGTAGTAGGAGTAAGTTCATCAAAAAGTTACATATATATGCATTTCAAACACATGCATATGTGTGTGTTCATATTAATATTTTTCAAAATTTCACAAATAAATGCACTGCTAGTGTGTCAGTGAACCAGGGTGGTTGATACTTGCCATTTTTTTAGGGGGGGGGGGGAGAGAGAAAGCAATACGTTGCTAATACAACTTTTTTCATTTTTTCCGACACCGGGCAGTAGCACGATATATCCAGACAGATTGTTCGAGGGTAATCAAACTTGGCACACTGCGATATCCCTGTGAGGACTCGTCACCGAATGTTTTTGGCGATGATCTGCAATTAACCCAAACAGCGTAATTAAGTGGCTCTATCTGGGAAACCACTGTCCGTAGAGCGAAAAGAAGCGCAAATTTGACCCTCTGGGGTACGAAGTGGGTACAGATGCAACTTCTGGAGCTTTTTTTTAAAATTTCAGGTTTCATGCCCAAATATGCAAATCTGCCGTGCGAACCATATTCTCTCTAATATTAGACATTGAATTCCAATGTTAAGAATTGAATTTCTAATATTAGAAAATGAATTCTGATTTTATATAAATTGAATTTCTAATATTAGAAAAATGATTTTTTAATATTTGAAAACAGGCCTCAAGTTCCACTGCGGCACCCAAAGTGCCAAAGTGGAATTTAACACCTTAATTTAAGCCCGTATAGAGCGAAAACACGCTCAATTTTGATCCCCCTTGGGGTAGGAAGGGACATGCAACTTCTGGAACTCTTTCAAATTCCAGGTTTCATGCCCAAATATGGCAATTTGGAACATTGGCCTGTATCCCGGAACCTGTAGAACAAACATAAGCGTAATTTTACATATACAACTTCTGGGGCTTTTTCAACTTTCAGGTTTCATGCCCAAATATGGAAATTTGAAACTCGGCCGGTATCTCGAAAATGGCTGCCCACAGGGCGAAAATAGCTCGATTTCGACCCCCTGGAGTAGAAAGACAGTCCGTATGCAATTTATAGACCTTTCTCCAAATTCTACATTTCATGCCCAAATAGGGAAAATTTGAAAATAGGCCCGTATCTCGAAAACGGCAGCCCGTAGAGCAAAAATTAAGAATTCGCACTTAGCAAATCTGGGCCTAAACTTGGTCCCTTTAATAGCTTGGATATGGTCCTATTTTTGGGCAAAACCGCTGTCCATTATTTTTTATGCTAATGCCCCAATCAAGAGAGAGTAAGCAATAATTAAAGTCACTAGTCCAAGCCGATATAGCCATTGCCTAGTGAGGCCACGCGGTTGCCTTCCTGTTACCCAATTTGTCCAACAGCTTGTAAGCGTTTAGCCGCTCTACGACCCGGAAACGGCTTTACGACTGCGGCCCATTACCACGATATTAGAGCTATGATTCCTGGGTTCACTGCCAGATTTCGACGGGGAGGATAACCTCGCAAGAGACTGGAAGCCTCCCGCCTGCGGGTCTGGGCCTCCGAGCTTGTACCTGGTACCGCTCCGGACCGAAACAGGCGGAAATACGGTCGACGACGACCGGAAGGAGAGAAATGGATCGAGTTTTCCAACGTTCTAGCCGTTGATGACATCTAGTTGAGAATGCATGGCAACGCACGCGCGCTAATACAAGACGCACCGCCGAAAAGATGCGTGCGGCAACTACTAGGGATGTAATCCCCGCGAAGCATCCGGATCAAAGGAAACGTTAAAACTGGGGCAGTTGTAATTCATCGGTTTCGACCCGCACGTAAAGCGCCGCCGCCGCTTAGCGTAATTTTGCCCGGGTAGCCGCCGTCTGAGGTCAAATCTGACAGGAGCGGTACTACACCTGACTGGAAGTGACGTGCTAACAAGCCTCGCTAACAACCCTCCGACAGCCGCCTTCCCACCTGGCGGGCCCAGACATGGATCGGATCCAGGCACTCGTTCGGGATACTTCCTGAATGCGCCGAGCCGCGAGGCCATTAAAGCTAGCGGCTGGCTGAGTAAAACTCCGTCGTAGCGTTGACGGCGGTCGGCGCGCCACCTAGCGGCGATGACAGGAATCAGTACGTCATTAGAAGCCGCCAGAGCTGCACGTGTAGATTTCTCTGGTCGCGGTCACACATTAGAAGTCGGGAACGGCGTCTATAAGCTCAAGACCTTCTCCGCAATTTGATTCTTTGCTAACAAACACATGTTACCCGATGCTTACCCGATGCTCTCCATTCATTCGACGATTGCTGGTCTTTAGTACATGTACGTAGGTTGGGCTGTCCTTGCTACTGCTCCCTGCACCAAAACCTGGTAGTACAAATATTCTGGGCAATAATTACCATGTCCACCTCCTGTCTTTCCTGTTCTATAAAATCCACACTGACCGTTAGTCGTGTACCTGCTCTGCCATCGAGAACTCGGATTACAGTTGTTGTTGTTGTGTAAAAAGAAATGGATAAATAAAATAATGTACATCCCTCGATAGGTTTACTTTTAGGTACAACAAAATGTATGTGTATTCGGATCAGATTACCGTTGCTTTTAAGAACGCTAAGTGTTACATTAAGTAGTATACTTGACTACTAGTACTGCTGCTGCTGCTGCTCCAGACTCGCTCTACCCATTACTACTCATGCAATACATTCCATCCGCAATGCAATAGGTTTCTCACAATTTCATATTGTTGGTACAATACATCTCTTGCAAGTGTAACCATGTACCCTTCGGCTATTCGTATCTACGATGTATGAGAATTACTCTATTCAGTATCCCATTTTGTGTTTAGAAAGCTTACAATCAAATTCAATGGCTGAAGGGAAGTTTGGAAGTGTAATTCAGTTGTTACAGGCTTGCACTGACTAAAACAAATCTACCTTTGTAAACACTCTTTGATACTGTTTCGATGTACATAATTGTCATGTAGCAGTATTAGAAAAGTCTGCTTCACCCAGATACAAGTCAAAGATCTGACTCAGCCATATAAAATGTACGTGTACACTGGACATGTAACAGTGTAACAGTACGGAGAATTGTAAATTCACCAACGTCATAAGTATGTGGATGGGAAATAGAACACTCTTTATGTTCTCCCAAACAATTACAGGTCACTTGAGCAGTTAGTTCCTTTGCATTATTTTCTTGATACATGTATTTTGTTTTTGCAACATAGAGCAAACCACAAGTTCTTTTTCTAATTTGGCCATTGAATGAGATCAGATCTCTGATAAAAGCCACTGAGGATAGAGCTCACAGCAATGGTCAGTTCTGCAACAGTTTTAACGAATTGTTTACGTCAAAAATTTTGAGGCAACAGCAACATAAATATACGCATAATAAATAAACCATCATGATAAAAATGCATAACAAATCATGCACGTGTACATGTTTCATAGCACCGCCATGTCACAGTGGTGGTTATTCTTTGTGGACAGTCCAAATAAATAAATTATGATAAACCCTTATCTGCATTTGGTGACACACTTAATTCTCTTCAAATGGGCATATTCGTTTGACCATGCAAGAAGGTGTCCCTAAATTCACCGGATGCATGTAGGGTCGTAGGTGGTATTCCAAAAGACTTATTTCACTGTTACTGCATGCATTGGTAGGCTTCAGTTCACGTTGCCAGCTGCTACACTTGCGTACTTCCATGCCACATGGCACTGCACGGCTACCGTAGCTCTCGGCATGCCCAGCTGGCCGATGTCACCGGAAAACGCCGAGTGGAGTACGAGGCATTCCGTTTGAGGATCTCAAGATCAAAGCCTCGCACAGGGCGGCACTTCAAGGATCACAGGATCACAGAAGTACTCCCTTCCTTCCATCTACTAACTTTTAATCTCTGGAGGGAGTTCCGGCGAGTAGAGTAGTGCGAAAACTTTGGCGTTTGAAGAAAATCAAAGGCGGGAGAAATGGCTTACAAGTTGGTAGTTCCTGCAGATACATTGCAGTAAAACTTTTGACTTTAATAACACTGAGAAAACTCTCAAATTGCAAAAGTTCAATCCTTAGCAGAATGATTCAACGCATGTCGGAAGCAAAAATGCAGCAGGAAGAAGAAAGGAAAGTCGCTAATTCTTTTTTTATTATTATTATTTCTCTGTGGGTGGTTCTCTCTGTCCCTTCAGATGTACAGACTTCAGTGTTGTCAGAGTGACTGACGGACTCTAACTTTATTCTAACGTCATGGTCGTGTCTCTTACGCATTCAGGGCAAGAGACCAACACAGAAATTTTCATCAGCGCTGGGGGTGGGACGCAAACTGTCCTGTCTCTGCCTTCCAGACACCACAGCTGGCCGTCTGGCCGGTCACGTGGTAACGCTGCCTCATGGATTGCGCACGAAAAGGGCATCTTGCCCCAAACCACAATTTAACAGTGCACCGATAATTCCCCATCTATGCACCTCATATTACCTTATATTGCAACTGCTTGTTCGCATTTCCTTGTAAGCCACAGAACTTAGGTGATGACCTTAATTATACTGTAACTGTACATGTGACACTACTCGAAGCCCCTGCTGCATGCTGCTTCGACCGTTATCGCCACGCCTAGTATTCTATTACTGCTGCTGAACTGCTGCTCTACAACTAGAACAACTAGAGTAACTGGTACTACGGGAACTACTTCTACTACTAATGGTGATGCTCCTACCGCGATGCTGTTGCTGCGACCACTGCTGCTCCTACCACTACTAACTGCTGCTTCTACTCCTCCTCCTCACTGCTACTACTACTGCTACTACTACTAGTATATACTACTACTACTACTACTACTACTACTACTACTACTACTACTACTACTAGTAGTAGTATATACTACTACTACTACTACTACTACTACTACTACTACTACTACTACTACTGCTACTACTACTACTACTACTGCTACTACTACTGCTGCTGCTGCTGCTGCTGCTGGTTGTGTTACTGTTTCTTATCATGCTCCAGAGCTTTAATGTGGGTTGATAATATGGAAACGTTTACATCCCAAAACTGCAAAACAATAGGCCCATAAGCCTTTCCTTTTGCTTGTGGTGCTGAAACACTTGCCATATGACAAGTTGAGGTTCATGCCCTAATTGTCATGTTGCTAATGTGAAGTATCTTGTTTTTGAACGGTGCAGGTTTATTCATATTCATCTGTTTCACTACACGATCCTCCGTTTTCTATATATACTTAACGTTTAAGCTTTTCCATTTACTGCCATGTTAAAATTTCAAAGTGCCATTCTCCCAAATAATCTGATACCAGAAAGGCGTTACAAGGCTTAGCCACTTTGAGACAATTGCGACGAATGTCCACAAAAATGACCTTTAACTCTACGAAATCCAATGTACCCCCTACATGTATATGGTGTACTGTTACCCCCGAGCGTTACATTTCACTCGCTTCGCTCTAAGGCCAGCCATTTTCGAATTACAGATCATTTTGCGACAAGTGCACCGAATGCCCCCCAAATGACATTAAACACTAAAAGGCCAAATGTATTATATATAGCTATATATGTATATCACGAGTAGCCGAACGTCCCAAATTTCACCCCCTTTTGCTCTATACAAAGCCATTTCTGAGTTACAGGCCATGTTGAAACAAAAGTGCACCAAATGACCCAAAAATGGCCCTGAACAATAAAAGGTCAAAGTTATTCCATATACGTAATACAACTACCATCGAGTACCCAATTTCACTCGGTTTCGCTCTGTGGCCACCCATTTTCGAGTTACAGGCCATTTTCAGACAGGCGCACCAAATGATCCCAACAAACATGACCTTAAACACTAAAAGTTCAAAGGTACCCAATGTATGTGGTAGAAATGCTCCTGAGTCCCAAATTTAACTCCGTTTCGCTCTACGACTGGGAATTTCCAAGATTTCATGGAAATTCCCAGTCGTAGAGATTGCCAAGATTTATTTTCTCGTTTTCCACAATGATAAATTTCAATCTTTTTTTTTTCAAAACAAACCTTCAAATTTGAAATTTCAAGATTCCTATAAAAATGGTTGAAACAGAATCATAACAGTAGGTGGAGTAGCGACTGAAATTTCCCTCCCATAGGGTCCCATGTTAACGAAAATTTTCAAGCTTTGAAAAAACATTAATTTTAATTTTAAAATACCAAAAATTAACTATCACATTGGAATATATGGGAAAAGCTTGCTCGAACAAGAATCATAACTGTGTCAGGAGTAGGAGTAGCGGTAAAAGGTCTAACTTAAAGGTGCTCCACCTGTATATCATTACTTCCCCCGACTCCCAAATTGCCCTCGGTTTGCTCTACTGCCAGCTTTTTTTGAGTTATAGTTCGTTTTGAGACACTTGCACTGAATGACCCCAAAATAACATTAAACACAAAGGTACCCCATAAGCATAACACAACTACTCCGAGTGCCAAATTTCACCCAGTTTCACTCTACGGCCAACCTATCTTGAGTTACAGGGCATTTTGGGATAAGTGCACCGAATGAGCCTAAAAATTAGATTAAACATTAAAAGGTCAAAGGGACACCATATGCATATTATAGATACCCTTGAGTCCCAAATTTCACTCCGTTTCCCTCTACGGCCAGCCGTTTTCGAGTTACAGGCCATTTTGAGACAGGTGCAGCGAATAACTCCCAGAATAACCTTGACCACTAAACGGTCAAAGGTACCCATACACATATTACAACTATCCCCGATTCTCAAATTTTACTCCTTTTTGCTCTATGGCTAGCCATTTTCGAGTTACAGGTCATTTTGAGACAATTGCAATGAATGCCCTCAAATGACCGTAAACACTAAAAGGTACCGCACATACATGTATGTTACATACGTACTCTCGAGTCCCACATTTCACTTCTTTTCGACAATTTTTCATTTTCCCATTGGCCACATGATAAATTTCAAACTTTTTTTTTTTTAATCAAATTTGAAATTCTAAAATTTTGTGATGACTGTCACAGGAAACATTCAGATAAACTGTGCATGAAAGAGAACCATAAGTGTAGGAGTTGCGTTTGAAAAGTTTCCCTCCCATATGTCCACCATATTGGAGGAGAAAATTTTAAAATTCAAAAATCTAAAATTCTGAAAAACGGACAAAAATGGTCTGGAGATACGGTGGATACATGTAGCTATACCTTTCAACAATATTTGGTGTTAATTCGCTTGATGGTTTCCGAGAAAATGCGTTTTACGGACGGACGGATGGACGGACGGACAGATGACGGACGCCCACGCAACGGCATCAGCTCTGCCGATAGTCAAGCTAAAATCGTTAACATTAAAAAATACAAAATTTTGAAAAACGGAACAAATGATCTGGGGATATGGTTTATAGGTAGCGTCCCACAAAATTTGGCGTTAATTCGCTTGATTGTTTCTGAGAAAACGGGTTTTACGGATGGGTTACGGACGCCGGCGCCACAAAATTATCTCTGCTGACACAGACAAGCAGAGCTAAAAATACACTAAATACATGTATATGGTAAAGATTGTGCTTTCTCCAGGTGTGTCCATTTTCAACCTAGACAGGAACCAATGCATGGTTTAACTTAAGCCAATCACCAAAACGTCACCAAAAAATCACCAAACTTCACTTAGTACATGTATGTGCACCCGTGCTCTTGAATGTAATTTCGAAAATTTTGGCGCTGAAAACATCGACCCACAGCACTCGTAATGTCTGTGCCCTGAAGGAAGCAAACAGAATATTCTTCTAGCCATGTCCCACTACTGGGGCGCCTAGGGGCCAAATTCTGGATCACAGTCTGTTGGGATTTGGCGGAGAAAAGGCAAGGGTCGAGGCTCTTTCTTGGCACAGGGTACGGTTGTACCAAGGCCTAGATGGAAAGGATAGCCACCTGTCTACTAACTCCCGAGTGCTTCTTCTTCCGTATCAGGAGGCGTAAAAAGAGAACGATCCTGTCAAGGGAGTTATTTGTGGAACAAAGTTTAAATTGGAAGTGGCATGCCAACTTTCTGGAAGACACGGTTATTTTTCACTTATCATCATCTTGGTACATAGGTGTAAACACCACATATATGCATTTATGCTCTAGAACAGGCATGAACAGAGTGTTACGATAATAAGATGGCGTCTAGGATTCGCTTTTGTCACTACAGTCAGCGTAGCGTTCTGGGTCGCAATAGTCTCTTACCAAAGAAACAGGTTTATTACAAATGTGATTATGTGAACTGCTGCTAACTACCACCACCTCCCACCCGTAATAATTCCCACCAACGGTGTTCTTTGTTGGGAAAAATGTTGATTTCGGAATGAGTATTTTGCTAAAACACGATAGAAATTATTCAATTTGAGAGAAAACCTTCAAGTTACAGGCCCGTAGGAAGGTGTTAGACATTGGTCAGGCCCTGTGTGTCGCGCCGAAGGCGCGAGAAGTGTATGGTAGGGGGGTCCGGCCGGGGCCCCGGGAAAATTTTGAAATGTAGGTGCTCTGTGGTGCCTTCTGGTGCACTTTCAAGTAGGTTTTGACAAACCTAATAGCATGGTTAATTGGTTATGCATATACATTTTACTAAACATAATCCCAGATCTATCAGAAATGCCCCGATATGCCATTATATTAAAAGTAGAATTTGAAGAAACGAATGAGACAAGCAGGAACTTGAACACAAATTTCGCATTAAAATGG
>JAAUYG010113259.1_pt1 | contig 11123 bp, 12 predicted proteins | sample 7278091 | NCBI WGS metagenome assembly JAAUYG01 (sample SAMN14350201, study PRJNA611818) | marine sediment metagenome | isolation source: surface marine sediment (0.6m) | place: French Polynesia: Moorea | collected 2018-08
CTCAATCGGTCCTCATAACTTAAACTATTATATCCTGGGAGCTGCTTTGTGGCTCTTCTTTGAACATTTTCAAGTAGTTCGATATGTTTAACCTTACATGGACACCAAACTGGTACTGCATATTCCAAGTGACTTCGTACTAAGGATTTGTATAGTGGTAAGAATGTCTGTTCGTTTAAGGGAACTCAACTCTTTGGCAAAGGCTCTCTCAGGTAAATTAAATTGAAGGTTAATCACGTTAATCATCGTGTCTGTCACACAAGACAAGAGGAGCTTTACCCGTGACCTGAAACAAGTGACACACCGACAAACATAAACAGATAAAGCAGCGCGTTAACCAGTGTCAGTGAACAGGAAAATATGCTGTGTGTATTCATTGTGTATTTTTATGGGCATTTGTCCGGGCGATAATAGAGATATAACGGATTTAGGCAAACTATTGTGAAATAAACTCCTGTAATAGCTACCAATAGTAGCTCTTGAACATTTACAAACTAAAATGATAAATCCTACAAACAGGTCACCTGCAGGGATTCATAAAATGGATTGTATTCCAAATCATCCTGAAAGTTTGACATTTTCAGGCGTTAATCTCAAAACTTAGTTCCCGGAAAAAAATGTGTATTGTTGCACTCTGCTTTTCAACTTCATATATTATATAATAAATATAGGTCATTTCAATAGAGCTATCTTGTGGAGAAATATTTAAAGTTTTGTGGGTCTTTTCTGTGTGTTTATAAATCTGTATTTGGCTGCATTTTAAGAGTATTTATCGATTAAAGATGGCGACATGTTCATGAAGTTTATGTGAAGAGGGCTCAGAAAAAGACATACTTGCTGGTTAATATTGTTTGCATCACATTTTCTATTTAGTAGTTTTCTCTACAAATGGTTTGAAAAAATGTTTACGCAGTGTAAGCTATAGAAATACAACACGCCGACTAAAGAATTGCTGCTTGGACGTGTTACCAGGCGGAGTTCACGTACAATTCTTACTAACTAATAAGTAATCAGTGGCAATTATCACAGCGACACTCATCATGCTATACAGATATTCTAGGGTTGTCGGTTCAAACCCTGGCGTCGACCTGCAGATATTGGTGTAAGTTCATATCAAGTTATACATGGACAAGATGGAAGGCAAATGTGAGCCAGTCAAATTAAAAACCTGAATTTGACTGAAGTCTGAAGTATCAGCATGATCAGTGTATGGTTATGAAACATGGAGTGAGATTTAACATATAAAGTGATTACCTTGGGATTTCTTTCTGCTGTGCTTAATATGTATTCTTTGTATTTATCGTTTTCCAGTTTCCAAGTAAACACTTGACAGCTTCATCATGGCAACTAAGAGGTCGGCCTCCGATTCGTCTTCTGCTGGGAGTTCATCCAGCAGCAATAGCACCGGGGCCACTCCAGCTAAGAAGAAGAAACTTACACAGTTCGAGCCTATCAGAATAGGCCCAGTATTTACATTGGTACATGATGTTTTTGTGTGTTGTATTTGTAAATGTTGTACTGTCATAAACATGATCAAAATAAGTGTTGTCATGAAATAATGACTGTAATTATTAACACACCCTTGATCAGATTATTTGCTTTCGAGGGCATTCTGGCTGTAAGTGTCATAAGGTAGATGTGCTATAATAAAGGCTATATAAAGACAGTGTTGTCTGTGATGTAATACTTATAACAACCAGTAGGTTGATCATGCTAATAGTACCAAGAGTTTGCAATGTTTGATAAACTTAGTTTGACCCAATTACAACAAATTTCATAAATTATGTAAGCTTTTGTATCTCATTAATTGTTTTTTTTTTCAATTTGATGAGTTTCCCAACTTTAATCGAGTTGTTTCTGTTTATCTGACAGGAGGAAATGGACACCAAAGTGTTGCAGTTTCAAAATAAGAAGCTTGCTGAGAGGATTGAGCAACGACGCAGAGCAGAAGAGGACTTAAAGAAACGGATTGAACAACTGGAGCAACGACAGACAACAGATGACGCAGTCCTGTGCATAGTCAACAGATATTGGAATCAGGTTCTCGCAAAGTCTGAAAATATGTTTAAGATTTAACATGAACTCAGTCCTTTTTGCATGTTTTGGTGGATTTTTTTCATGGGCAATAATTAGACTAATATTTGGAGACAATCTTTGATTGAAAGGGAGAATATGCTGTAGCTTAAGTGTTTTTCATAGTATTTCAGGATACATCTTAAAGCAAAAATTTTGAATTAAGTGAACTTTGTGTTTCCAGCTGGATGAGGATGTCCGAGTTCTGCTACAGAGATTTGATGCTGAGGGTGCCGACGAAAGTGGAAAGCAGAGTAAGTGGTGAAATAATAGACAGAAATAGAGATTGCTTGTATTTAGTAGTTATTTCATGTTTATAGCTACTCCAAGATGAACACTGAAATACTGATTTATAATTTGTACCACAAAATTAATGTCAAATGTTAAATCATTTCAGTTTAAAATTGTTTTCCCATGCACAGCATGATTCAGCTTGACCAGGTGGCTGTGTTTTGCTTGTCAATGACATTCGAGTCACATGGTTGGCTTACATTTGTGGCATTGGGTCATACATATACACTGGACAGTATCACCAATTTTAGTCTTCTGTATCCCCCTGCTAATAAAGACAGATTTTCCTCTTTATCATACTGATTTTTTGCACAGGATTCTTTGATATGTCAGGATATGGTTATAGTATTATATGAAGGGCATGTATATGCAATTCTACGTCATGATGGTCATCGTTGGGTACTACTCCTGTATTTTGTCTGTCGTGATGGTCTTTGTTAGGTACTACTCCTGTATTTTGTATGTCATGATAATCTTAATTATACACTACACAAGTATTTTCCCTCCCAGATGAGAGTCCTGCTGTGACATCGTTCCTCAACTTGTTATCTCAGTGGGATAAACCCGAGATTGAGGAAAAACTACGTCACAGGGTGGAATTTTCAGAGAGAGCCGTTGGCAAGCTGCTGCAGGTTGGTATTTTGAAGCATTCCTTTATGTTGTCCATCCGTCAGTGTTGGTGTGGCTATTGAGAAATAAATTAGCATATTTGTATGGCACTCAGTTTTGGCGTATGCTGGTTAAAAGGTTTCTGATGTTTGTGCATCATCATCATATTATGTATGTTTATAAAGAGTAGGGGATTTTCTTGGATTTCTGCATACTGCCTCATAAATACATGCATAGATGTTATTGGCCTCAGTTGTCTTAAATAATACTTGAAACTAAACATTCAAGGGATTGTTACTAAAGAATGTGTTTTTTGCTTCGTCTAGGGTGTATGGGTAAACAAAAAGTGCTGTATTTCCAGGCATACGATAGACTACAGCAGAGAAATGATAAAATATGGGATGCCATCAAGGAAAAAAGTGATGAAACCGATGCTCTGGCTTTAAAACAGGAAGAGGAAGGTAGGTGTCATAAAAACATAAAATAATCGTGATAATAAAAATTGTTACTAATTTATCCTAATGATACAGAATGAGAGAAACATGTGGTATTATGTAAAGAAAGTTGCTACTGTAAATGATCATCTTTTACAAACATATATCTGGAAATATTAATAAGGGAGTGGCAATTAATTGCCTATTGTTGTCTGGCAAACCAAGCTACTGCGCCTGACCAATTTTCAGTGGTGGCCCACCCACCTACAGTGGCTCAAAGGTGCCATGCAGTTTTATTTTATTTCTGTCAGTTGGCACCTGTCTTTTTGGTCCCTCTGGAGTCTTGTTCAGGGCGCTCATGACCGGGGGTTGGGTCATTTCCCTTGTAAGACGGATACTTTTCCGTTGACTGGAGCCAATGGCGTAAGACTTCACGGTAAATTCATGCGAATTCATCCTTTACTTTGCAGATGAGAAGGAGAAAAATGATGCAGAGGAAGTAAAGAGTGAAGATGGAGAAGTAAAGAAGGAGAAAGAAGGAGATGAAGAGAAGGATGATAAGAAGGACAAAGACAAGGAGGAGAAACCTTTCCATCTCGACGAGGCCGTCAAGGACGAAGTAGAACGACTGAAGGCTGAAAATAAACGTCTGCAGAATTTAACATCTGAATTGCATAAAAGGAATCACGAACTAAATATTAAGGTGTGTCTAATCACTAATGGAAGATTGTTAGATATATTACATAGAGTGAAATCCCTCCTTAAAGCCATCCCAAGAATTAAGACCACCTCAGAATTAAGACAAGTTTGGCCCTAATTCTCGGGTTATGCTCTATCTATATGTGGGGTAAAATATTGTCCTTGCACTCTGTAAGATCTTGCATATCACATATCCCTTGAACGTTTTCATTGCATGGAAATAATGGTATTTTGTTGTATGTTCATATGATGACAGTATTGTATTTGGTTTCCTCAAGGGAGGGTATTTGATGTTGGGTAGAAATTGATATAATTGAGTATTACCATGATTACAGGCAATGGTTGTCATACCTTAGTTATTCTTCGATTTCTTTAAAATTGCTAAACCCTTACAAATGATCACTGCCATGAATCCTGTGCTATAAGACACTTTCTTGTGTGTTGCGGACTTCCAAAAACTGACCTAGTCTGCTTTTTATTCCGCAGAATATAGAGCTGAACGACAAGCAAGCGGCTGCCGAGACCGAAGTTGCCGAACAGAAGAATCAGATTGAGGATCTGCAGTACCAGCTTGACGATTCTCGACACCAGGTGGAGAAACTCGACCGCCATCTTGCCGACACCACGCAGAGGCTGAGAACGTACCAGGATGGAGAAATCAAAGTGCAGGGAGGCGGAGAAGGAGTGTCAAAGAACAAGGTTGGTGCAGAAATATAGGATGAGAAGTTGGTGGAGAAATGTAGGATGAGAAGTTGGTAGGGAAGTATAGGACAAGAATTTGTGGAGAAAATGAGAAGTTGATGGAGAAATATAAGATGAGAACTATCTGAAAGTTCCTAAATTCCTAGCTGCTCCTTGAATGGATTTCTTTTTCATCCAGTTTTAAAGTGCAGTATATTCTCAGTACAAAAAACATCACTAAAGCCACTTTATTTGATAGTTATAAACTATAGTCACATACTATCAGTTCATATGACTGCTAACATGTTTGTTCTTGACGTTACTCTTTTGTAAAGCCTGACTATGTGAAGCCAGTTTTCCTGCTGATTTCCAGTTCAATGAGATCGTGTCCGAGCTGGAGGAACAGAGAGAGATGGCGACCAATCGGCTCACAGAACTGGAAAAACTACAGAAAGATCACGAGGAGGCTATCAAGGAGGTTGAACGGCTCAAGATGGAGGTGAGAGAGAATCTTGAGCAATTCCAGTACATGTATATCTGGAAAACTTTTGTGGAGGAGCTCTTAACTGAGATTTATTGGCAGAACACAAATCTAACAGAAGAGCAGCATGTTTTATACATTTTTACATTGGTAGAAAATGTCCTCTTACAATATTTAAATTTTTTGAAGCCATTTTTTGTCAAGGAAATATTTTTGTCTTGTCTTGAAATTCTGTAACATTTTAATGTGCGGGTGAGATCCTGGTTGAGAAAACAACAATGTGCATGATTAATGATCTTCTTAACGGGTGAAACCATCATCTAACTTACATAAAGTATTGTTTACAACACAGTATGCCTTTACTGTAAAATTTAACAAGTTTCTTCAGAGTTTGCTGATGACCTGTTGAACTTTGACCTGTTATTCCAGCTGGCCACTCTGCCTGAACATGTCATTATCGAGACGACGGAGTATAAATGTCTACAGTCCCAGTTCTCGGTGTTATACAATGAGAGCATGCAGATGAACACCAAACTAGAGGAGATGAGACAAATGCTGACCAACGGGAAAAATGCACACATGCGACAGATTGAACAAATGGAGGTAGGTGCTGTGTATGAATGACTAATGTCGGTTACTAACTGGTGTACAGACCCTGGCTGACTGATCGTACTACGGCTGGGCTAGCATCAAGAGTAGTAAACAGGGCACCCACTTTGGTCTGTAGGCTGAAGTGGCCACGAAAGCAGATTCTAATGTATTATGGTCAAGGTGCCCTATTCTATGCTCATTCTGACAATCCTGAATGTTCTTGCAAGATAACAAATAACAATTGACCAAAAAAATTGGTCTGTTACCTTCTATTCCTCAACACAAAGGTATGTGAACAGGCCATTTACAGTATGTATTTCTCTACTATTTCATATAGACATTGACTATTTATAATGTATAGTTTGTAGACAGTCCTACAAAATTCTTGATGCCAGAGTAAAGGGCTCTCCAAGCATATCTACTGCATACATACAATAAATCATTGTATATCGTGTGTGTAAACTTCTGAACACTGGTCTGAAATATGTTGACTATTACAATCTTGCTTGTCTTAGAGCGATGAGCTATGCTGTCAGAAGAAGCTTCGTTCTGAGCTGATTCAGTTGGAGGACCAGCTGGCTCAGGTCAAACGGGAATACGAGATGTTACGGATTGAATTTGAACAGACACTAGCAGCCAATGAACAAACAGGTGGGTGATCACATGACCTTTGGCATGTGTGTGAAGGTAGTAAAATTAATCAGGCTGCCTACTAACTGATGAATGTGACCAATTTCGTATTGATCACTGTTTGTTTCGTTACCAATGTCATGTAATATCATGAACATTAGGACATGATGATGGTGAACCCCTCATTTGTGGCCACCTTATAAATACGACCACCTGAAAAGGAGCCAAACCAAAAAATATATTTTCCATGTTTAGTAGTCTCAGAAAGAAGACCATTATCTAGACTATTTTATAACAGTCCTGGCACTGGCTGGCAATATACAGTGATCCCTCTATTTTAAGAGAGTAATATGTAAGATATATGTAAGATATGTAAGATATGTGCCACAGATGTAAGATATGTGCCACCATATTGTGGCACATATGGGACCTTGAAAAAGTGGTCTTATATTGCAGGTGGTCTTAAAATGAAAGTTCAATTGCACCAAAATTCAAACCTTGGGATCAAATTCAGTGGTCTTATAATCAAGGTGGTTTTAAAATAGGGGCTTATAAAATATAGGGACCACTGTACTTGATTGCAAGCACCATTGTAGAGACATAGGGCATGTCCTCTAATGAGCTTGTGTTTAGACATCTACCATCACCAGAAAATTATTAAAGTCTTCTAGACAGGTTCTCTTTCTTGCATTGTAGAACTTGTACTCACAACAGTGGTCTCTTAAGCCATACACAGACAAAGTCTACTTCTAATATTGATAACTGATGATTGGCCAAGCTGAAACCTGTTCGGTATGTGATGTAACACTTATCTTCCAGGTCCTATAAACCGCGAGATGAGAAACCTGATAACCAGCCTGAAAAACCACAATGAACAGCTTAAAGTGGAGGTGGGGCGTTTCCGGCGGAAAAACAAGGATTGTCAGGCTGAAATAACCAAGGTAGGTGAGGAAAAATGATTATAAATTTGTGAATTTTGAACGGACATTGAAGCTTAGAATCTTTTGTTTGGCAAAAGTCAGATTTTAACATGTTACAGTGTACACTGGGTGTATGCTGCAGGGACAGTCTCTCAAAGGCATGAAGTGGAGCTATTATGATACCATGTACTTGTGTCGCACACTCCTTATTTTTATTTATATTTCATAATGGAAAACTCAAACCTTTATTTGGCTAATTTATTTCTAGGCAGCCTTATATGAAGAATACCCCCCTTTGGCCCCCTCAAAAAAAAAAAATAGAGAGTGCTGTAAACATGTTAATTTCTCTTCCAGCTGAAAGCCGAACTGGCCACAGCGCAGGCAGTTGGAGAACTTGGATCTGGATCAATGTCATCCCATCTCTCTCTGGATACCTCCTACAGGGATAAGGAACCCAGCCCCGCCAAGGATCGTCGCTCTCATGACTCGCCACCGGAAGGCATAGATGATACGGACGATATCGACGGCGGTGTAGGGGGAGGGAGAGGTGACAGTGGACAGGTCCGGGACCTGAAAGCTGAATTAAAGTACGTACAACGTAGAGCCACGGCTCAGTTATTGGCGACGTCAGTGTCCCTACGTACTAAGACCAAAGAATATGTGCATGTTGTGTGTGGTCTTAAGATGAGGTCATAGAGGTATATATTGAAAATATGAGAAAGTACCTTGTCTTAAATTAGAAAGTGTGTTGTGTTAAAACAGAAAATGTTCTGAAAAAAATAATGTTCATAGTATATACCGGGATGTAATTGATGGCTTCATGGCACATACGTAATATACCTCACAGCTGTGAACTCTGTGCAAACTTCAGTAACCTCCAGTGGATGTGAATCAATGTAAATTACATTAACAGCGCAAATATTAACTTCTGCTTTCAGAAAATCTCAAGACAGAGAGAAAGATCTGAAGATTCTGCTCGATACGTACAAAAGTGCTCCCAAGGAAATCCGAGACAAACAACAGGTGAGGAATGTGACAGGTGAGGAATCTGTCAGGTGGGGAGACTGTCAGGTGGGGAATTGTCAGGTGGGGAATCTGTCACTTGGGGAGTCTGTCAGGTGGGGAATCTGTCAGGTGGCGAGCCTGTCAGGGGGGGAATCTTTTAGGTGGGGAATCTGCGGGTGAGGAGTCTTACAGAACTGTAACCAGCAGGACCTTTGAAGATTGACCAACTTGAAGGCCTCTATTCGGCCATTTTACAACACCTGTTATAAATTTTACTCCTATTAAATACAATGTATAAATTGGATCCCCCGTCTATTGGTATCGTTGGAAGTACTGCAGAACCTGTCTTGAAAACTACCCTGTTGGCCATAAAAGTATGGTCTCTCAAGCCAGGTGGTCTTTGGTGACAGGTTCAGTTACATTGAATGTGGAACCTTCTCCAAGGAGTATGTGGTCCTTTCAGACAGGTGGTCTCTCATAGCAGTGGTCTCTCAAGAAAAGTTTCACCGTACCCTGTGTTTGTCTGTTTTAGCTCCTATCCATGGAGAAGCGTTATAAGCAGGAAATCGAGGATCTTCGCTCTCAGCTCCGGCGATTACAGGAAAGTGAGAGGAAAGACAAGAGGAAACTGGCAGATGATGATGCTTTGAGGAAAATCAAACGGCAGGAAGATACAATCGCCGAGATGACGAAATCACTCGCAGCCCAGAAACAAGTAATAATGTGTTACCCTGAAGCATTGGGGACTTGCTTTATATTGCAAATTATTGCATTACTTAGGCAACTGATGTTGAATATGGCACCTCAACACCACATTACCCTACGTTTTCTATACAAGCCATTAGCATGAAGATTAAACTTCCCTGGAATGCTTGCATATCCTATCCTACCCAAGCTACAGATGGGTGCAAATGTACATTTATGCCCATCATACATATAGTACGTATATAAATGAGAAGGGGCCATTTTCTAGAAAAAAAAAAGTCTTGAAATGAGGCTACTAATCACATCTGGAGCGGTTGTCTTTTTTGTGCTTGATCATTTGTGAACTAATATTTTATATAAAATGACATGAGGCTGATGTGTTTCTACCCTTTCGTTTATGGTTAAGCCCTATTTTAAGGTCCGCCATTTTCTCCTCATGATGGCTCTGGTATGTTTCCCCGTTGATTCAGCCTGTGTCTGTATTTACCAGGGGGAGGAAGCCTTGCTGAATGAGATGGAGGTGACAGGTCAGGCGTTCGAGGACATGCAGGAACAGAACATACGGCTGCTACAGCAGCTGAGAGAGAAAGATGATGCCAACTTCAAACTCATGTCAGAGGTAAACAAGTGAAAAGTGAAAATAGATAGAAATTGTCAGTGTGGTGTTTGCTAGTAGGTGATCATAGGTAGAGTTTAATGGCACGTGATAAAAGATTGGCCTTACGGGATATGATGGTAGATCTTCCAGTTAATTATAATTGCCAGCAATTATCATGTTAATTCAAAAAATTGACATCATATCGCGCTTAATAAGGCTAGTACTTTATGTATTTAGCATTAATACGATTGTTGCCGTTTGCCAGAGGATCAAATCCAACCAGATCCACAAGTTACTGCGTGAAGAGAAGGAGATTCTGGTGGAGCAAGTTGGCACGATACAACACCAGGTGGAGGCACAGAACGTCGTGGTTCGAAAACTGGAGGAGAAGGAACGGGTTCTCCAGAACAACCTAAACACTGTGGAGAAGGAACTCAGGTATTGGTTATGGCTTCCCTGGTTGGGCTATTACTTGTTCTAATACGTAATTCTAGATCTTGTTGCTATAATAAATGTACCGGTCAGTGTTGGGCTCCAAGGGGGAGAGGGCGGGCCAGGGAGAGGAAATTAGACAAACCTGATTTTTCCAGTGTCTATACCCAGACCCCAGGGCCACCTAGGCTTATCTGATGCCCCTCCCCCCAGGCACCCGCTGCCTGTCTGACATCACACAGTAGTATGACATGCCGAATACCCTGCTCTCTTGGTGGTCATCTGTTGACTAATTCCCACCCATCTCTTGTCTAATTCCCACCCATCTCTTGTCTAATTCCCACCCATCTCTTGTCTAATTCCTGCCAGTCGGGCAAGAATGGTCTGTCTAATCCCCCCTCCCCCCCCCCCCACACACACACAGGAACTAACTTTGACTGGTGCATAATACATGGTATCGTCTAAATCCTCAGAATGAAACCACTGAGGCTACAGGCTATCTATAAGAGCCTTCAGTTGGAGGGAAATGTTTGAAAAATAGAATGTAGCTAAAAATTAAGAACTACTACACATTTTCAGTTCCTTTATGGCCACCATTACATATACATAAACCCCCCATAAACATGATAAATGATCCCTGAGAATGTCTCATTGAACAAAAGTCTGTTCCCCATTGACAGTCCAGTTGACAGGTTTTGGGGGGGGGGGTATGCATACTCTGTGATAATGTCATGAAATGCACATTGTAAAAGACATTAAGTTTTATATGTTGAATGTTTGAATACCTCTGTGTGTTGTTAAATATTGATTTTTAAATAGGCTCCTGTATCACTGCCCATAAATGATGTCTGGTGTCAGGTATCTTCCTTGACAGCAACCTTCCCAATATTGCCGTTTTAGCTGCTAGGCAACCAGGCCCCCTCTAGTTACTTGGTTCTAACACCTATTTCCTTTCTGCCTTGTGTTCAGTCTCC
>JAAUYG010096947.1_pt1 | contig 11121 bp, 8 predicted proteins | sample 7278091 | NCBI WGS metagenome assembly JAAUYG01 (sample SAMN14350201, study PRJNA611818) | marine sediment metagenome | isolation source: surface marine sediment (0.6m) | place: French Polynesia: Moorea | collected 2018-08
AAAAATGATTTACACTGTTTGGTGGTGGACTGGTAGTAGTAGTAGTAGTAGTAGTAGTAGTAATAGTAGTAATAATAATAATACTAGTAGTTTTGTGAGCGTTATTTTGATGGAAATTCAGGACAGTGTGGAAATTTGAAATGGACAGGCAAGTGGGGTAGTTCTTTGAAATTTTTGAAACGCTGGCATGGGGTCCTATGTTAAAGAAAAGGATAAAAAAAAACCAATCTGACAAAGTTGAAACACTGAAAAGCAGAAATAGAAAAAGTCTGGAAATATGTTGAATAGCTACCTTTCTACAAAGTTCGGCGTTAATCCTCTTGACGGCTTCTATGAAAACGTTTTTTCCGGCCGGTCGACGAGGGTCCCTTGCGCCTTGACAAGGCTTCTGTTGATAAGCTGGGCTAAAAAACAACCCCCCCCCAAAAAAAAACAAAAAAAAACAAAAGAAAACAAACAAAAACAACAACAACAAACAAACCAAACAACAACAACAAAAAACAAACAAACAAAGCGGCACCATTGCCATCGTCCTACCGAGTAGCTATTGGTATGCGAAGGTTCAACACTATCGCAATATTCTTTGAGGAAAGCCTTTGACATTACTAATCACACATTTGCCTCTAAGACACCTTGGACATCATCATATAAGAGATCCGGTACTTTAAACGTAGTGTACACTTTGTATTCAATGGAATAAAATATATAACTTCTCTATCTTTTAACAAAAGTTTAGCAAAACTATAAATAATGTATACAGTCAAACCTGTCAAGACCACCTTTTACAGGTCCCGAGGGTATACTTTCCATGTTATCGAACCTATATATAAAGAGCACCTGTGTATAAAGACCACATTTTGTTGGTCCCTAGGGTGGTCTTTATATACAAGTTTCACTGTACTACTCTATATTGACGCTTGGTCAGACTACATGTAGTATATAAAGGAGTAGAGTGTGACGTTAACATTGCTCGAAAAATGGGAGATAGCCACGACTAAAACCTGTTTTGACTCGGGCACGTCTTCACTGGTCATACTTGACTGCTGCCATCCAATTGAGCACAAAGCTTCTTTGTCTTGTAAAACCCTGTGGTAACGCTTTGTAACTTGGCACAGAGGTGTTAGTGTGGTGCAGTTTCGCTTGGGTCGAATTTGTATAAAACACAGCTAATTTGGGCAGCAACGTACATATCATTCTTGTTTGTCAGGCTTCAGACAACGAGCGCTATAACTGCGTGTCCTAGAGTGTGAGGACGAAGGGCATTCTGGTTTGAATTCAACACAATTGCAGCGTTTGCGCCGTATTTGGCAATGGAAAACTGAAGTTGTAAACACCCCCCCCCCCCAACACACACACATACCAACAACACACATGCGCGTGGAAAACCCGGCCAGTCCACAAAATTGTAACGATGTGTGGGAGTTGCCTTAATGCTTTTCCTAAAACTTTACTATGTTCCAATAGGGGTATTTGCCCTTTCAAACTCGCTCATAGTCAAATCAAATACTGCGACCAGATTGAATTGACCAGCTATACTTTCCGATTAATGTTCAACACCAATATGCCACAAGTATATCCCTTTTTGGGATACAAGCACTTCAACTATGTGTGACGTTGCTCAACTGCACCTTTTAAGTTAACTCAAGGTCAAATGTGATGATACACCTCTACCTTTTCTATAGGACTATTTATATAATTCAATAGTAGCATATTCCACAATTCTACTCTCCTTTCTGGGATACAATGCTGGAAATACGAATGCCCTTAAACTTGATCTTTAGAGGTGGCACAAGGTCGAATGTAACAGCGCTACTGAACTCTCAATGAATGACATTCTATAATTATAAATGTGAAAAAATGCCCTAATTCTGCTACTTTCTGAGATAGAAGGCTTTGAAAAAATGAGTACCTTTAAACGTGACTTTCGCTGTAATTCAATGTCAAGTCTAACGGTGCAGCTGGGCCTCCACATTTAACTTCCAACTGTTGTGCAAGGGCTAACTTTGATCCTTTATTATGTTACCCAAGGTCAAATCTAATGGTGCATTTGCAGGTTCCATATATGGCTTCATAGTGGTATTTAACAGTAATGCATGACAAAACTCGGCTGCTGTACGAGATATGAGAAATTAAAATGTCACACCTTGAATTTGACATACAAGGGCAATTTAAGGTCAAACCTAATGGCGCAGCTGGACTCCCAATATATATATGGCTTCCTATTTGTATTAACAGTAACATATGGCCTAACTCCGCCCCTTTGCGACATTTAAACCATCTCCAAACTCTGAGTAAGCTTGAGTTTGGCCTATCAAGCTTATTCAAGGTCAAAAGCAGTGAGACCTATAATGCTGTTCCAGCGTGTTAGCATGGGATCTTGGCTGCGTTGGCATTCTACTCTTATTTTTTTTCGAATGTTATGTGTTGGATACACGCTTATAGTAAATCCAATTTAAATTTCAATTGATATCTAATTATAGAACAGTTGGATTCGTCCATAAATAACACCACATTGGTGTGTTTAATAGCAGCCACATGGCTATCTCTCCTCCTTTTATCTTTTATAGCCATATTTGTCCTACCTCTTATAATTGGACCAAGATTCAGGACCCCAACACCCGTGGCGATTGTGCTCGAACTTGGAGATCACCCCGTCCTTAGGTGACAAGGAAGGTTCACGCCAAAGACACGTGGGCATCACAATGCCCGCCCGGCAGAGCTCGGGCGAGGGTTTACTAAATCAAAGTGTCTCAATTTGGACATCCTAAGCTTTATTCCGATACTGTGGGCATGAAGTTAGACTCAAAGTATATAACAACACATTTATCAACGCCACTTTCTAATTTTAATTATTGCGGAAGAAGCGTATTTTCTGCGATGATGTCGGCCGAAGTACATCCAAAAAGTCAAACCGGCATTTGTTTCATTTTTCGCAAATACGACCTAAACCAGGTCCCTTCATGTTACGGCTGGGTGCCCCAGGCCCCTGGAGACTTGCTTAACCAGGAAGAAACTGCAGTTAGGGCTAAGCAAAAAATACTAGGTGCAATATGAATCACCAGTCTGAGGTATAAACCATGGAAAGTTTAAAACAGACAGTAAAGTCAAACGTAAACTAAAGCTGTGACGCTTAGTTGAAAGGGGTCCTAAAATGGATTACAGGAATGGACTAGTGCTTGCATTGTTTAATCTAGCAGGTAAGTGCAGCCAAACATGCTTGGGGACAACTTACGGACCACCCATCTATAAAGAACAGTTTCAGACAGTGAACATTTTTTTTGTGCAATTAGATGTGTATATAAAGAGGGATTAAAGCCACATGTCTAACGCGATAAGTGGCAAATCCCTTCGGGTGTGTATGCCTAGTTGGACATTGTATTTTATGCACTATTGAAGACTCCTATGCCTCCACATAGGTAAAAAAGACTAGTTGCCATTTTAAAAGTTGTAGAAATCGGCATGGGCATTTTGAAGACTGTAGAAAAAGTTTTGTGAAAATCTTAAAAATATTGTAAGATCGACGTGGCATATGCATAGCAAATCACATGCTACGTGGAATTCTTAAAATTAGAAGCCCAGGGGCTTTGGCGTCCTGCTTAACAAGATGTCTGACAATAACCACATAAAACTGGATAACAGAGATTTAGGTGTAGGCTTCGCTCTAAGACCTGTCGTTTTCGAGATACAAGGTTGTCAAAAATCGATAATGCACCGAAGGACCCCAGAATGACCTTAACCACTTACCGGTAACTGTCAAAAGGACCCTACATAGACTGAATACTCACCCCCGAGGCCCAAATTTCATTCCTTTTTTCGCTCTACGACCAGCCGCTTTCGATATAGAAGCTTGCTGAAAATCGGAAATGCACCAAATGACCCCAAAATGACCTCAAGCACTCAAGTGTCAAGAATACCCTGTGTACACTATCTACTCATACAGAGGCGCACACGAGGCAACTGCCACAAAACGGCTATGCATTTATCATTGTGTAATCATATGCAAGATAAAACTGAGAATCAAACTTGAAATTTTTGAAAAAGTGAAACAAACGTCTCAGGATATGATGGACAGGAACTATTCTGGAAAAGTGGACGTTAACAGACGCTGAGTGATGGCATTGACTCTCCTGTGTTTCGTACTGATCAGAGCTAAAATACTAATCATAGTTCCCTATTTCAGTTCTACTGCCGACAATTGCCCAACATCGGTACGATCGCTGTGATGAATGTATAGATTGTACCTGTGGTTGTTCCTTTGGGGATCCCCACGTGCAGAGCGTTTTGGACGAGAGGACTGTCACCTGTGGCTGTGAAGGAAACCAAACCTACGTGAACAATGACTATGTCAACATATGGGGAGTGAACAAAGCAATTAGCCAAACCAATGATATCACCATTCAAGATGAGGTGAGAGTTGCAATCAATTTCTGAGAAAACCGGTATGCCGAAAATGCTATTCATCTTTGCTAAAGCATTGACCTACGACAAACACAGGATTACAGGGGTATCTAGTTAATAGGAAAAATATGTTGTAAAATAGGATAGTGCAATAAGACACAAGAAGATAAGATAGATAAGATAGATAAGACAATTAATGTAATACAACCATACCAGCTGGGAAATACACCCCTTTCTTCTCGTCGAGTGTTACAAAAACCATACTCTGAATTTACGGTAAGGGCTTAATTTGGGATTTATTTTTATCCTGGTTAATTTATCTGAAGGCGAGCGTTTGTGCGAGTTATGTTTTTCATGTATATTATTTTTTACTGCGAGGCGTCCTTAAGACTTACAATACGATGGCCCATAAGTGACTACACTAATGCACACCTCAGAATAGGTGTGAATGTACGTTCTAGAACCTTATACATACACAAACGCAAGTCCTACGTAGTACTTATTATCTCCTACGTAGGAGATAATATCTCCTTCGTAGGACTTGATATCTCCTACATAGGAGATAATAAGTCCTACGTACGAGAGATAGTAAGTCCTACGTAGGACTTGCCACATGTGAAAAAAAAGTCCTACGTAGGACTTTTTTTTTCTTATACGCCACGGTAATTTTTGAATCACATTTTTATGCTCAAAGAAATATTTTTGCAACACCCAGCGTTTTGTAATGTATTTCTATAACTGCTTGTGTGTGCTAATCGGTGATCATTCATAACTAACTAATCGCTAAATATTTAGAGTTCATACTGCTTTCAATACTGTTAGCAATTATATTTTAATTGCCAAATTCTTATTTTACATTCCTGTTTCTTACAGGTTTTTATTTAATTATATCTTTCTTTCGTATAAAACATGTCTCTGAACTGTTGTAAAGATCATTACCGAATCATAATACACCCGTCGCATAGAATATCGGCGTCTTTTGTTGCTGTAGCTTGGTATCACGCTGTTTGACAGTGGCAGGACTCCGGTTGTCAACTACCACCTTCGCCGGGGTTGGGGGGGCTTTCCACGGCGCATTGCTCCTCTTCCCGTTGGATACACTATACAGGAGCATGAGAAAGGTAAATCCGATACATCCTGTCAGGCCAACATGAATTATATTTAATGAAATATATTTAATATTTATAACTTATGTGATATTTGTTCATGTACCTATTATATATGTTAATAATAATAACGACATATATCAATGTTGGAAATGTTATAGTATGGCTCACTGGCCCCCGGGCTAAAGTGCCAATTTGGCAGGATAGCGCTGGCATATAGTCTTTCTTACCATCAGGCCTGTGTGTAGCCAGCACCACAACTTATGCACTTATTGTTCTTGTTGTTAAAATTGACTAGTTATTTATATGTTGGTAATGTTATACTGTTATTGGCTCACCGGCTGCCGGGGTGAAGTGCCACATTTAGCAGGACAATACTGGCAATAATCAATCTTTCCTGCCACTAGGCCTGTCCTTGGACATAGCCAAGCAATTGAGGCAACTTGTTTCTCATCTACTAGTCTAACAAGGATTAATCTGCATACCTTCTGGCAAGGATTTTTTATTAATAACGTGTTGGTATTTCTATTTATAGGCCGCCCCATACTACTATGAAAATGTATTTTTAAGAACTTTTATATATCACATTTGGACTGCGGTATTATTTGACTACTATTTTGCCCTTGTTGTAGGGTGAGGACAAACTCTTCCTTTTAAGAAGTGTGGTGGGGAGGACCCTGGTTTTCATATGTCTACCCTCACATATGAACGCTAAAGCACGTTTGTTCCAGAATATGGAGTCATATCTCAATTGCTGTCCTGCAAGAAAGGTATATGTAACGAAATTATTTGCTGTAAAGCCCCTGAGAGTGTAGTGCCCAGGTACAGCACACACCCGTGCAGCGTATGCACACCATTCCTTTCTATGGTACTGGCGAGTAAATTTAATGGCCTGCCAAGTCTTGCATGATGCAGGATACAGCAGGACACAGCAAGAGACAACAAAACGACACTGGGCGACGCTTGAGTGATCAGAGTGGGAAGTCTTGGAGGGTGCAGCCAAGCCTGGCACGCGGAAGCTGTGAGTTTGTCGGGAGTGCTTGTGGAAGCCTGTAGGGCGAAGTAGGACCTAAACACAGGGACAAAACGTTTGGTTGAGGACACGTGTGAGACGTATGATTTATGGAGGTGTGGCTGGGCACGCGACATCATGTGGATAACCGGACGTGGATCAGTGGTCCAGACGTGGATCTGTGGAGCTGTGGGCAAGACGGTGCTGGACTGTCGAGACGGAGGCCTGGAGGTGTGACCTGTTGCAGGGGGATTATGCGGAAATAAAGATCAGAATGAGAGCCAAATTAAAGTGTCTTGATGTTCCACAGCATATTTAAACAAACCCGTGACAGTATGATCCAAGTCTAAAAAATTAATTCAGTTGTTCAGAGATGTTTACTATAAAGCTAGATTGGAGGTCTAGCTGGCAGTGGTAATGAAATTCCCGAAGTCTATGTCTCTATGTGCATAAATGTACTAATTCATAGTACTGTATTTATAGGTAAGGATGGAGTTGGCCGTTTTGTCATGCCCCTGAGGGTGTAGCTTGGTCGTGAGCTACAGTTCGAATAAACTACCTTGCATGGTCAGCGCTGACTGTAAGATTATGAGGTGCTTAATGTAACTTGTTTTGCAGAGCAACCGACTGGCCTTCCTTCCCCGAGGTTGATACTTATTCCAGACACAATGAACCACTGCTCAATTACCAGTTCTGAATGACATTTGTAATCCCAGCTTATGTGTCCCCCAGGGTACAACTCTTCCTTCCTTAGGTATTACTTAGATGGCCGTGAAGTCCTAGTTGCAACCCGTTATGTATCTACTAACTATACAAAATCCACTTTACTATTTTAGAGATGCAGCCCTCTGTGAGGTGGGATTGTCTGTATTTTTACAGGTTGCTGGGCACATTTGACAGCCATATCAGACCAGATTGAAGACACTGCTCTTAAGTCAATTTTGTTGGTAATACATGTGAAATTGTAAGTGGATTTTGAAAGATGCTGATGGGAGCTATGGGCTGTTGTCATCAAGGCCCGCCATGATGAGGGAGCTGCAGGAGGTGCCACAGGGGGCAATGGGAGCCACCCGGCAACCCTCAATGAGTCACTGTAGGTGGTGCCAGATACCAATGCACATCCAAAGGACACCCGAATATGGATGGCTCAGACAGATGATGGGGTCACAATGCTCTGAGACCTCTGTATAGCCTAGTATGAGTTCAGACTAAACCCGATGCACTGTAGCACCAGAGAACAGGTATGCGAGATTGGACCAGAATATTGCAACGGGTAAAAGGATCTTTAGGGGGGGGGGGGCAGCCAAGGCCACCCAAGAGAGTGAGCCACTTCCAGCCTGCATGGGGCCCCACGGCACCCCGGTGGTACCTATATGCCCACACGTCCTAGCCCTGTAGCCCACCTTGCAAAGATGTAGGATTTCCAGGGTGAAGGGAGTGATCGGCTGGATGCCTTCTTCGATCATGTCGAGGAATTGGCAGACTTCTACCTTTGGGATGGGTGAGAAGCTTGCCAACAGGCAAAGGCTCACCTCTGTGGTATGGCACTTGCCTATGTAAAGTGAGCGCCATTTCAGCCCTGGACTTGGGAAGGGTTGATGGCGTTGCTTCTTGAACGTTTTCAACCAAGGGACATGGCAGTGACGTACAAGGCTCAGTTCCAATCCCGCTGGAGGTGCCACAACGAGGATATTTAGCTTTGTTGAATCTCTACAACGTCTTCCTGATATGGCCTGACCCTTTATGGATAGCCAAGCCAAAGAAAAGCTGGTCGTAGACCAGTTTCTCATGGGAATGGAGAACCATAAGCTTAACATGCAGGTAGCTGCACATGGCCATCACCCTACAGAGGATGTGTTGTGGATAGCCAGGTCGTTATAGGTGGTGCATAAAGAGGAGAAGCATGCTCCTTGTTGTCATAAGCCAGCCAGTCAAACAAGGTTTGGGACAAGCAGACCCCCTGATACCATGGACACTAAACCTGTGGTACAAGAAGTACAGGCTCAGTTGGGCCATGGTTCAGAACAGAACCGGGGAGGGCGACGAAGAAAGCCCACACCTGACCCGAAGTGAATATGAAGTGTGGAAAGGAGGACACAAAACATGCCTCTCATACACCTTCCTGTGACAGTCAGCATGGTCGATCCTCATCTGCAGATTGATGTTATCGCAGTCGTGGATAACCTGGACAATGTTAATATTTCAAATGTGATTTCCGCACTTGCCCGTCTGATGGGTTCTTTCAGATAGGGCCCTATGGCCTGCCTGTTGGGGTGAGTGGTCCTTCCCGAGATTCCTCCCAGGACAGTCGTGAAGCCAAAGACAAGGCTACCATCACCCAATCTTCAGAGAGCTCTAAGGATAGTGCCCTGGAAGAGGAGCTGGCACATCTCAAACATGATCTATGCTCAGCCGAGCAGGACACTGATGCTCTGACTCAGATGGAGCAACTCAAAAAGGAGCCGAGAGACATGATTCTCCAGCTCAAACAGTTGGGGGAGTGCCATGAAGTCCAAACTGAGATTCAGTGCCTCCTCACTTGTGGCCAACAAGTCACTGATGAGTCGAAATAGCTAAAGCTCAACCAGCAGCCTCGAACAATACTCAATTAGTGGATCCTTTGAAAGCTTCACAGGGCAAGGTAGCTCACCTAAGGACCTGCACAAACAGGCAGAACAGAAGGAATTCTTGAAGATCTAGGGAAGCCAGCCGTGTACCCCGGTCACCGCTGCAGCATTCACCCCAACTCAAGACTGCAGGGGTGTGCGACCCAGTTCACCTTGCCTCGGCCACCAGCTGGGGCAGGCATAGTCTCATTCTCTTCACCTGTCCCTCCTTGTGGGATGGGTGTTAATATTAATACTAATATATTAATATTACTGGTTCTTGTAGAGCGCACTTAACACAAAAGTGCTCAAGGCGCTTTACATAAAAACATGCAAACAAGTTGCATACACATTATAGCTCCGATATAGTCCAACTCAAACTACCATAAAACAATTAAGTAACCACAGCTAAAAATATGCAATGTGTAGAATTGTTATAAAGTCATTACACGGTTCATAAATAAATTAGGATATGTAAATGCTTATAAATAAAAATGTTTTAAATTTCACTAGAATCCGTATCCCTAAGGTGCTGAGGCAGACTGTTCCATAATCGTTGTGCAACTGAGGAGAAGGACCTGCCTCCAAACCTCTCATGCCAATAAATGGGTTCAGCCAGCATCCCACAATGACTAGCACTGCTTACCCGTGGGGTGGTGTTTCAGTGGGCTAGCACTATAAAGACTGGCCGCAGGTCGGACTAGTACAAGACGGGTCTAGTACATACACACCAACAACTTGGAGTCGGTGATATGACCATGAGTGGTTGAAAGCCGACTATAAGCCTGATTCATCCATCCATCCATCCACCTTCTTTGGTATGACATTGAGTACAGTATTTGTCACATCCTGAAGTTACCAACTGTAGATAAATTCACTGTCCCTAATTCTTGATCGGGTGGAGCTTTGAAACTTCAAAGTGCTGGCGCTGCATGAAGGCAGGTTGTCTGCAGAAGGTTGTTTTTGGGGTGACGGCGTAAGCCTTACGCTGCTTTCCTTGCAACACATCCGACACACGCCACTTTCTGCTGTTAGTGTTGAACTGTCTCGGTGTGCAACGGGAGTTACGGGACTGAAGGGCATTCTGTAAGCGCCTGTGACAGCCACCGAAGTAGTAAAATTGGAGCGTGAGTGCTGCTGAGCGAGTTGCCGAAAGGGCCCGAAGGCTTATTTGCTCGGCAGTACCGGCACGGGTTGTAAAGAAACAACAGGATTTCGGTCCTAAAATGAAGACCTTTATGTCAAGACCTTTATGTCGTTATGTCAAGAGACCCCCCCCCCCCCGTCTCTTGACATAACCTTACACAAATACCTAAACTAAACTACACTGCTCAAAATACTTAAGGGATCAGACTTTCAAAACCACATATGTAGAAATATATTGGGAAAAATACTTCCATATTGTAGTCCTGTTTGGTCGAATCATTGTGCTTGATAATGCAGTTGTGGCAGAAAAAAATGAGCAAAACTTTATTTTTTACATAACCCAGAGGGGAATCACTCCCAAAACAGAAGTGTATCCGAGCCATTGCGGTCATGACCTTTATCCTTTCAAACACGTTTAAACACTATAACACTGTTTATTGTCAAATCAGTAGCTGGTATGGCCACTGATTTGACTATAAACTACGCGAAATTTGCTCCCTTAAATGTTTGGAACTTTGCCCCCTTACATGTCTTTATTATGGTAACTTTGTGTTTATTACGTTAACTTTGACCCCTTAAATATTTTGTGCAGTATATGATTTATATCCAGGTGAAGTGTAATATTTAACGACACATAAGTCGTCGAGACATTAAGACATATCCTTGCCTGGAAGCTAGTGGAATGGCCGTAAGACCACTCCAGAAATGAGACGACTTGGTGGTCGACAATACGTTAAAGATTTATCCAGCCGATCCAACTTTTCCGTCCATTGGGGCACTGGGCTGACAAGCCTTTGTCCGTCCATTGCTCTACTGGGCTGCGGTATACCGTGGTACCGCAGGATACAGAACT
>JAAUYG010162571.1_pt1 | contig 11121 bp, 7 predicted proteins | sample 7278091 | NCBI WGS metagenome assembly JAAUYG01 (sample SAMN14350201, study PRJNA611818) | marine sediment metagenome | isolation source: surface marine sediment (0.6m) | place: French Polynesia: Moorea | collected 2018-08
ACTACTACTACTACTACTATTACTACAACTACTACTACTACTACTACTACTACTACTACTACTACTACTACTACTACTACTACTACTACTACTACGTAGATGCTTTGTATGCAGATGCATGTGTTTGTGTCATTTGGTTATCTTGTTTCAGATAATTTTCAGGCAAGAGCTAAACATCAAACCTTCAGTGGCATGCTACGTTGTAAGTGATATGCTGAAACTCATGATTTACAAATGTTCTAAGGACCAAGTCTTATAGAATGTGACGCCAATGAAAGTGCTTTCCCCAGACCCTTAGTTGTCTGGTGCTGGCCTTCCAAATGTTACTATATGATCCGTAAAGGTCGAGAACTTGAAATAAAGTCGACTTGTTTCACCCCACACCGTTAGTGCCCTTAGCAGTTAATACTAATCCCTTCCTTCATAACAACTCACGCTTAATAAGTTTTGCTTTCTTCCCAACGCGGATTGACATTTTAACACATCGACAGCTTTTATCTCCGGCGATGGTTCAATGGCCAAATTGCTCCCATATTTAGTTGTCAGAGTCGATTCGCAGTCATCTCATCAATGGCTGACAGCCCCCCTCTCAGACCTACGGTAGAGAGCTGCGTCATTATAACCGAATCATGCGACAAAGGGGCGCTTTATTTGGGGGGAGAAAAGCGTTTATTCGGTAAACGAGGAACAGGGATTCGTATCAGATGGGGAAAAAGTGACACGTTCGTCCCTCTTTTTCGGCCCCGCTGTTTTGGGGGAGGGTTCTTTCCCGTTGTCTGGTTGTCGGTTTGTGGGGGCGTGGGGAATCAGGAGGAAGCCGGCAGGGCACGCCCAGCTCGGGCCACGGGGTGACACCCGGTATAAAGGGGGTGAATCAGGGAGTCCGGATCTAGCCCGTGATAACTCTAGATAGGGGATTTATCAGGTCTATTACCATGACAATACTTATTGCGGGGTGGGTAGGATGACCGCGAGCTGGCGGGTTGGCTCTGCTCTGTGTGAACTTGAGGCCGTGGCTAATGCTTCTGTGTTTCTGCTCATATATGACATCTGGACCGAAGCAACAGGGATAGGGGTAAAATACGGGCAACCTTACATGTATGTTTGACCTTCCAATGTCACTACTGGTCAAATCTAACTATCCTCTTGCCTTGGACACTTCATAATGAAATCCTCGGCAAGTCTGTACTCGTTTCTGAGAATCAAGGGATTGACATATCAGTGATATTGAACTAATTACTTGGCCGCTCACATACCTCATAATAAACCCCGTTGCTCTTCAGAACTGCACTTAACTTTCCTTTAATCTTAAGTTTAATTAACTCCGTACTTTCTGGAACTGTAGGGATGACCCATACACGAGCCAAAATGCCATACTGTCGTGGATCGATTTTGAATTCATGATGCATCGGTTTAACTGAATACAACGCTCTACCTCTACGCTACTGCAAAGAGTGCTGCAAGATAATTTTCACCACAAATTGAACTTACTATAGCATGTATTATAGTTCGCTAAGTCCTTACATTCCTTCTTCCGCCTCTTCTCTGCACAATACGCGGTGTGGTAGGTTATGGCAATGTCGATAATAAACACATTGCTATGGCTAGGCTGACAGCGTGGTTTAATATTAGGTGTGAGAAGTCCCTGTGGCAGGTTCTTGGCAATAAATCTTGGATTGTACAACCGGCAGATGCACTGCTTGAATATCTGATATCCGTCATCATCATCCTCATCACCATCATCATCATCATCACCACCACCACCACCACCACTACCACCACCACCATCGTCGTCGTCGTCGTCGTCATCATCATCATCATCATCATCATCATCATCATCATCATCATCTAAAAATGAACATGTTTATTCAGTCTTTGAAATAAGGATAGAGCACCTCGAAATCTTTGTTTGTAACTGCACTACATTATACTTGTGAACGAATCAGATGTATTACTCCCAACCCCTAGGGACCCTCCACCCCCGAGTCCTACACCCATGTCTATTTGTGAAGTACGGGCTTCTGACCATAGCCCTCTTAGATTTCTTTTATTCAAGCAGCTATACACATTTCTGCAGCTATACAAATTTCTGTCCTGTTAAATTGCGATAACTAAGCTGCCACTCAGCACCCTCTTCTGATCAGATTCCTGCGCCACTACATTAATACTAAATTTGCAATCATGCTTATGCACTAAAAATTGCGACTCTGACATCAATCAAAGCACCTATTAATGCTAGGTAGGCACTTTGACGTAGGTCGAAATCGCTGTCCACTTTCGTCAAGACTTCGTCGCATGGCTGTATTATACATGTATTAATGTGGACCACTTTGAGTGCTTTTTTGCGTTAAGTGCGCTATATAAGAACTAATGATGATGATGATGATGATGATGATGATGATGATAATAATAATAATAATAATAATAATATTATTAATAATAATAATAGAAGAAGAAGAAGAAGAAGAAGAAGAAGAAGAAGAAGAATGATTATGACAATGACAATGGCAGTATAACAATAACAAGAAGAAGAAGATACGTAGTCGAACAAGAAGAAGAAAAAGAAGAAGAATTAAGCAACTTTAACAGCTAAACGACGGGAGACATGCGGTTAATTAGTCAATAGTCAATTAGTCAATAACAGAAAGTCATGTATTGGGTGTCCAACTGCACCAGATTTGCTTTAAGTACCTTGAAAGGTATAGGTAAACGTATAACTGAACGCTTATGGAAACTGATCATCGAGTCATATAATGTGCTCCTAAAGTCAGAGCAATCTAAAATTGGATCGGAATCACAGACTTCATTTGGCTTGGCCTAAACTGGGGTGTCGAGAGTCGCCAAGAGAGGTGGGCGGAGTCAGGAAGAGGGCATGGTTACCCCGGGAGTCGCGAGATTGGAACGAGGAACGGGGGCTGAATGTGATAAAACGGCAGAGGTGGCACCAAATCTTAATTTGCGTAGGCCGCGATAGCAAACGACTTTCTAATTATTTAATTTCTGTCAGAGCGATTTTGGTGGGAGACGGCGCGAGTCGGAGCCGTTTGGAATTCCGCTGCTATGACTACAGGTACAGCGCGTGCTTCCGATCTCAACCCTACAATTCAGCACCTCGCGACCTCGTTCTTTTCAAACGCCCTTTGATTTTCGATTCTTTGCTAACCCAGCACTATTAAAATTCGCTAGTATAAAATGTGTGCTCTGATCTGGGGAAAATTATCGGTCAGTCACCTCAAATCTTCCGGTCACGAGGGAACAGTAATTTAGATTTGTCAAAGAAAAGGTATCAGTCACGAGAGACAATAAATTCACATGGGAGATATTTTAGCGTTGTCGCTTTCATTTCTTATGCCTCGTAAGATAAGGGTGCAGTTTTAATGTCTTTGATCCCACTTTATTGGCTCTCCACATATGAGGTGACCTAGCTCCGAACACGGACTGCACGTAAGCAATATCAGTTCAGGTTTCCTGAATATTTTATTGAATAGATCTTTCCTTAAACCTTATTAAAATACTTGAGGTTCAAATTTATGCTGCAGCGGTTCTGGTTCATCGACATTTAATTGATAAAGGGAGAAAGTTATATTTAACTGGTCGTGTGACCCACAATCGTGCACCAACGACTGAATTCATACAGCATGATCTTTCACACATCACCTCATGTCCTCAATTTCTAAGCACTATTCTGTTGAGAGTGATCTTGCTGTTTGCAAAACCGGATGCAACTAGGCCTATTGCGTTGGACATTATATCTCGCTACATTATCTTTGTGGCGTCATGCGCCCTTGTCACTCGGAGATAGCCATGCATGAGTTTATCCAAACTTCTGTTTACATACACCAAAAGAAAAGTAACAAAAGTATGGTGGCTCAATAACAAAAAAATACCTCAAGTTATTGTGCGGGGGTGCAATCTCTAAACCGTGCTGTGGAAGACGTAAATACAAAAATTTACTATTGCAAGTTATATACCAAGCCTCGAAAACCTGTCATTAATACAGAGAAAAGATGCAAAATTTAATGGCAAGTTTAATAGCAAGCCTGTCATCAAGTCAAATTTTAACTTATAATTCCCTGTACATACTGGCAGTACACAGAGCCTATATAAACACCCAGCGTCCAATGACAAAATGCAGCCTCTAATATAGCTTCTCAAACAGAATGCTTGAAGACGACACATCACCGCCTATCTTGGGAGTGATCTGTAATTAACAGAACAAGAGCTACAATGCTAAGCAGTAATGTCAACTGCTGCAGCGTATGCATGGGTCTTGCTCTTTGTCGAAGTACCAATTGGAAATTGTGTTTCCTATTTTGCACCAACGGTAATGAAGGCTTTCTGGCTATATAGGTACACGAGTTTCCCCTTTTCTGTTCTTCAGATCTGACCGTTGGTCATTGCCAGGGCCTTGATCACTTGTCTGTCGTTCTTTGTCTGAGGTAAATGTATCGAGTCACGACCGGAAAACTCACCGATCCCTTTGGAGTGAGTCGATTCTCTCTTGATCGGTTGGAGGAACAAGTCTCCCCCTTTGATGTGGAGTGTTTATACAGTCATTGACTGCAGGCCTCCATTCAGGCTGAAGCTGACCACGCGCTGGGGAGCGTGAAGATGTTGACTCTAGCTATTATTATCTGTAATTGTCATCAGGACCTGATCCGGTACTTCATTATTCACCTGTTGCTTTATTTAGTTGGCTCTTTCCCTTGGCTACTCCCGGGCGCCCCTAAAAGCACCCCCTCCCCGGCTCGCGGGTCCTTTTAATGACCACACTAAACTCTCTCCAAATTCCGAGTCCTTTAGTTTTTAAAAGGTAACAAGCTCAAGATGAAAGGTCAAGCAGCCTAGAGAAGGCTACAATTGGGTTTACATGCACAGGCCATTGTCTGTTGCCGGTTGGCTGACGTCAATGAGGGAGTCGGGTGGGGGTGGGGGGTAAGTCGCCCTCTTCCTCTCCTTCAACTGTGCCTCTTGAGTCGCTAACTCCATTTCTCACCTGAGTGCCCGCTGTAGCGGCCTCCACTCCAAGTCTTTCCGGGCTTCCTGCCTCCCTCCCTGGCCTTCCCTGCGGCTCGGGGGGCTCCGGCGACATCATAAAGTCAACCCGGCTTGATGAAGTGGCAGCGTTTAGAGAGAGGCTGGGACTGTAGCTGTCCTTTATGCGGGGTGAGATACCGCGCTCGCTCTGTCTCGCACCCCCCGCTGGGCTGGCTCCAGCGCTTGACACCCCGTCACACAACACGGCAAGTACGCGCCGCGCCGGGTCTTTTGTCCTCCACCGGGAGTGTTTGAGGTATAATTTTGATTCGTCATTAAGTCTTTTTCCAGTCTGTTTAACTGTATCATGATCCGCCATTGTGCGGGTGAATGCCCCAGTCGCGGAGAAAACGACCGTTTTTTTCCCCGAGACCCGCTCGCAGGCGCCGTCTAGCGAGCCTTCGCTCGGGGCTCATTGCAGCAAAGCAACGGGCCCCCCCCTCGGGCTACGCTACAAAGAATAAGATATCAGGAGGGCGACTTTTGGAAAGTTGCCTTGAAAGGTGCAATAGGGTTTGCCTCCGGTCTGCAGTGGCAATAAAACAGGGAGGGTTTACCCTGTGAAGCAGATAAATTTCATCTTGCACATCTCTTGTAAGCTGCAACACAATAGAGCACTTTGAAGTGCCCGGCTACTGGCGCCGGCCCTGTCTGGCCTCAGGCGGCTACCAAAACCACACGGGGGTATGGGGTGAGGTAGAATATTAACTTTCACTCGCAGCTAAAAAAAAAGTACCAAAAATTAATCATTTTCTATTCATTGAGAGGGGAATTTGTTATACCACAACGGGCGAGCAGGGTTGGTGGAGACCGATGACCCGATCGTGGCCCATAAACGGTCTAGTCCCCTCCTTTGGTTGGCGCGGGGGGCTAATTTGTGTTGGGCTATCGTTTACACTGACTTGACAAACTCCGCTCGGCGCCCAGACCGCCGAGGCTCGTGTTGCGGCGGTAATGAACAAGTTTAATTTTCCGCGATGTGATTCTGCAGTGGAAGAGGAGTAATATACGGCGACATATCACGGAAGGCGGCGACAAAGGGTGACAGGGGTTAGGGAGGGGGGGGGGGTACTCATCTATATAATATGCACGTATAGCGGGGGTTTATAGACTTGCAAGAACGCTGTGCACACGGGGAACTTCGTGGAAAGTTTACAACCCTTGACTGCGAGTATACGAGCAGAGTCAGTCGCCGCAGTTCACCTGGGCTGTCGCTAGAGCAAAGACGAGCCACGGAGTTACGGTATAGTAGAGTATATTCCGTCACTCCAACAGTCAGTGAAAGTTTCACCGGGTCGGAATAAAGCATTATCAGTCAGGCATCAAACACTGCACACACCAGACGCAACCCCTCACTCACTCAGCCTGACTGACAAACAGTGAGACTTTGGAAATTGCCGAGAAAATTGTTAACTTTAAAAGCCTCTTTTGAAGTATAGCCTAATCAATTTCCAGCGAGTAAAGCCACGCATTATTGGCCAAATTGATGCGGCGCCGCACCACCCTCGGCCTGTATACCTACTGCCAAATCAAAGATGACAGCTCACTGTCTTTAACGCCACAAACAATCGGGAAAGCACTCGGCCTGGCCGTCCTCGACATCTGTCAGTCACCCTCCGCCTGGTCCAGCCATAGCCAATCGGAGAGCCGGTGGGCGTGACGTCACGCCCAAGGGGAAGCGCCTCGAGGTGCAAGGCTGAAGTTTTGCTTCCACCCACGGGGAGAAAGAGAGCAGTCGTCTCTCGCACAGCACTCGATACAGCGACGGAGTTCAGTTGTCAGGCACTTGATACTTGGACTTCCTAGCAGAAGGACCTTGTCTGGCAGAGTGAGATTATCACAGTATTGACTTCCTATGATTCTACAGGCGAGCAGCAACTCGGCGTTCTCTCGCGTGCCCGAGAATACAAGCGCCCAAACCCGCCACATGGAGCCTCCCCGTGTGCCGGTCCCAGGGACCCCGGTCCGGCTGGACCCCGAGGATGAATCCCCTCCTTCTGGACACGGAGTTCGGCGGAACCCAGGACCCAACCCTCCAGCCAGAATCCAGAAATCTCCGCTTGCGTTCAGTGTAGATTCTATCATGTCCAGTGAACCGCGACGGCACGGTAGCCGGAGCGGGACGTCACAAAGTAGTCAGAGACAGGGATCTGTTGACGGTGACAGTCAGGTGACAGCGTCATCACAGCGTGGTGACAGAGACAGTAACAGTCCTACACAGCACGGTGGGGATCCAGCTCACACAGTGCCATCACGGTTCAGCGTGGAAGGTTTACTCAACAACAACAAAGTTCCCGCCACATCGTCACAGCCACAACAACAACAACTCTCTCCAGCGTCCTCAGTGTCGTCTGCTACTGACTCTTCCACAGGCCGGGCGTCCCCGGTCACACCGGTCTCAGACCCCGGCCCAGACCACTACCCCCGGCCCCTGGAGCGGCTGCCCCCGCCCGGGCACGGTCATCCCGGAGTCCTGTTGCCGCCACCCGGTCACGGCCACCCCTCCCCGTCCCAGGCCGGGTTCTACCCCGGGCACCTGGAACCTGGGAAATGGCCGGCAGGGTTCGCCTTTCCTTGGTTGTCTCCGGCGACTAGACCACTGTCCCCTCCACCACGTAAGTGTCATTGTGTGCTGGATGTGTCAGTCATTAACTAGCTGGCAAACTTGGTCAATTTATAGTCTTAATCATGTTTAGTCGTGGATGTACATATTTATTCGCCTAAACGGTTTTAGATTAACTGCAGTGCATACACGTGCCCACAGAGAACTCTGTACTATAATTCTACGTTGTGTATGAAATTTACCTATGTTATACACCACTCCACTTGCACCACGTGTGCATTGGTTACAATGTCAGTTCATGTGCACACTCGCTCGGTAGTAAGGTATTCTTCCTCTGGCTTGGTTATTCCTATGGTATAGCATGTCAAGTTCATTTTCTGAACTGTATGATCAAAATTACCATGTATACATGATCTGTAATGTACATGCAACAATATAACTTTGTCTTAATAATTCTGGGGTGGGCTTCTTAAACTAAATATTTCAAAATGCAGAAGCCCTGGGTGTACGAGTCTCATGCATACAGTCGAACAAAGACCAGCCGAAATTGTATAGGGTGTGTAGTGAGGGTATCAAGTGATGGCCGGCTTCAACCTTGTCCCTTTAACTACTTGAATGACCCAAAGATGAGTTTTACAACAGTGCTCTATTTATTAACTATATGCTGAATTTAAAAATAAAAATAAAAAACAAACAAACAAAAAAAAACAGCCTAATTTAAATATCTAGTCCAAACTCTGAATGCTTAAGTGAAAATATATACGACGTCAACGTGGAAACATCTTGTGAATACATAAACTATTGATTGAATGGGTAAGCCTGAATTCACAGGCATATATCTCTTGTTGTCCTGTGCTTGCGTATATATTCAGTTCGGGTACAGAGGACGTATAAGGAAACCGAACCATTTAAAAGCATAAATGAAGTAATTTGCTCGAGCTGCCATTGGTTGGTGCTTTGTTTTTCTCGCAAGCTGGTATTTAATAGCTTATATTAAAGTTGTCATGTGATATAATTGCAAGACCACTTGAAGACACATGAACACTTTAAAGAACGATGATATTCCTCACATATTGAGTATAGCTGTTCATCAGGATATAGGGTGTATTCCTCGCATATGTAATAATGAAATTGTATTTAATCACGCCACAAAACTTTGATGAGCTAATCAAAGCTTGACGGTTCTGCTGCTGCTCATATTTTTCATTTACTGCAATATTAAATGCATGAATATTTATTCTAACATTATTACATGCGCTATTTATTAATAAGCTCTATTATATACAAGATGTTCCCTCGGTTCCTAAGAAGTAATAGGTTATGCTGCTAAATTATTGCGGTGTCGCCATCTAGCGAGGACTGGTGAGATCAAAACTGCGCAATACATCACCAGTCACCCGTCCGTCATCAGAGGAGGAAGTTAACGTGTGACTTGAACACGCTAAACCCTGGCGGCGAGAATTTTAATTATGAGAATTTGCCGTGCAGACCTTTGTCACCCGAGAGGCGTCTTTTAAAACGCCGGTGCGCAAAACAAAGGAAGCGAGAGAGCAATTGTCGTTGACATCAATTGCTGTTGTCATTACAGACTGTAGTTCGACGTTCTCCGTCATAACTTGACGTCAGCGGCACGTGCGCCGTATGTCTTGCGCGGAGTAACCATGGTGTCGCGCCGCTGTCATAAATTTTCTGCCGCCACGTGTCAGCGTATAGAGCGGTGGGAACGAGATCTTAACTTCCCGATAATGGCGATACCTGCAGTTGTCTGAGCGATTAACATCAAAACGTTACTCTCATACTGATGAGATTATAGTTCGGTTAATCTGCATAAACATAATTATATGCGCCGAAAGGGTTATGGGAAAGAGTTGCAATAACAAAACGTCAGGAAGGATAAATTAAGAATCATCTTATCGGCTGCCTGCATGCGACGGATATGCATGCACATCTACGCGAGTTATACTCCCATATTTATATTGCAGATGACTGTGTTTACTAGAAATTTAAGGGAAAAAAAAACAAAAACAAAAACTGGAAGACCTGCATTCAGTGAAAATTTTTATAATTTTACTCCGAGGCTACTTCTAAATGCATGAAATGTGTAAATTGTTTCTAAGCCAAAAACCTAAAGTAAATGCAGCATGTCTTGAAATCTAAAGCAGACACGCAAAATGCTGGTGTGCCAATGGGGGTCGATTTATTTTAACCTTTAAGTTAATATCTAGAGTGCGCCGCCCACCAGCATACCCACTTTAATCAATACACAGGTTTTGTGCCGTGTATTGTTATTTCACTTGACCCAACACTGATGCTTGCATGCACAATTCTTATCTCTCCATTGGGTGAAACATTCCTTTGGCATTGTGTCATGTTTTGGCCCGAGTCCGTCCTGCGTCAGCTTTGAGCACCCTGTACGTATGTTGACCGCTCCACGATCGTGTTTTCCGGGTGTATTTCGTTTTTGACCCATTACCACCTCACTGCCCCCTGCCGGCTCATTATTCTAGCACCTCGTCTCTCCCCCCTTCTTTCTGCCTCTCCTCAAACCGGTATCAATCACTCAAGCTCTTTCGGTATCGAATGACTGATCTGCGCTTAACAACCACCACTTATTTTTTGGGGAAAAGCCTGTCCGAAACACGTCTGCAGTAACGACTCTCATATAGCCACCCAGCCATACGGCGACGCGGGGTTTGACAGGGTTCTCATGAACGCAGCGCAGCCTGATGAGGGATTAGCTAATTACGATAAATGGCAAGCACTTCGATACGATAGGCCGGCCTACCGGGGCGCTGAACACCCTAACCCATCCACCCCTGCCCTCGAAACACACCACCCTGTCACTGTGCTTCCATGGAGTGCATTTAGCTGATAAAATCCTCAATATCGGGAAGCGAGCAGGTGGTTTTTCCCGGCTGGAGGCTTTCTGGTAGGCGGCTCGATCCAATGAAAGGATGCACACTCGGTGTTTACTTGATCTTGAAAAGTGGAACCCAATCCGCTACGAGATAAACTTGAGGAGACCTAACTCGTAGTCGTAAGATTGAGCCTTAATGCACCATAAACTGACTGAATAATTAAATAAAAGATACTCTGCTCGTAAGGCATAATTCATCTTCCGAAGAAACGCTGGAAGGAAGCTGCACATGCATGCAGTGGTAATAAATAAATGATTGAGAGGTTGTTGATGGAGTGCCCGTCTAGAGTTTTAGTTTCAGGGTGGCCCATAACCCCCACCGGCAGTCCCCCACCCCAGCGTAATCCCCTGGCGTAATACACATGAGGATAATTCGGATTTACAATTTGTACCTGTCCCAGACGACACTCGATACCCCTGGCCTCCCTTCAGCACCATGCCACCTAACGGCTGGGGATCGATGGGGTGATTATCACCCATCACAGTCACGTGTCAAACTGAAAAAAGGAAAAAAATAGAAGAAAAAAAAACAGAAATTAAAGCCCTTTCAATTATAACCTGTTATATAATATTACAAATAAACAAAAAATAAAGTAGCTCCCCT
>JAAUYG010209884.1_pt1 | contig 11121 bp, 7 predicted proteins | sample 7278091 | NCBI WGS metagenome assembly JAAUYG01 (sample SAMN14350201, study PRJNA611818) | marine sediment metagenome | isolation source: surface marine sediment (0.6m) | place: French Polynesia: Moorea | collected 2018-08
CGCAACCAGGCACAAAAAAGTCTAAGCATCATCACGTTACACAGCGATGACAAATTAGTGACAGTGGCAAAACTGAAAAAAAATGTGCCCTGTAAATGCGTAGCTCGCAATTGGATCATAAAGCCGGCACGAAATGTTATGTATATCGTCGCTATTCTTTGCATGCGTAATTATTTGCAAGTCCCTTGGGTTCGATTTAACTTCCGGTTTACGGCCCGATATGTAGCCCATGTGCACGCCGAAGACTGAATGACATATTAAACGAATTTGCGAAGTGACAAGAAGGAATATTGATTAGTTTTGAATTGATTTAGATGATTAGATTGTCTTTCCCAGACGAACGATTCCACCGGGCAAGGCCATTCGTGACATGCAACACTCTGCAGTCATGTCAAAGTAAGGAGCCGTTGATTGAAATATAAATCTTGATATGATCCTAAAAGCTGTCCCAGCGGCAAGGAAGCAGTTAGGCCAGATCTTCCCTTTAGTGCCCAGCTTCAATAACAGTCGCATGACCCTAAGCATATATACACTATTGTCTCAAATGATTGCGATAGCCAAAACAATTGTAAATAAGCAAAGAGCCAAGCTGCATACTAGCCACACGAAGTTTTGTAATGTTCTGTTTGTCCATAGCATACATAGGCTGATTGGTCTTTGGAATAATCAGATAGTGTTGCTACATCTCAAAATTTAAAAATATAAGTTGAAACTAACAGTTCTGTGAAACCAACACACATGATGTTCAATATAGCTTACCCGAGAGCTTTGAAACTAAATTTGATCTGATCATGGACCTATCAGCACTTTAAAAAATTATTACCACGAACCTGGTGAGATTCATAGTTTTTGACAAGAGTCTGTTACACAAAAAGCATTTAGACAAAGTGCAATTTATATTCTAGTATTCAGCGGTAAGCAGTATTCAGTGAAATATTGAGGGTTTACCGTGACCATTACCAAGTCTAGCAAGTGTAGTTAATAGTTTATTATAAACTTAGGCTGCAGTTTTATTCTCTAGGATGTGTATACTCTAGAATGTGTATCTAGAAGGCGCATATACTGTACATGCACATGTTATATACTGTAGATGCATATACATGTGAATTTAAACTTAGTCTAAATAAAAGTATCTGTTAGCACAAGCCAGCCAGAAGCTCCCAGATATTGCGTAATTACAACATATTCCACAGGCAAGGGGAAGGGAGAGGCAGAACGGTTCGATATTATTTAATAAGTGGAAAACGTATTGGATCACATAAGAGGACTTTGCTTCTGTTCATTATGTACGCCCACACTCAGTCATGAAGGCCGTCACTAAACATGGCAATTAGCTATAGCAACAATTAAGTCCAAACGGTCAGATGGCTGTTATCAGGCGTAGGTTGGGACTGACAGGTTTTATCTTTAAGGCCAAATCAATGCACCGTGTAATTTCGTTTTATTACCGGTTCACATTGCCCAGGGTTTGGTCCGGCCTACCACGTTATTAATCTGACGAAACTATGCGACTATGCGCTATGTGCAATAACTGAGTGAACATCCTTTCAACAACGATAAGATAGCATGGATAGGATTGACCCAATGTCTAGTCGCCGAGCTTTAATTAATAGATGTTATGGCCTTGTTTGAACATGTATAGCTCTTTTTCTGGTTACATACATGGTATGCGCGTGGGGTTCAACTGTTTGTATGTGTGAGGCGAGTGGAAGGAAATTTTATGTGTTGTGTCTTAGAATTCCAAAGACTTTTGGAAAAGAAGACAACTTTTAGCAGGTGTTCTCGACAATACTTAAGTCTAAAGGTTTGACTTAAGTCACCAATCTGAGCCATGGGATTTGGCCAAGAATTTGACTTAAGTCAAAACTCAGTATTTTCGAGAATTGTGGCCCCGGTCCTTCAATCGGTTATGGAATATCCCACACAAGTTAGCAAGATCCCTCTCAAGATCCTTTAAGCAGCTGCCGAATACTTAAACCGAAGGTGTGTTGACTCACAGGTTTTAGGTTATATAAAGCTTTGTAGTGCAGAACCCTTTTTGGGCTGGGTCTACACAAACTTGGCTTTATTTATACTTGCATATTTATACTTAAACTATACCCATGTCACAAAAGGCCAGCATTTTTTTATTTTCCGTTTTATGTCCCCTCCAACCCAACAAAAATTGGCTCGATATAAAATTAAAATACCTATTATCTATTTTTTTATTTCCGATGGGGAGATTTGTTTTTCCAAAAAGTACGAAATGGCGAACGTTTTCTATAAAACATGTAACATGTAAAAAAAAGAAAAATGTCAATTTTATTTTAAAATTTATTCCCTCCTCCTGCATCAAGCATTTGTTAGAGATCGTCACAAAACTAAAAATTAAAAAGAAAATGCTGGCCTAATAAACGATCATGCTGTTACTAGTAGGGCAGCTTAACATGATAAAAGTACGACAGGCCTTCCTTACCACTAAATGTTTTATTTAAGATGTGGAACCACATTTAGGTCGCTCTCCATTGACCAGGGGCCTGGGCATGATAATAAAAAAAAATACGGATTTTTCGCCACTCAGAAGAAATTTCAAGATTTTCATACTTAGTAACTGCACTAATTATCGCCCAAACGAAGCTAAAAGAAATCCAGTTAACAAAGATGTGTTCGGGAATTACTCCCTCTCTTGGAGATATGTTCTATTGACAGTGGTAATTAAATAAAACATGTGCCATGGATGTTTTCTCCTTGCATACAAAAGCTTGTCAATACCGTTATCTGTGAAAAGATTCAAGTTAATTGAATGCAACCTGTCTTAACATATACTACGGCAGTGCAGCCCCGCCGTCAGGGCACTTGAAAAAAGTCCCACAAAATAAAGAGCGCTTATTGGACCACCAAATTTAATCATTACACACAAGTGTAATGTTGTTTCGCAAGTAACACCACGTCAGAATTAAAGAGTCCACTTGCGCCTTGGCAGTGTGCTTAATTCTGGGGTCCCCACTGTGTGTCTGCCATATAGCAATTAATACTCATCCTGGGTTGTTCAACCATAATAATACTACACCTAAACATTTCACAGATTGAAAAATTGAGGAGATGAGATGATTACCTGCTCAACTGATTTGGTGAGGATTAAAGGATATATTCATATTAGGAAACTATAACAGAACTCTTCAGCAAAATAAGTTTCGGGTTCTAATCGTAAATTAATCAGTATTACTCAGGAATTATTATAGGATGGCTTTATTTTGTTGTTAATTAAATTCCGGATGACATCGGGTTTAATCGGTTTGCTATGGTCTTGTAGGTGCATTAACCTTTTCGAAGGCTTACAGATATCATGTGTGGTAAACATAATAAAAAAAATCATCTTCCCACACAAAATCACGCTGTTGTTCACAAGTGTTGGCTCGATGAACCAGGTCAAGCTTCGGGTAAACGGGAAATGAGGCCGAAAGGTGAAAGCGCCCCAGATTCATTACGATTCGTTGTTCTAAATCCGAACTCCTTACCACTGGTGTCTATTTTCGTCATTCTGACGTCATCGCCATATACCCACATTAGCTAATATAGGAGGCTGTGGCTTATGACTGATTTTATTAGCTGAGAAAAGACCGAAATATTTATTATATTTAATGCTAACTATTAAGTAGTCGCAAAGGTATAGCTCGACCAGTGTACACACATATACGGTATCACAACTTATGTACTTTGCCATTGTACAGACGTCAATAAGAAGGTCTATCTGGTATGTATTGACCTACATGTAGAACTTGCGGATGCCGCCTATATAACCTATATTGTTATGCATCACGTGCATGGTAACCGCTGATCATCTTGTGATCTAGTAAAGTATTCTCTTGGCTCATTTCACCTTAAGAGTGGTATTTTATCTTTATTCGTACTCGTAATACAATTTAATTCTCACACTGTAAGACATTAACACCTTTTATTAGGAATTAAATCTTAAGGAATTTTATCCACCTTAAAGTGATCCAGGCATCCGTCTGTGACAAGTTTCGAACCCGTGCAGCGGTTGCATAAATTTATGTCACTCTTCCCGGTGCTTTGGATGGCTCCACATGTGTTAAAAAAACGAAGTGTGACATGGCCACTTTAAAAGTGGTGTAGAAGTCACGGTCTTATAAACAGTGACATGGGGACATGGGAAAATAAAAAGTGACGTATGACATAGCATAAATTATTTGGACCCATGTGGATCCCTCTTTAGCCACCCGGCCACCGAGCAGGGACGTTTATACGTCCTTTACATTTACATGTACAGATATCACTTAAACACTGTTTATAAAGACCACTTTTTAATGGCCGCATATTGTAGGCTTGTATTCTCCATGTTGTTGAAACTGTGTATGGTATAAAGATCACCTTTGCATATTAAAGGACCCCATTTCGCTGTCCATTGAGTGGTCTTTGTATACAGATTTCGGTGCACCATATAGCTCTCCACTAACACGACATAAGACCCATGTTATCTCTCTTGTGGTGAGAGTGATAAAGCATCGAGGGGCGTTCAATTACAGCATCCTTATATGGGCTACAGGAAAAGGACCGTCATCCTGATGTGTTGTTATTCGGAGCCAAAACCGAAAAAAAAAAAGAAATGTAGGTTTCAGTCAGTATCGTTTATTTGTTGATATATACCTTGATCTTAAAAAGTGCATAGCTTGGTCCAAAGGTGACGTTTTGTGCATAACCAAGTCTTTATTTTAAGACTACCTCTGTGTGAGACCACACGTGCATGGTCCTGTTGATATAGAGGGACTAATATTACCAACTCTTTTGACAAGCTCTTTTGGCCCTAGAGAAGATGATATATGCTGAGTTGTTTATGCCAAAGAAATTTGTATATTATTGTACCCCTATCATCACATAACGCGCTGTAATCAGTCGAATCTCGCTACATCCGGGTTCAACCCGCATTTAGCAAAGCCTAAATATAGAACTGCATTTCCAGTCGGTGAACATCAGGCGTTTTGAATCAGTTCACCATAACAATTAAAATATCCGCTGGGTTGTTCTAGTCCCCATAGCCCCGACCTTCTTAGGCTTTGCATAGATCACATTTAAGGCTAATAACCACTGATAACAACACGTCTATTTACCAGTTGGTCCACACATACGCCGCTTTGGCAGAGCGGTACCAAATAAAGACTTTTGACATTTGAGATCGGCTGGTCGTTAGTTCAAATCCGGTCTGGCGCACTGTCATGTTTCACCTCATTGCGTGCGTCTTGACCAATTTTAGCCATCCATCGCTCAATTGTGTAAAAAAAAAATGGGCCTAAAACCGGATATTTCATTTCCATTTACCGGGCGGCGATATATCAAACAAAGCTGTGTGATGGCTTGGCCTAAACGACTAAGAGGGCCGGTTTCTATGTACAATGGCCGGGCCCCAGCGTGTATGCTTGCGATGCATATCGTGCAAAAAACTACAGACACAACGCGAATGAATGTATGATGTTGGTATAAGGAGCTGGGCCGATAACACTCTAACACTCTGGCTGTGGTGGTCAGAGTCTAAAGGGACAAAGACGAATGTGTTACGTGATAACGGATGTTTAAAAGTGTCATACTTAGTTTATGGGACGCGACACGCGTTTATCAATTCGGATCACTGTCCCAGCTGATTCGTCGGGCCTCCCTGGCAGCTTTGTGAAGGGCCTCCAGTTTAAACTGTATCAGTTTGAGGACCGTCGCTTGTTACCTGGTTCTAGATGTGGTGACAGGTCCAGTGAATGCGCCACCAGCACTGAGCTGTCACCTGTCACACGACAGGGGTTTACCTGGGACACTGGACACGTCGCGATCGGTGATATGTGAATCAGCGGTGTCACTGAAAGCACTGGGACTAATTGAAATTTTTAAAGCTACATGCGTGGGATGCGACATCCATTGCACCGCAAGGGCCTATAACCGTTGTTGACATCTGCTGAAGTACGTTATAAAAACTACCGAAACCATTAAAAGCAGCCTTTCGGGGCACGCCGGAAGTCATATTTTACGCTTAAACGATATATTTATTGTATATTGAATTATGGCCAAGAAACGTCGGTCAAAGTCGTCTGCCGCGATCGCCCTAGGGGGGTACACATTGACCCAGTGGGCCAACAAAATCCAGCACGCGGCCACTGACATTCCGTTATCTGTTCTAGGTCTAAACGTTCGGGATCTATCAAGCTCGGATGATGTGTGCAGTCAGGCCAAGATCCTTATCCGGGATTTCATCTATCAGCGACTCAAGCTATACGGTCTTCTGTCAATCAAACTGGAGCTGCAGACTGCGCCTGCGCGAAACACTGACGTTGCCATGGAGATCAACGGTCTCGCGAACGAGCTGGACCGGATGTATCCCAAATTGTATCACAACATATCGCGGCAGTTGAACATACCCATCACGTCGGAAGCCGTCGCCAAAAAGACGCTATGCAGTATTGCCGATCACATGTTCAAGAACTCCGTGGTCACGTGGGGTAGGATTATCGCCATGTTTGCCATCACCGGCGCCTTGGCAGTGGAGCTGGTGCAGCAGAACAAACCGGAACTGGTGCGCCCCCTGGTGGACGTTTTTAGCGATATAACCCAGAAGTATTTGGCAACCTGGATAACTAAACAAGGCGGATGGGTAAGTTTTATAATAGCTTTTTTTTGTTTGTTATTTTATGGAAACAAGAAAGAAAGAAAGAAAGAAAGAAAGAAAGAAAGAAAGAAAGAAAGAAAGAAAAGGAAGAAATATGAAGCGTAAGTATTAACGTTAGTTATTGGTCTGGAGGAAGGTTTGCCTCTAAAAATATTACAAACATGCATGTGCTGAACACTGCAGAAAATGCACTTTATTTGCATCCCATAGTGCTTATCAAGTTCTGATTTACATACTGTACAACAAATTTGCTCCCTTTCCCATTACGAAGTATGTATACCTACCCTGGATACATGAACACCAATTGCCTGAAGTAAATCTTATTTATTGCCTGTTACACGCATCAAATCCTTATCGCGACATGCCAAATGTAAGTACACAAATTGTCACCCCCCCCCCCCCAACACAAACAAGGTACATGTAGAGCAACCGTTCAGCAGTAGGAGGGTTTATTTGTATCCTGTGCTGTTTGCAAAAGTTTCAGAGGAGTCCTCTCCTTTTTTGGTACAGTATACTACCAGTTACGCACAGAGATGTCAATACCTTGACATACTACCGTAATACATATTTATGCAATAGCTTAAATTATATTTTGTTAAAAGTGGGCGAGTACATATATAAGGTAAATATGTATGATTCCATGTTTTATACCTTAAACCCAACATCCATATCGTATACTTTAAGAGTACCATGAACCAATCCTGTAAGACTGGATCCTGTAAAATAATCTGTGTTTTTTTTTTCTGTTTTTTTTTTCAAATGACACCACAGTTGTTTGAAGATCAAATCGCTATTTTATATTTCAGAGTGACGTCACGGAGGCCTTTAAGACCGCCAATGAGACGTCCACGCTGTGGACGCTGACTGGCATCGGTGCTGCTCTGGGATTGCTGGTGACAGTGCTCACAGCTTTCGGTGTTTAGTCACGCTGCTTAAAGCTTTCGGTGTTAGGTCGACATGCCTCAAGATATCCAGCACACTGCCCAGCTCGTCGGTTCAAGCGATGCAGTGTGGATATCCAGTATTTTCTTGATGACGCACTTTTGTGATACTGCAGACATTGACTGATTTGGTGTTGTATGTATTAATGCATTCAAATTGTTACGTTTTTATGTGGTTTCGTTTGAAGAATACACTATTGGGAATAAATTATATTGCTCGGATTCTTTACCTTCAAGACCCATCAGAACTATAGTGCTAAGAACTGGATATTGATTTAAATTACAGTGGTGCCATTAGTGATTTAAATTAGCTTCGAACCTTTATCATGGAATACAGTGATGTCATTACGGTTAAATTTCTAGTTAATTTTTACAATCTCTATTTACCTTTTACTGTTACTGAGGCCATCCTGATGGCTACCGATAGTTCGTCGTAATTCATTAATTAAAACTCATTTATCTTATTGCTAACTTATTGATGTCCAGCTTCATTACAAACCTAAAACCAAGGACCACAAGGATTTAAAATATAACGGGTGTTTTTCGTCGTTACCACAGCACTGTGATAGAATTTTTGACATTTCAAAAGAGTGATGTTGCCATTATTGTAATTCCGATCTGGTAGTGTCTCTGCCCTATTTATGTCCTGCTCAGGGAAAACGAACGCTTGGTTTGAAGATTCCTGGAGTCCCAATTTATTATATAAACGTCACACGTGAAAAACGGTAACACAACGTACATGATAGTAACCGTAACGTAAACAAAACCTCGTACACGGTAACCTGAAGTCGTCAAAGACGTACGACATGACACTTAAAAACGTTAAATTCCGCTTACAATCCCTATATATGTCTATTGTTACAAATTGAATTAACCTGACCAATTTACTGACAATGAGTAACAAACACAACTTAAAAGTTCTTCAACACGACATGGATTTGTACTGTGGAACCGCGCAATCTGCAGAGGCATGGACATGAGCAAATTTTCAACACTAATGATCTTATAAATTAGTTACCAGGGGACAGGAAATGACGTTCATGTAATGCATTAGTAAACCCAGTTGTTTTACATTCCCTATTTACTTCTATCAGGGGACGATAATAAAGGCCTGAGGATGTGAATAACACTTCAAGATCAGCTATAGTTATTATGTGTTTGGCATTCTTGGACGAGTCTGTCTTTGTATTGTATAAAACATAGTACTGTCTTGGAAATTGAGTTCGTGTAAAGATGTGTTTTGAATTTCAATTTTTGTACCCGAAAGTATATTTCACAATTGATTGGGTCCCATATTGATGCTCTGATACTCACACAACAACAGACTAAAACGCTGCTTTTTCATCATGTCGAATCTCCAAATCTGAATGACTGGCTCTGTAACGTGTTACAAGGATCCAAATGTGATTGGTTGACTGTCACTGTGTAACGTGTTACAAGGATCCAAATCTCATTGGTTGAATTTGTGACGTATTACAGTGATCCAAATCTGATTGGTTGACTTTGTAACGACGTTAGGAACTCAGTTGAATAACAATGGCAGTCCACGGTAGTTTTTTTTTTTTTTCTTGCACGGCGTTTCTGTTGTGTTTCAATAAAAACGCTTCCTTTACCGTACTTAAAAGGCGCATGGGTTTGAATCCCGGCCATGCCACATTTTGAAGATTGAAAACGTTTTCAATTGAGTTTTACTTAGAATATCAACCGTGATACCCCCAGGTTGGTTTACGTGAATGGTGGTATCACAGTTTAACGGCACATCAACACCAAAAGGGTCATACAGTGCCAAAACAGGTGATAATGATTGCAATGTGAATTCAAGTCACTACAGTCTAAGTACTGCACTGTGTGAGAGCAATTCGCTATCAGGTCAAGTCTGAACAAAATGTCCGACAAGACCTGATACCCAGGGGCGCCACGTGGAGGCTGCTCTCATGCATCCTTTCTGAAGCTAGATATACTCTTTTTCGACAAAGGTATTACCAATGAAGTGGTCAGGCCCGTTAACTAAAGCCAAGGGTGCTGATTCCGGTAGACTGCCACCACACTGCTTGAAAAGCTGAAGCGAAAGAATTATGTCAAAATGGTGTGGGAGAACGCTCATCGGGCAAATACCAGCCCCATGGTTGATCCATGCCAGAGTGGATGGAAGCAGGATGATGATCAGTACCACATACGTTGGTTTGAAGGAAACCAAATGCCAAAGGACATTGAGCAGAATATATCTTCTGTCGATGAACAGGAAATTGGCGAGGATCATGTGGATGAATTTGCCCTAGGTAGATCGGATTCAGATAAATCTGAATATGAAAGTGACAGTGATAAAGAAACAAATTGCGGGACGTTTGTGTGATTACATTTCTCGCGTAAGAAAAGGCTACATCGAACCCTGGGGCATATTGCGAGATCAGCTTCACTAGATTTAGTTAAAGGCTTTACATTGTATTTGCATAGAGTGCTTCAATTCGCAATTAACATTTATATCTGCCTCACATTTGATGAGTTATTAGCCGAATATGAGCCATCGTGGCTACCATCTGATGCAAGGGTATATTCATAGATAAAATGAGAAAACCGTCGCTTTTGCAAAAAAAAAATAAGTGAGGTTCCTTTTAATTTCTGTGGGTGTAAAATATATTCCACAGTGCTGGTCTATGTCTTAAAAACTTGCTGTATGTATTAGCTAAGACATAGAGGTATTAACTTTACTGACTTTGTTGAAATGTTTTTGGTGAATTTTTCATTATTGAGGCCCACATTTTAAGCAGCCGTCAAAATTTGTGACCTTTTTGGCCTTTTATGACCTACTTATACAGCCAATTTGCATATTATTGATCTGAACTGAAAGCGAAGATGAATACGATCATTTTTGCAGGGGTGGTAGTTTGATGCTGTAGACTAAATATTGATGGCGTTACAGACCTTTATATTCCCCCTAACCCTTAATTTTAGTCAAATTTATTGATCCACCAAATTAGGGAAAATGGTAAATTTCTCAGTAAAACACTGGCTACAACTTGCCTGGTCCGTGTGTACCGGGGTGGGCTACACCCAAAAAATACCAGCAGAAATTTTGCAAACAGAAAACATAAATAAAGCCATGGCAATGCCCACCTGAACCACACAACTAACTACTAGCTACTACACAGGATACATATAGGAGGAGCCATTTTGATAGATGTGTAGCGTCGCCAAGGCTCTTAGCCCGTCGTCATAACAAAACAGTGTTTACGTTTAGGAAGCGTAAATAATGGAAGTTTTTTTTAGATAGGGATCCCCTGTTAAAAATATGGAGGCCCAGTATGGAGGTCCTCTCTTGGGTTTTGATGTGTAATATAAATCTTCCAAGTTACGTCATACGTGTCTAAAATATGTAGTAGTATATGTGTCTTATAATAAGATTACTAAACGCGCTCAATAATTAGTTTCGGAATGCTGTTCTCTGGCGTTCGTACCAGCGACCCTATATTTCCTGGAAGTGTAGGTGACACTGCGGCTCGATACAAGAATTTGGTTGAGAGCCCGCAAAATATC
>JAAUYG010202843.1_pt1 | contig 11120 bp, 8 predicted proteins | sample 7278091 | NCBI WGS metagenome assembly JAAUYG01 (sample SAMN14350201, study PRJNA611818) | marine sediment metagenome | isolation source: surface marine sediment (0.6m) | place: French Polynesia: Moorea | collected 2018-08
ACAAGACTTTCACAGAGGCATATTTGTATGTCTCAATGTTCTTGTTATGCCGTTGACATTTACACAACAACTTGAGTTCGAGAAAAAAACCTATCAGTTCTGTTTGCATGATAAGAACACTGTCTCAAGGACATGCACTTGCACAAACGGTCACATTTTTTGCATTTGATCTAATCTATCTCACTGTGGAAATTTTTGCACGACCAGTCACACACTTGAACAGTAGTCTGTCTCCCACACACAAATTTATCAGCAAAAAACAGGTGGTGGTCGAGGAAGCAGAAAACGTAAACTACGCTAAGAATTCGTAAATGCGTTTCCACACATCAAGATTCTGGCTCGGCAGACATTTAGGGGCATCATCCGTCATTGGCAGACAGTACTTTAACTTTTTCGGAAAAGAGAACAACTTAATCGTTGTCTGTTTCATACCAAAAAACCTAATGAAAGAACGAAGATCGTTGTTGGGAGCACATCCATCACTTTTGGGTGAAAACGATGCCCGAGTCTGAGTGTTGATTACAGACGAGAGGTACACACTCTGTATTGTCTTGTCAATACCTTGTTTGAAAACTGTTCAATATTCATTACATCAAATTTACACTTATTACTAAAGAGCCTCATTCTAGTTGCTCTTTCTGGAGAAATTAAACTCGGGAGTCTTCCAGGCGTTCTTCCGAGCTATCACTCTTGTAAATGGATGAACTAACAAAACTGGGAATACGAGCCTTGGTAATTAAAACAGAGTCAATATGAGATTCACTTACAGGCAGAGCTGCAGTGTTATTCAATAATTTCCAAGTTCAGTTCTTGGTGAACTTGGTGTTTACACGGGTTTACAGTTTTGAAATATGGAACCATGAGCCTCCTTAAATGGCAAAATACATTTAGTGTTGAGTTGTCCCACAACGCACTGAATAATGTCATTGATATGTTTATGTGGGAATCTACTCGGCAAACAAGCCCAAATTAATGTGATTGAATAGGAAGAGTATTCCCGACAAGTGTTGATTTTGTCAAGCAGATGGAGTGAATGTGTTTGGTCAGTTAATGGAGGCGTTCTTTCCCTGTTACTCAGAATTACAAAATGAAACTTCTCCTTCTTGTTGGTTGACAGTACTTCAACTCCAGAAAAAGAAGTGCAGATGTTCCATCTGATGGTTTTTTTACGAACGAGAAACAATGCAAGTTATCTGTGTTCTGAAAATTTTTGCTGTTATCCGCGAACCAGAGGAGTGGAGAGTGGAAAACTGAATCAAAACATCCGTTTGACGGGCAGTCTGTCAGCAACAAGAAGAGGCAGCTTTGAATCGAGGCATAACTCACCCTGTCGCGGGTGATAAAATTAACCCCGGCCTCCCCTCCTCCGTGTCACCCGGATCAACTCCCAGTCTATTCATCATCCAGTGCGGAAAAACGCGCAGCTGAGTCTGCGGGAGCTCCAGGTCTTTGCTCCTCAGAATTTCCAGACAAGGCTGCAAAATTGTCGTTGTTTTCCTTTCATTTTTGCTCTTTATTCAACTTGGCCTTGTGCCCATTGCATTTGTTCTTGAAAATTGTACACCGGCACTTTCTTGCAAAGTTTGCAATACGCAGTCACCGATCCTCTGTCAGATGACATTTTCCCTTTGTGTGAACCCCAGCAAAATGAACTTTTTCTGTTTTCGTTGCAAGTACAAACCACCACGACGAAGCAATTCCCTCATCTTGACACTTTGGTGACAAATGTTTACTCAGATATCACCGTTCCACAAACTATGGAGCAAAAGCACATTACTTCTGCAACACTGATCCCTTTATTCCTGAAAGGCTTTATCTCAAACTGCCAGTTATGGCTAGAATGCCTGCGCTTTATGAATAAGGACACAATATCAGGGTTCTTAGGGATAGAGCAGCTAATATACACACAGTGTTGATGAAATGGGAAGAGGATTAGGGTTTAGAGAGCCACATAAGAATCGGTGCTAAGAAAAGGCCAGGGATTCACTACATAGAGGAGCTAAATAAGATTGAGGGCTTTGAGAAATGGACAAGTTGCAAACGTGCTGCGCTGATATTGACTAAAACCAGTCAGTGTAATTACACAAGTGCTTAGTTATGTATACAATATTGCAGCAAGAATTTATTCATATCTGTCACAGAAGATTGGAACCGTATTCATTTAGTAATCCCTGGGCTTCTGAGGTAGACTTGATGAGCATGGACTCAGAAGGAGAACACATCTCATTGGTAATTCCTCTCTGTTCCTGTCTCATTATTATTGCTTCCTGTTGGTCCTAATCCTGGCTTATAAAATTATACCAATATTGGAAGAGTCTGGGCAAACCAGATGCTACCTTACCGCTGCTGTTTTATCCTTGAGGATAATTGAGTGGATCTTGCTGGAATCACTTGAGATGATGAAAATAATCACTCTCCCCCTCGTTCTGACGGAGAGAACTGGATACCGTTTCTTCCTCAGCTCTTAGCTCTTGGAGTGAACCCAAAGGAAGGCAAATTTCACTTTTTGCTTTTTTGAGGACATAGCATTCTGTTTCGTTGCGTGTTGGCTGATATTTGCTCTCAAGATGCAAAACACGTCGTGTGGAATAATTTATAACCTAAACAACCTGTGAAAATCTTAATTGTTCCTGTTGTTAACACAGCACCAATTACGTTGATCAGAGAATGGACATGTATTGGACACAGGCTACTCACACCCAATGGGATCGTAAAATGAAAATGTATCATGCTTCAGCCATCAAAATGCCAATCTGGCCGAGCAATAACATTTGATAGGTAACTTATTTAGGCGCCAGCATAAAACATGGAGCACGGCCAATATGTTTTTATTTATGATGAATTATGACCTGGAGGAGATCGTTGAAAGTTGGAGCCTGGAGGTATGACCACCTCGTTGGCCAACTTGACTTGCGGCCTGCCCTTATCTGGCCTCCTACCCTCGCTCAACCCCAGGTGACTTGGCTTGTAGCGGAAATGAAACCTTTCTTTCCAAGACTTGCTCACAACGCTGCTTTGCAAAAAGACGAGGCTCACGAAATTGAAAAGAAGCAAACAAGGATTTTCGGTGCTGAGCACTGCTTTTGCGTCAAATCCCATTGATGCAGAGAGGAAACTGTCTTGCCTTTTCGAATAAAAAAGTGAGCCATTTCTTTTCCAAATGAAGCTTGAAAGTACAAATAACAGGGCATGACTGAGGACTGACACTAAGTGCCAACCATTACGAGGTCAAACCTTGTAATCCATGCTTTTTTGTTGCCTTAATTAGACTGAATAAGGTCTTTGACAAATTAACCTTTGGATCAAACTGGAGGCAAGTTTTCCTATGGCACAAATGTGGATGGAGGCTTCTTAAATACAAGTCTGCTTTGACAAAGGCTGAATTATACGCTGTGCAGCCAATCAATCTTTCTTGATTAAACGCTAAGCTGGTGCATATTGTGAGAATCTGAGTCAGATTAACACATTTTTGTTGCCAGGGGACAACAGGGTATGCGCTCTCTTTTTTCCTTGATCAAGGAGAGGAAAACAGAATTTTTAACAAACAGGGCGCGCTTAATGTTCGATTGCAAATTTGCTGCCACAAGTGTTCAACGTTAACTTTTGGTCAGCACCGGATCACAACTGGAATGAATACCGGGGGGAAAAGTGGAGGAAAAGCTTGAAAGAAATGGAGGGAAAGCGTGTCTCGCGCTCATAAAAAGGCTTGTCACGCAGTGAAGAACAGTCTGCAGACATTGAGGAAAAGTCGTCAGAATCCCCTCGCGAGGGCGCGACATGTTTGTGCGTTGACGCAGGAGTTGGTGCGAGTGTGACTTCCGGTCCGAAGGCCTCGAACCCTTCCGCTCATTATGTCCATTTCTGAGCAGGGCGCTTCGTGAATGATAACCTCCAAGGAAATGTGAAAAAACGGTTTCTCAATTTCAGAGACGCGGAATTTTACTCTTCTGGCCTCATGTGTGCAAATAGCTGCAAATGGGTTTCTTTGTGGTGACATTCTGACTTTTATCTGTCTTTATTTGCTTGTCAAATAGTCAAAGCTCTAAATTATACGTGGAAATCACTTTGTTATACAGGATAACAGATTACAAGGGGCACTAAACAGTCTCTGCAACAGTGCAATGGTATTCTGGAGCGATTACTACCACACAACGACAGTTGAAAAGCAACTTGAGTTTCACATCTCTGTTGGATTGCTGTCTCAGGCTCTGTTTTCTGGTTAACAACCACTGGCGACCAAAACTGACACTGTAACTGAAACCATGTCTGCTGAATGTCTCTTTTGAACAGAGGATATTTGAGGAAACTGGACACCAGCAGAACTCCGCGTCCACTGCGAATGGTGACCGGGGATTTTCGTACTTCACATTTACCCTCACTAAGTTGGTGGTGGCAGTGACACTCCAAAGATAGGCTAGAAGGTCATGACATTTGTTGACCCGATAAATATACATTTCCAATTGATTTGACAAATTTCAGTGGACAGTGTTAAGGACTTCATTGACCAGCTGACATGAGTAATATCCAGTGGAAACTCATGACCAGATTCGCATAAACATTGGTCAAATATTATGTCTAGGATCAGTCAAAACTGTTTTCGTATTCGGATGGCAGAATCTTCGTGGAGAGAATTTTGACAGAAATCTAACCACAAAAAGACGAAAGCATTTTCAATGGGTTAGCGAAAACCCAACTTGCAGAATCTTCCAACAAGTTCTGAGGCGTTTTTTATGGCAAATGGTGGATTCACGTTGAGGTGTGTTTTTAAATCAGTTTTCTTTGTTGTGTCTTTCGGAGTGCAGGTGTGAGGAAAACTTGTACAGCTGTATTGTGAAGACCAGATTGTTGTCTTGCGGTCTGAGAATCTCCCGGCGCATATCTTCTGCCTCGCGCAAGTCCCATCTGACTGAAATATCATCTTTATCCAATGCGCATCCAAATTAAATCAAGCAAAATTGATTGCCAGTGGTTCGTACGAGACAATGGACGCTAAATGTAAATTAAGTCTGTGGTTTTGACACTTTATTGATAGGTGAGCCTAAACAAATTATTTAAATAAATTTGAAGTAAATATCCTGCAAATGGATGAATTTATTTGATTAGGGTTCGCAGTTGACAAACCTTGCGCGGTGCGATAAGACACAGTAATGGTGTTTCAGCGAATGAACTGCCAGATTCTGCTTGATGTCTTTTGTGAGCATTTCTTGATGCTGATGCTTCTCCCCAGTTGGTTATCAGTTTAGTCTCCCAGTAAAGGAGCAAGGTAATCCTCCGTTGCTGAACACGAGTAAAGAATTCATTTCTTCCTTTTATTCGATGCCTTTTGTTCGATTGCATTTTCCTTTAAATAGGCATAAAATGTGAATAGCACTGGAGTAGTCGCTTTGAAACTTCTCTATGATTTATAAAATGTGCCCCATTGGATGCTTTATTCTCGTCTAAGTGCATTGATTTGTAGTAAAAGCATCCATTGAGATTGGTGAATTTGCCCCGAAATTGGGATCTTATTTGGTATTCTATGTGGTATTTGTTGAATGAGTGGAGGAGGGTAGTATTTTTATCAATGCATCTGAGTGCTGCTATGGCGAGTGTCTTTGATCGATTCTTGCCATCGACTTTGATGAAATGTGATCGTTTCAATTACAAGCGAGGCTAGAAGAATGTTCGACAGACAATCCAACACTCCCGCCTCAAACCTAATTCCCGCCATAACCTATGTTCGCCTGCTCTCCTTTACCAACAGCCTCACTGCCAACATGGCGCGTTCATATTTCAAATGTCTGCACATCAGCGCTAATGCATTTTCCATGTTCTCCCCTCGCTGAATCTGTGTCCTACATCTCCTTTACAGAGCAGTTGTGTATTTTTGCCTCAGAAAATCTCATTGTCTCTCTTGTTGGACATCCACTGAACAGCATCTCACAGAGTCTGTCAGATGTGAAAGCCTACTGGGATGCTTTCACCAAAACAAGATGTATAGGCTTGTAGAAACGAGAGGAAAACAATGTTAACCCGCTCTCAGCGAAATAGCGTTCAAACCTTCATTCTGTTAAAGGCGGCTCCTGAAGCACAGAATTTGGTTGCGCAGCACTGGCTTATCTGACGACACATTCTCACAACAAGAAAAACACCACTGTCCCGAAGATCACTGGCTTGATGGCTTCACTTCGGCAAAAGATTCTGGCAAAATCTATTTCCTCTGGACAGAAGGACAAATTCTCATGCACAAGTTCATGTGGAAGATCTTACCCATTCAGTAGCTAATGCTGCCACAAATTCTCGATGAAGAAAAATGTTGAAGAAGCTCTGCGATTCAACCATGCTAATTGCAGTTGTCGAGGTACCAATTATTTCTGGGGCGAACATCATTACGACATTGTTAGAAGCAGTGTAACTCATCCCCACAGCCGTGTATCTTGGCCTCATTTCCTACTGTCCCCTGCGAGCTCGGCGCAAATAAGGAACTGATCCCCTGCAACTATTTTAAGGAAAAATCTTGCCACAAGTGGCAAGGTTCTCTAATGAATTTGGCTTCCAGCTAACTTCCTTACACCTTAACATCCAAGGTTTTCATTTAACAAAGCGGAAACTTCTCCGTCTCATTAGACACTTTAGTCGGACAGTAATGCAGGGGAAAAGCTTTTCAAAGAGGAACATTTTCTCTAATGATGTATCAGTGCTTGCAGGATGTGTTTCTACATCGTAGTCGTGCTTGTGTTGTGCAAATCTGATTGATATCTGTTTCTGAAAAAGTCATCGCCGAGAGAAGCTACTCGTCTCACTTTGATCCATCCCTCAGCTGACAAGTTTCGGAGGCATTGTTTCTGGGCACACTGCTTTGTGCAATGAAAAAGATTGCCAATGTTTCTCTTTTGAAATCTTCCAGAATTTTGCATCATTGTTTGGAAATGCACGTGTCATCGTCTCGCTTTTGTCTCGGAGTGCCCAGTGTCATCCACACACAACAAATGAATAATTAAGCACAACTTAAACTCCTGGTTTTCTCGTGTTTCATCAATCCTGTCAAGTGGTGGCTCATTTTGTGAAATTACCAGCGAAACAGATGCCCCTTCTACGGTTCAAATTGTTTATCTTGTAAACAAAGGATCAGAGAGATTATGAAACTTTATAGTGAGGTGCAAAGCTTGTCAGGATCGTTTGCATAAATGCTGCTTGGTAATTAAATTAGAACTTTGCGTGAAGCGTTCAAGCAAATTATAGGCCTGTTGCGATGTGTGCCTTGTTGACAAATAAGGAATTTGGAAAATATTGCCAGTTTCTAAACAACGAAAAATGGAAAGAAGTTTGTCTGGAAAGTCTGAAAAAAGAACAAAGAAGACACTCGGCCACGGCACTGAAGACCAAGCAAAGCAACAGAATACAAAGTAGGTCACGCCTCGCGGCTTCGTCACGTCACGAGTTCCAAAGCCGATCATGATTTGAACCGTTCTGCTTAATTTCAATCTGGTTGCTTGGAGAAAACATGTATATACGTGGGTTTCAGGCAATTGGCGAAAAACAATGGGCTTCTTAGATCTATGTCTGTGTTCTTTTCCGTGATTATTACCTATTTTGGTGAATTAACAGAAGTCTCTTTTTCAAACTTCATCTGTGGCAGTTTTTCTGAAGTGTGTAATTTCAGCAGACACAAAAAACCTGTTTGACATGTATTTATTCCTTTGGAACAGCAATGCAAAAAGACCTTTCCTGTTCTTTTGGTTGTTCTCCAGAATGTGCTTCTGTGACACTGATGTATCAATAATTACCCCACTGCTTATCACCATGGTACCTCTGAAAGGGAATTATGTTAAATATTTTGAAGAGGCCTGAGGCCATGTTCAGCACTGTGCCTCCTTGTCAGCCAGATTACATTTGTACCCTCTTCCCTGCAAAGCAAGATTCCTGTACAATTTGCTGCCACTCAGAACAAGATTCCAAATGTATTTACATACCTCGCACAAAAATGAAACACTGTATTGAGCTCTTAATGCACAGATGAATAAGCATGTAAACACACCAGGGCCCTGTCTTTCAGATATGCAAAAGTTTGGAGGCATCCAGTGAATAAGTCACATCGCGCTTGGGCAAAGTATCAAGTTAAAATAAATGGTTCCACAAAGTTTAAGTGGAGATTAACCACGGTACAATTCATTGTGAATTCCTTCCTTCTGCGGGAATAAACCCATATTTACCTTGTACCATCAATTGATTCACCACACTCAAGCAGATTTCTAAAAGAAAACAGGAAGGGCTGACATTTCCTAAAGATGCATATGTTACTCCGTAATAACTATTATTTCTGAAAACAATTTTTGTTGCCTGAACAAATTTCAATCCAAATGTGCCAGTCATTTGCAAGTTGCGCGCATTTGGTAAGAAGTTGGCCAATTTCCTTTGAAGAACATTTAGGCAGACTGGAACTTTTGTATCCATCTTTAGAAATGGGGCTGTCTAAGTAATGTTTGCCTAAGCCTTAATGTCAAAGATTGCCTGTCTGCTGGCAGCATTTGAAATTTTTGATGAAAAATAACAATGGTGTGATTAGAAGGTGAGCAGTTCAGAGTCGGCCATTGAAAACTCTTGATTGAAGGCACCCCAGATTGGACCAGAAAATCATCAAATTCGCATCTGACAGTTCTCCCCTCCTTTTACCCGAAATGTTGTGTGTTGTGATTCCATATCCAAGAGTCGAGAAGCAGCGAAAATTGAAAAAGATGAAAAAATCTCTGTTTTGTCCCAAGTTTTCATTAAATAGGGCAAAAAGTGTAAACAGAATTTGGCGGTGTTTTTGTTGGGATTTGGAAGAGGAGCAGAATTGTTGGAGTGCAACGCACGCTCCCTCCGGGAACAAGTTTTCAAGACACAGGAACAGTTAATATCCGACTCGGGAATGGAAAACGGCAAAATCAACATCTCCCTGTCCACCTCGGAATGAAGCGGAGCCGCTTCTTTACAGATGGTCATTAGAAGATTGAAAACCCTGTCGCTTTGCCAGGAAAACATCTTCGTGCGGGCTCTGCAACTCTATCTGTTTAGAAAACGTGGAATATGAATGGCAACTTGAGCGTTTTCCATGGAGGGAAATATCTGTAGCTGCATAATGTTGGAAGTAGATCAATTTCTCCTCATTACTGCACAGTGCCAATATTGATGCTTTTCTATTAACCACTTGACAGCGAGGAGCCTTTTCAACTGAAAAGCAAATTAAAATTCGGACCCATTCACGAACAACAGATATTTCCTTCAGCCCCACTGAAAGTATAGATTTATGCATTGATAGGAGACGGCAGCAAAATGGGTTAGTTTATTGTAAATTCACCGAGCAACCCAATATCAATTGTGATTGCAATGAAAACACCAGGCGTAATTATCACACATGCTTGTAGAAAATTCCCTGCGATTTTTTTTTCAATAAAAGCATCATATTTACAATATCAACCGATGCCGTAGCCGTATTCGGAAATGAAACAGACCTGATTTGCATATTTCTGTTGTATATCAATTTATTGCCTTTCTGCAGTTTAAGCGTAGTGTGCAATTGTGTCGGACAAATGAAGGGAGCGGGAACAATATCACTGCCAGACCTCATGCGAAGTTGGGGCTTTGATTTAAGCGAAGCGGCGCACAATAATCCACATCACTCGGACAAGATTTACAATGATTCTAACACGCAGGAAATAATGTCAAACAGCCTTTATTTTGTTTTACCAATTGTTGACAAGCAAACACACGGGGAATTGACTGCTGATATTGGACGAGGGATTAGTGAACTTTGAGTGAATACTGATGCTTGGACCAGCTTCATTGTTAGTGCAATCATTCCATTGTTGTGAACAGCTTATTGGGTGTCTGCCAATAAGGGAAGCAGCAGTCTTGCTCGAAACTGTTGGGTGCTAATCTTTGCCGAGACAAGGACAAGTTTGCTCGTTTTCACAGCTTGAAGAAAAAGATCATGGAGTCAAACCCCCCCGTCAAAATATGAATATTTGGGGTTGGAGGATTTTTCAAGTGATTCTGATTTTCTGTTATCGCTCCATTCACGTAGGTGCCATTTAGCTGTCAGAAAATAATCTCTGCGACACTCGAGTAAAAACACCGGGATCAATATCAATTCAGAAAATTTAGCATGAAATTAATCCGCAATATCTCCAAGCCAGTGAGGGCAATTAGATGTGAAACGCAATCGCTTGTCCCTCTGTCCCGAGCCTAATCATATCTGACATGTTGTTTTAATGCACTGTGAGGCCAAGGCAAGAAAGGTTGAAGACAATTTTGTTCCCTTTGACAGTTACTCCTTGGAGACTCTCGCTTTACAGACTGCTTGGCTGAAAATGTAATTCGTCCACAGTTTAGATCCAGTTTTTCAATTGAAGCTATCAGAGACAATTACTGCACCTTTTGTTTTCCCGTTGACCACACTCTGCATCTGCAGCTGCACACAATTTTGTAATTTCCAACTGATGTTTTTTTCCTCCTGAACTCAGGAAGTTCCAGCTCATATTTCCGGGAAGCTGAAACCAGCACCTCTTTGCTGTCACTGTTCTTCTTGTGGCACACTCTTTGCATCTTGTGCAAATTACGAGTAATATTCTCAACATGACAGGTTGGAGTCCTGTACAAACAAGCTCAACCAATGGATTCATCGTCATTTTGGTCAATGGTCAAAAAGGCAGAGAATTTGGATTACACAAAAGGGGTTTGGGGTTGCTGTCACCAAATGCAGAGCACTTCTGTCATTCTCAGAGAGATTCTGTTGGACCCACACCAAGTGCACACCACACTTGGTGTGAGTATTTTGCAGTCTGGATAAATCACACAATTTTTTGAAGCCAAAAAGCGTTCAGTTCTGATGCGCGCGCTCTCTCTCTCCTCCTCCCTCCCTCGGTGTATGTGTGTGTGTTGTTTGGGTAATGCGAAAAGTATTGGTGAGCGTCGTAACATACAAATCAGAAAAAGAAAGTCGTTTGATATCCTTGCGGTTGAACACTGAACTGTGGTTGGAGATGTCAGATTCCGAGCTACAGACGTTTTCCTGAAGCGCCTGTTTAACGCGCTGCTGCGTGTCTCTGAGGAACGGCACTTGTGCACTTTGCCATGCCTTCTTTAGAACTGCCAACTTC
>JAAUYG010019923.1_pt1 | contig 11117 bp, 10 predicted proteins | sample 7278091 | NCBI WGS metagenome assembly JAAUYG01 (sample SAMN14350201, study PRJNA611818) | marine sediment metagenome | isolation source: surface marine sediment (0.6m) | place: French Polynesia: Moorea | collected 2018-08
AAGAACGGCGTGATACCCTGTGTAAGCAGTATTTTGTTAAAATGTGTACTCAAGGCCACAAGCTAAATGACCTTCTCCCACCGGCCAGAGACACATGCTACTCGCTTAGGAAACACGACGAACACATAGATAATACTATAACTCGTTCGTCCCATGGGGTCTCAGGTTCTGCCAATGAGGTTTTCCTTTTATTAAATGCCATTCATGTACTCTCGTGTGAGTAGGATTTGTATATGCATATGTTTTATTCCTTGTAAATTCAACTTCTGGTTGCCAATAAACGTATATCTTATATCTCATATATCACAATACGAGTAATGATAGTGACATACATTGTACATCACTATGCAGTAATGTAGTGAAGCTACCGAGATATCACAGTTATAGGGGAGAAAAGGGGAATCCCCGGATTTAAGACCACTCACGGTGGAGGCCGAAGTGGTGTTAATTCTGAAGTGATCTTCCTGAGTGGTCTTTAAACGAGATTTCGCTGTAAATGGCATGCATGATTACAACGTTACAACATACGCAGTTACTGTAACGATGACGCACAATGACGTCACTACGTAGTAACGGTCGCAGTGTCAGTGACGTACGCTGTTTGTAGTGGTGACACTTACCTATAGTAGTGATGACAGTGATGCAGTAGAGCATGGCCCCAGCGAACGTCCACTGGGACTCCGCCTCCTTGTCCTTGCCGTCCCAACCCTTGTTCTTAGTGGCCTGGTACACCTCCTTGGTGTACTCCCGGAAGATGGCATCCGCCATGATACTCCAGTTCTGCTCATGTAGGACATTCAGTTTCTCCGTGATGTTCCAGAGATGTTGGACATACTCCGCCCGGACCTTGACCAGATCGCTTTTCACTAGTTCCTCGTTCTCAGCCTCCAGTTTCATAAAGATGAGGCCTCCTAGGATGGTGTAGCCGACCAGCAAACAGGTCAGACCGATAGTGGAGAACAGAAAGGCCAGGAACTTCTTGCAGTAATTCATACACTTCTCCTTCCGGGTCAGCGTCACGTCCTCTGACTCGGTGGGGACCTGGACGGTCTCCGGGAGCGGCGGAGACTTCTTCCCCCAGCCAGGCATGACGGGCACCCAGCTACAGCAATCCAAGCGTGTCGGAATTTACTGGGGGACGCATAACTGGAAAAAGGACCCGTGTCGCGGGCGACCGATATTCCTATTTTTATCCTCGTGTGTCGATTAGATATGTAAGCAGTGTATATGAATCTTGAAACGGAACAATCGCAAGCTGTCGCACATACAAATAGTTCAAAGTTCACATAGAAGATGTAACTATAAGTGGGACCTACCGCTAGCAAGCTGGGACATATACATAACCCAATCTGGAAATGTCTCGACGTGTTTTGTCAATATCCACGTGTTTGCTTGTGGAGAGGTCTCAGTGTTTCTGCGCTACAACCGTCTCGCTGTACTCAGCTCTGTTCCCTTGTGTTTGTTTCCCGTTTAGCAGAGATCTGCGTCATGCTTCAGAGAAGCGAGATAAGACAGAACGCTGATTGTGCCGAGTGCCCAGTGCGGCAGCCCGCTGTTGCTGTTACCGCTGGCAGGCCGGTATTACCCGGCAACCCGGCTCAGCAGTCTTTCCCACTGCCGGGCTGCCTCCTACCAACTGGGGGATTCCCCAGTCAGGCTGATGTCTCCATATCAGAGCTGTGTCACCACGTCATAACAGTGTCACAGCGTCCTAGATGTATTGTCACACCGTCACACACACCGTATTGTATTATGTCACATTGTCACAGCATTGTTACACTTGGATCGTGAAAGTGTCATTATAAAATGTCACCGAATCTAGGTTTAGAATATCGCGACCTGGTACCAGTGTCACCGCATTGCCTGTATCAGCGTATCTATGTCATATCGCTGTCACATGTTAATGGTGTCATAATCTGGTGTCACCATATTACACCTGACTGTCACAGTGCCGCTCTGACTGGGGACACATACCGCTGTCTTTGTCCTGGACCCTGTGACGTCATGTCGCGTCACATCAGTCAAGAACGAACGGAATGTTGTTGATGTATAAATTTTCCCAGAATAAAGAATTCTATGTTGCCTGGCAATATTTCAGTGGCCCTGTGTGTACTGTTTATCCCTGTGGGTAGATTCTCACCCCACACACCATACCTCACCCCCCTGTATAGGCCGCTTTCACGGAATACAGCGATACCACCGCTCTCCTGTTGCCGCCGGAAGCTGGCTCGGCCGTTATCGGCAAGATCCTGATGTAAAACCAGGCCGCTAGGTGGCGGGAACACGGAGAAACATGGAGATTTCTGAAGATGTGGAGATCTGCAGGTAGTCCGGCTGATCCAGGGAGTCGAGTCCGGCAGCCTGCCTGCACGGGGGCAGGCCGCAGTGGTCAGAATCAGTAGTGCATGGAACTGGAACACACTGACCTAGTCACTGATCGGGGACACGTCGCGGGTGACCGACTGTCCTACCATCCTCCCTGGTGACACAAGTGGGTGTCGCCACTGTGGATGTGTCTGTGTGACAAGAAACGATATCAAACTCGCACAATAATCCAGTCACAGTGCGCCAATAGATCTGCAGGACAACCTTTCGTTTACTAACTTTATCACAAAGTTTAGAGTAAAAAACATCCAACAGTTGCTACCACTATAACTAGTCCTGTGTCACGTCAAGCCCGTCCAGATTTAGCCCTGAGAACCCCCAGCCCAGCACAGCCTTAATAGACCCAACCGCGGGGAAGTCACGCCAGGGGTTATGTAGTTAGTCTGGGCTGGCTACGAGGGCGGGCAGGCTTGGGAACTGGCCAATCACAGCCCGCCCTGGCTCACCCCGGCTTGTGAGCGGGAATACATAGCGGGGATTACCGTGGTGAGACACTCAGTATGTCACTGACACACGACACAATCCGTGTCACCGACAGACACACGACACAATCCAAGCGTCGTTAGGACTACGATGCCACAAAGGGGTGCGTAGTCACATAGCTGTCAACACAACTGTCATTAGCTCAATAAACATGACCGTAACATCTATACACCCTTTCCACGGCCTTTTCAATGCATTTTTAGAAATCTTGAGATGCGTACTGCATTATCTGTAGGCATCTGTAGCACTCTGTATCGTATTAAAGAAGGATTTGTGTTTGCATTGGGCTGGCACACCAAGTTTACGCAACCGTAAATTACTTTGAAGTTCCCCAACAGTACATGTACATGTACGTACGTAGACGTGTTGCCCTGACCGGCTATATTGAGCGGTATTGACGGGGACAGGACGGGGACAGCTGGGGGGAGGGTAGATAGACCAGCTGGGAGTCAGTAAAGACGGTCAATTGTCCTTCTGCCCTACAGAACAGGGCGGTCACAGGGTCATATATGCAGGCCTAGATAGTAGTAGTAGTAGTAGTAGTAGTAGTAGTAGTAGTAGTAGTAGTAGTAGTAGTAGCAGTAGTAGTAGTAGTAGTAGTAGTAGTAGTAGTAGTAGTAGTAGTAGGAGTAGGAGTAGTGGTAGCAGAAGTAGTAGCAGTAGTAGTAGCAGTAGTAGTAGCAGTAGTAGTAGTAGTAGTAGCAGTAGCAGCAGCAGCAGCAGCAGCAGCAGCAGCAGCAGCAGCAGCAGCAGTAGTGACGGTGGCGATGGTAGTGGAGCCTGGTGAGTCTGGCAGTGACGTTGCAGTAAGAGTAGTAGCAGCGGTAGCACTGGTAGTAGTTTCCAAGCCGTAAATGCTAAAAATGCAAAGACAATTCTAGAGAATAAAATCATTGCTTAAATCGCTATTTATATCAGATGCCTAGACCAGGGTATAAAATATTCAGATTTACACTGAGGAGCGTGTACGTATTATAATTTGTTAACTATTTGATACACATAGGAAGTGAGTACAACTAAGGTGCTTAATACAGTTTTTCTATGTAAACACTTGAAACGATGCTTTAATATTTTCATAGCGAGCTGAACCCTTGATCAATATATTTCTTTCCTATATTTAGAAAACCACGTGACCTTTCGAAGCCATTCAACTGAAATCTGGTTGAAACGGACTCCCGATATACGACTACTCATTTATCACGTATAATTAATTGTTTGAAATAAGAGTGATTTTGGACTTGACCTTTCAAGGTTGACCCGGGAGGTTGACTTTGGCTGAAGCTGAAAGGCCCATATTTATGTCTATTTTGCTCTAGGATTAGATATTTTGAAGATAATATCGCACATCCTTTTCTTTTTCTCATTGGCCACGACATTAAATTTTAATCTCTCTTTTTCAAAATAAAAATTTAAACCTTTTGTGAAGACTGTCATTTTAAAAATACCGTAAAAAGTTTGGATGGAAAAGAATGAATCCAGGAGGACTACCATTTTGAAAATCCAACCTTCTTAAAAATGGCACGTCCGCCGAACTTTTCACATTCCCATTCTTCATTATCTTTAATTTCAATATTTTCGTTAAAAAAATGAATAAATAAAGTAAATTTCACATTTCTAAAAATTAACTGTTGTGAATTTTAATTTTCGATGAGCCTTAACGTCTCCGACACATTTTAGTTACGTCTAAAACATTTCAGACGTGTCTGAAACATTTTATACCTCGTCGGAAACATTTCATATGGGTCCAAATATTGTAGACGTGTTTGAAAACAGACAGAAATTGGAAAACTTTGACACATGTTATTAAACCACGCACATGCTTGGCACGGTGGGGCTTTCAAGAAATGCCCCGGGGTAAAAGAGGGTGTGTGGGGTCTAAAATTTGGCCCTAATGATAAGAGATATGAGAAAAATTTTGAGTGGCTATAACGCCTAAACGGTGAGAGATACACATGTTGTTACTATTAGACACTGATAGGAGATCGTATATGAGGAGTCTAACTGCACCATTAGATTTGATCTTGAGTGACCTTGAAAGGTCAAACTCAAGGTGAGCAATATTTCAAAGCCTTATATCTCGTACAGGAATCTAGTTAGCCCTATGTTACTATTAAACATTGATAGGTAGCCATATATGGGGAGTCCAATGGCACCATCACATTTGACCATGAGTGACCTTAAAAGGTCAAACTCAAGGCCAGCCAATATTTCAAAGCCAGCCTTATATCTCGTAAAGGAGCCAAGTTAGATTATATTTTGTTATTAAATATGAATAGGAAACCATATACGAGGAGTCTAATGACACCATTGGATTTGACCTTGATTTTTACCTTGAAAGGTCAAACTCAAGGTCACCAAGATTTCGAAGCCTTATATCTCGAAAAGGAGCCTATTTAGGCCTTATGTTACTATTAAGCATTAAATAGGAAACCATATGAGAGGAGTCCAATAGCATCATTAGATTGACCTTCAGTGACCTTGACAGGTCAAAGTCAAGGTCACTCATATTTTGTGTGGTAGAAGATCTGTATGGTATAGATATATTTGCCAGCAGTTTATCAAACTTTGCGTTTGTTTGTCCTGCTCTGTGTATGTGTGTGTGCCAGTTAAAATGTATCTAAAAATATTGAACCGATCAAGTTCATTTTTGGTGGAAGCCTTTCCTGCGACCAAGGGAGGAAACCTTTGGCTTTTGAAAACAACGCGCCCCAGGGTAAGGGTGTGTGTGTGGGGGGGGGGGGGGTGAAAAATTTCTACTCACCACGCATACACCGGTGTATGTCGGTGTATGCGTGGTGAGTTAATGCGGACCTGTCTTGTTTTGGGCCGAACGATCTACGCCCGACAATTTTTGGTGTGCCAAGCCACCAATTCAATTCCGCCACAGGTGAGCAGAAAGGAATCACTCAGACCATTTATACTGACTCCGAACCGCTCAGTCGGTTGCCTAACTCATTAATGCCAAGCGCCAAGCTGAGAAACGCAAACCTCGGTGATAGTGGCGGGTGATATAGGAACATCTAGCAGCTGTTGACAGGAAGACCCCGGAGTTCGTGATTGCTGGCGCGGACGAATGATGTCTTGAAGATAGGCTGAGCAATTCCATTTACACATTTAAAACCTGAAGGATGACTTTAAAATTTATACGCTGGACGAATGGAAGGCAGTGAAGTTGACGCAAGACAGGGCTGATATGATCAGCCATGATCAGCAATGATCAGCAATGTTCTGAATCCTCTGCATTCTTCCAATCAGGGAAGAGGGAAAACCACAGAACAGTGCATTGCAGTAATCAAGTTTTGAAGTCATGAATGCATGAACCAGCTGTTCAGTGGATGGCTGCGACAGAAACCTGCGAATCTTTCCGTTGTATAGATGGTAGTGCGCTGCCGCGCAGACTGATGTAACGTGCTGCTCCATGGTAATGTGCTTTTCTAACAGTACCCCGATCATCTTTACCACCTCACTAGGTTCGATGAGTGTATCGCAGATGGAAATGGTTGAACAGATAAGTTTCTTGTAGATCGGCTTTGATGTTATTAGCAGAAACTCAGTCTTTGATAGATTCAGTTTAAGTGATTTCAGCTTCATCCAACACACCAACTTGCAGTCGGTGATATGACCATGAGTGGTTGAAAGCCGACTATAAGCCTGATTCATCCATCCATAAGCTTCATCCACTCCTGAACAAAAGCAACACACCCCTCAACTCGGCTAACAGCTGATTCAATGTCACGTGAGTGCAAAATGAGATAAAATGAGGAATCATCAGCATAGAAGTGATGATAGTTCATACCTTGTGACCGAAGAAGGCTGACAAGTGTTGCTGTGTACGGTACAATGTAAAAAGGACTGGTCCGAGAACAGAGCCTTGCGGGACACAACACTGCAATTCATTAGGCTCGGAAGTGATGTTTTCAATCTTCACGGCTTGTCTACGGTCTTTCAGGTATGAACGAAACCAATCAAGAGCCATAACAGCAATCCCGATCTCTTCAAGATCGGTAAGTGCCTGCCTGTGTCGACAGTATCAAACGCTGCCGACAAGACCACAAGAACCATGGGACAGCCTTTCCGACCACTGAGATGTGTTGAGTTTCGACTGGGCAAATCTATATTACAACACAGTATAAATGACAGCCGAATGCTAGTAAGAAAGAGGAAAATAGGGAATATCATTATTGCGTACCGAAAGTCATATAATATATATACAGCCACGATACACTGAATTAAAAATCCATGGCCATGCTTGGGCCTGTGCTTCTAGACTAAGCCACTCCCAGAGTTTGATACAACCGATATCTCCGATAATTCCCACTGACAGCTGCAGAAAAAAAATGGTGTCTATATTGCCGTTGTATGTGCTACCCCGGGGTGCTACAAGTCTAGACCTAATCCATGGTTTGCAGCTTACGGGACAGGGCAGGCATATGCGGGGAAATGTATAGGCTAACATCTATAAATAAATTTTCACACTAGATCATAGATTTGTTTTTAAAAAATGAGGGAATAATGACCATTAACGTTGGGCACATTTCCCCTACCTCCTACCTGCCGAAACTTGAATGAATAATGCTTTCATTGTGCTAAGTTACGCATTAACGAAGGAATTCCCGGGAGGAATTCATTGGCTTTGCAATGAAATTTTTACTTCTCATAATTGGGTGTAGGTGAAGAGAGAACTTGGTGGGAAGCTCTCTTGATAAATTGTGTGATCAATGCAACCAAACCATAAAGGCCACTTAGATTATTAAACTCCCGCCGCAGTTTTGCTGAGCGGGTTGTTGCATTTCTGTGTGTGTCCCGTCAGCAAAATATCTATGTCACACAGCCACTACGTACAATTTGCGCTTATTCTACGTAAGAAATTTTGGTCATTCGTGATACATGCGCGATATACGTAATTCATAAGTGTTTCATGCGTTTTTCATTCGTCGATGTGCGCAGATGTCCGTCGAGGGTCTCAGCAGACGGGTCTTGACGTGATTTCGGTTTTGAGCTGCTCAAAAAATTTTGGTCCATTGACATTTACGCAGTTTATCCGCATTTTACGTAGTTTACGTAGTTTATACGCAATTCTTACGTAAATCTTACGCAAACCTTACGCATTTGTGCGTGATTTTTGCGAGATGCCTACGCAATGTTTTGGGTTTCCACGATCGTTCTACGTATGTCCGCGTATGTTTAACGGACCTTCCACGTATGTGCCACAGATGTGTCACTTTTGTATCACGTATACGGCGCACGTAACGCGTTAAAATTACGTACTTGACGCACAAATCACGAATGAATTGCAGATAAACAGCGCAATAACCCCGCACGGCTCACGCACGATTCGCGTATTGCGTGACGGGTATATAAATCGGCCGATCTTTCACCCCTCCACCAGTGTGTACCAAGCCGCCGAGGAGAACACATCTCTGTACATGAGTTCCAGAAGAGATCACCGTGAACCCCCAAAGGTGAGATGTGCTGGTATTCCTCCTGCAGCAGTATAATAACCAACTGACTGGTCCAGCTCCAGCAGCTCCTGCAACGGAGGCGGAGGAGGAGGAGAAGACAAAGAACTGGTCTGAATGAGGCCTTGGATCGGACGTAGAGTGGAGTAAGGCGGTAAAGCTCCGGAATCAGGACCACATTCCATGTTTGATGAGATTGTCGACAGGCTGATCGCCTTTATATTATGCGTATAGCGGACGCGATTCTGACGCCTAGTTGCGCAGATCGTGCGTACTTGCGCGAAAATAATTCCTGATACATGCGCGATCCATTAGTGATTTATACCGATTCATTGTTCGTCCTTTACGCGAATCCTACGCATTTCATTCGTGGTGTTTAGTGTTTCTTCCGTGGTTTTAACGTGGTTCATTCGTGATGCATCTGTGAAAATTTCACGTAAAGACCCCAACTCTTCTCAATTTTCCCACCGTATATCCACGTATATCCACGTAAGACCAAAATTTCATACGTGGAATATGCACAAATTGTACGTAGTGGCTGTGTGACAGTGCTTGTGCGCATTTGTAATATAACACTTAATATACGATTTAATCATTTAACCGACCAACTTCGTTAACGTTATTGGTGTAGGCCTCTTGACCCAGCGAGGAAACCGCCCGATTCAAAGACAAATCGTCTCGGGGTAAAGGTTGGTGTCCCTGGGTTGGTGTGGAGTTCCGAAATTTTGGCATAATGATAAGACTCGAGATAGGAGAAAATTTTCGAGTGGCTATAACAGTCAAACGGTCAGTGATAGACATTTGGTTACTACTAGACACTAACATCCAAATTCAAGCTTACCTAGATTTCGAAGCCTTATATCTCGGAAAGGAGCCACGTTAGTCCATATGTTGCTGTTAAACATTGATATGAAACTACATGTATAGATATGTATATGGAGAACCCAGTCGCACCATAGCATATCACTTTGAGTGACCTTGAAATATCAAAGTCAAAGTCACTCACATTTAAAGCCTTTTATCTGGAAAAGGAGGCAAGTTAGGCCATATGTTACTAATTAAACATCAAAAGGAAACCATATACATGTATGTGGAATCCAATGGCACCATCTACATATAATCTTGAGTGACCTTGGAAGGTCAAAGTCAAGGTCGCTGAGATATCGAACTCATATCTCGTAAATGAGCCAAGTTATGCCATATATTACATGTCCTATTAAACACTAACAGGAATTCATATGTGAGCAGTGCAACTGCAACATCACATTTCACCGTATAAACTGTCCCTTGCCTATGTGGCCCCGTCACTGCAAGATCCCACATTCGCTGTCGTTCTTGTCTGTTGGCTTGTGCCTAAGATAATACCCTGCATTTTTCATCAATGAAATGTGTGCATGATGCTATTTGCGGTCTGGAAAGTTTTCACTGGGCTCATTAATGTTTCATCATAATGTGACACTGGTCATGTTTTAGCAACTTCTAAAACTATTATTCGACATCAGAAATGTATTAACCTATACATATACATATTAATATTTAAAGTAACTTAAATAATAAACCTGTTGATTTAATTAGTAACCTATGCGTAACTTATGCCTGTATAGATGGAAACTTCAATTAACAGATCCAAATGGTCAGTTAAGTTTTGGGTCTTAATTCTTGTGAAACTGGAGAACATGCTTGTGTGGAGTAGATTTCTCAAAATAAAAAAATACTGCCTAATAAACACGACTGCGTTAGTAGCAGGTATGCATTATATTTCTTTCTTTCTTATTTTTTTCATTGTACAAAGCAGGGTACTGTCATCAGGCGAGATTAGGGACAATTTGATATAGTGGGTGGAAGGGAACGCGTGTGGGGGTGGAGGTGGGGCGTAGGGAGCTGGGGGTGGGGCGTGGGGATTAGTGTGTATGGTTTCACTCTGGGGCAAAATTACTCTTTCCTATGTGATAGGGTTGCCGTAAGAGCTTTTTCAAAGGCCAAGGAAAGCATGTTTTTTTTTAATTTATTGAGGTCATTTTAAATCACTGACAGAAAAACCCAACATGTTCAATTGTATTAATTTATGCCGCAAATTGTATTAATTTATGCCGCAAATGAGTATTGCCTTTCACTATTGTTTTGAACAGTGCCCCTGCCCCAGAGTAATAGAACAGGGATCATGTAACATAAACCTTTGAACCCCACTGTGCACCGAGGAAAGTGTTTAAAGGCGATTACACCAAGTGATCATGGTTGGCACTAGAACTCAGAAAATTGTGAAGTCGCGTGCATGGTACGCACTATAACAGGATAGCAAGAATTTGTAAAATCACCATGCTATTTTGATTTGAACATCAGAACAACTTAGAGCTATTTTCGTACTCTCAGAGCATATTTGCCACTGCACCGGTTTCTATAGATATACCCGAAAGTTTATGTGGTGGGTAGCTGACTAGACTGCGGAGATCCTTCAAATAACAGGTTCTGTTATGATGGCCCGTAGTACTCTTGCCTTTATACTTTTGTTTTGAATAGCATATATTTTTAGCTCTGCTTGACTATGTCAGCAGAGGTCATGAAATCGAAATTCGTCCGTCGCACGTCGTCCGTCGTCCGTCTGTGGCATCGATTATCTCTGAAGTTACTGCATGGATTGCTTTCAAATTTCAGTTGTGGCTTCCCCTGGGCCATATGCCCAGACAGTTTTTTTCAATTTTTGAAAAAAAATTTATTTTTGAATTTTTTTTGATTTTTTTTTCGTGTTCGTTAACATGGGACCCGCTGGGAGCCAAAACCTCAAAACGCTAC
>JAAUYG010099236.1_pt1 | contig 11117 bp, 2 predicted proteins | sample 7278091 | NCBI WGS metagenome assembly JAAUYG01 (sample SAMN14350201, study PRJNA611818) | marine sediment metagenome | isolation source: surface marine sediment (0.6m) | place: French Polynesia: Moorea | collected 2018-08
GACGGACGGACGACGGACGGACGACAGACGACAGACAAATTGCGATTCCATGAGCTCTGCTGACATAGTCAAGCAGAGCTAAAAATGTGTTTACAAGTTATGCACAAAAAGGCAGTGCAGTCGGTTCCTTGTGGGCACACCCAAAACTTTTCAAGTCGAGATTTTCCATAGTTACATACATGTACAGTATGTACATGCACCAAATATAAAAGGAATTGCAAGAATAAACTGGTATATGTTACTGGACTCAGTCATTAAACAGAAAAATTGTCATTCTGTTGCTCATACTCCCCTCAAGATGCCAGCTCCTGCAGATGCTTGCCGAAAATTTGGGAATTAACTTAATAAGTCTCAAAAAAAAAGCCTCAGTGATGTAGAATGACAATGATTGTACTATGAAAGGAATTGGTTAAAGATGTGTCCTGTAGACATATCACAAGAAAATAGCTGCAATGGCACCAGTGCCAGTCCGAGTCAAAATCCGAAATATCTCCCGAAATGTGTCACGAAAAAATCTCTGCCATGACAGCGGTGGTAGCAGTCAGGTGGCAGAACGGGTATCTTCCAAAATGCATTTCTGGGGATGAGTATCCCCTAAAACACCTTTCGAGGGATACAAATCTTGGTACATGTACATGCTGAATTACTGTAAATTCATTAATGTTTGAGGGGATTTATGTTTGCATTTTTGAAACAAAACCAAGTTAGCGGGGATCAATATTTGTGGTTTAGCTCAGGTGCTGTTAATTATCTAACTAGCTGAATTATGTTTCCGGGTATTTATTTTTGTGATTTTAATGTGGTCGCGAAAATCTCCAAATAAATCCCTCGCAAACATTAATGAATTTACAGTATATGAATTATCATGGAAACATGAACCGGTTATGTTATTCTCAATACCTCATACCAGGTCCACATACAATTGTATGTATGTGGACCATGATCTTGCTATAATTCGGAGAGTTGAAGCAAAGAGCCATATAGGGCATTTACGACACTTGACATATGCTCCAGTGATGCCAGAGACCTCCGTGAGGCAGCGGGATTAATCAGCGACATCTTGGCCAAGTCTGCAACTCCTTTACTTATGCCTGAATGAAAAGCAAGCGAGCAGAAAACAAGAAGGTAAAAATCCTTTACTTTTCTTATAACCTTCAGCGGACTAAGCTGGCATGGCTTGATGAATAGCCCGATGGCCCTGGCGGCTTCTCAGTGATATTTCCAGGGGATAATGAGGATAATGACAGCGCATTACCTTGACATATTGCCTGACATGGCTGCAGGAACACATCCACTCCTGATTCTGGGGAGGCCCACTGCAGAGAAATTTTGCCCGGAGATTGCATGTCATTACACGACAAATAGACCAGAATTTGTCATAGCATAAGGAACTCCAGTGGTAATTTTATCTCATTTTAAAAATGTTGGCTTCCAACAAAAACAGACACGTCCTAATTCTTGTATTTGACATGATTACAGATTAGCGAACAGCATTACGTACTATTTCCCCCATTATATTACAGTCGTTAATTCCTGAATTCTGAGGACCTACGAATCACTACATACATTGGCTGAGTATCCATTTTAAAAAAATCCACTTCGCCATGAACCAAAGACTTTTACTCTTTAGCAGATACACCTAGGTGTACCAGCACACACATGCAGAAAGTACCTATACAGTAGCTCCCCTCTAATAAGGCTACCCAATTTGCCAAGAAATTGTGGCCACATTAGAGAGGTGGCCTTTGGCGAGAGGGAGAAACTAATGCATTCATAGTAGCAGCGCCAAAACTTTGTGGCCACATTAGAGAGGCTGGCCACTAAGAGAGGGACCACTGTACTTGAAATTGTATGCTTAACCAGGGACTACTATGATACTGGTGGAAAAGAACATTACTGGTATTTGAGTGTATCTGATGAGATTCTAACCCCATTGGTTTAACATTCATAAAATTTAGAAGATTATTGTCTATTGCAATGTAAGGTTATGTGCCAGATTGTTCACCGGTACACATGATGATACAAACCTGTATACCGGTACCACTTTTGTATGTACATGTATATATAGTATCGGTATGTTTTGCCAACCTCTTTACATGCAGGCTCAAACTGCTATTAGCCAGACTCTTTTGATATAAACTCATTTGCACATAAATTGTAGGCTTCCAATGCAAATAATCTGCCAGTGGAACTACATGTTTTGGAAGTCATCATTTGCAAGAGCATTTAGCTCAAGACAGATGATCTAACTAGACCAAGCAGACATAATGGAACACTTATTTATTATATACCTATAAGCTAGCTACACACAATCTCAGGTGCACCTGTTTATATCTGGACTATAATTTTACCAAACAACACCCACACACCAAACGAGATTCTGACGCAGGTAGAAAAAAAAAAAAGAAAATAGCTAATGTGGCTAGATTCCTCACCTGTTGCTAATCTTGGGGGGAGATCCATGTTATGCATACAGATCCCATCCAGGTGAATCCCGGATGCTTCCTTTCTGGATCTGATATGTCAGATGGTGAAGATTTTGTGCTGTGTCCAGCTTGGCCAGGACATCAATTCTGGATACCGGACTCAGATAGCTCCAGGGTTAGCCAGAGAGTCCTTTTTAGTGCATACTCCAAGGTGCTGTTAGTATCAAGGTGTATTTTTTGATCTTTAGATCCCGCCCAGCGATGTTCCTTCAATCCTGATCCCTATCTGATGGATCATTTGCTTCACCTTTCTCCAGTGGCCAGATGGGGTTTCTCCTGGGCCATGAGCAGCATCAGGCAATGCAGCAAGCAATGCAGCACCATGTGGGAATCATCCTAGCAGGCCTGGTGGGGTAGTACTACTACCAGGGCTCCAATCCTAGAAGGTAAAGGGAAAACAAAATATATACCGGTAGATCAAAGTCAGCTAGTCAATCTGCTACCTAGCATGCAATTAGCAGTATCTTGGGTTTGTTATCTTTTACAACATATACAAGCAGGGCATGATACAGTTTTTAAGTTCCCTACTAGCTTGCTTTCATAGCTGAAAGTACATACCGGTACATGTATAATATAACCTTTGTAAGTCCCCCGGAAAATTTGAAGGATTTCATGTGTGAAAAGCGCCAATCAGGTGCAAATTTTTACCCCTCAGCTGATTAGCTAATCCAGGAAAATAGTACATGTCCATGTAGGATAATTAAGCAATCCACATTAAAATGGATGTCCGAGCATAGCTGCTGCTCTTTCCATCTGGTCTATCACAATGCCCAATAAAATCTGGCTGACCATTAGCCAGTTTATGGATGCATCCTATTTGACCAAAATTGAAGCATGCATTTTTTATACAGAGAGTAGTTCATTTGTAGTGGCTGTATATTCCAGCCACTGACTGACCACCACCACTACCACTACCAGAATGGCATCCTGTAAATATTTAAAGCACCAGAATGTCTCCATTGTTTCTCTGCCAGGGTTCTCCAGCTTGGTATTGGTTTTGGAGTCACTGGCACTATTCTCCAGGATAGGCTAAAGGTGCCAGACCCCAGTGTAGCCCACTTAGCACCTGTCAAAACACCTTATTTGCAACTCTGTGCCTTCAAGTTCTCAAGTCTAATGGTACCTCTGAGGCATCTGTTGTTACCAGTATAAGCTGCTGGATCAGGACAGCTGAGTAATGCCAGCAAGTGTACTCTATATGTACATACTGCTGTAATATCAGGCTAGCATTTAGCCAGGCTAGCCAATGCTCTAGCCAAAAACAAGGTATATGCTTCAGGGCTTTGCGGACAGCTACAGAACTCAGGCTAGCCATGCTCCTGCTTTGCTAGCCAGTCTCTCACTTAGCAAATTATATTAACCATACATGTGAGGCATTTAGCTGTAATACAGTACTTTGGTCAGCCAGCGGCACTGTACATGCGGTATTGGAAATTAAGTGTTAAAAAATCCAACAAAAATTTCCCTTATTTACCAGCACATACACCAGTACAATGTATTTTCATTTTGCCATATCAGAGTTACTGTATTACCTTTTCTCTTTTTTTGTATGTGTGTCGGGGGCAATAGCGGGTGTCAGGTCATTGAACCTATATTTTTTGGGGTGAGAATAAAGGCCCGGGTTGTGAATGTAATGAACTCAAATTCTACCTTATCTTTAATAATGTTCTTGTTGCATTCATGACTGATCAGACTAATAATGTCTAGATTTAGCCAAGTTCTACATGGTTGACATTTTAGAGGAAGGAAATTGATTACCCCTCGGAGTCAAAACTTAAAACATTGTCAGACATTTCGACCACGTCCTCTAAGGGGTCTTGTTCACTGACTGATGGTGTCAAGGTCATCACATGACTCGGCTGGTCATGTCTCCTGTCACATGACTGACGTGGTCATGTAATGACCTTGACAACATCAGTCAGTGAACAAGACCCCTCAGGTGGTCGAAACGTCTGATGATGTTTTAAGTTTTGACTACCAGTACATGTAACAACTGTCTTCCTCAAAGATGAATCCGTAGTCCAGTAACAACATGTAACATTCATTGATGCTTGACATTTATCATCAGAAAATTATCAACCTGTGCCCAAATTAGATTTGAAAATTTGCACACATTTCAATTGAATTAGCCCCACGAGACACTCGATGGAAGGCACATACCCAAATCAGCAATTCAAACTAAATGTGAGTCTGGGGAATCCGTCAAAATGAATCTGTTGCAGTACGTAGCATGCCACAAACCCATCCACTGCTGAATAATGGGTTTAGTGGAACATAAAAGGGACAAACTGAGGCAATCATGGTAATCAGTCCCGCCTTTGATTCCTTTACTATGTACAGATTGCAATGGAGCATGTATGGACATGCAGAGGGTTGTTTGCTCTAGGGTGAATGACCCAGAGACTTCTGAATGCCCCTAAAGACCAAACAGTGAATACCTCAGATATACCCACTATCCCTTTTTCAAAGGGAAATGTCTGGACTGGGTTTGGCTGAGCCTCAGCGAGATTAGTTGAGCTGCTCCAACATCCCATCAAGTTCTCACATTGGAAGAAGATGCCATGGCATATTCTCTTGCCAGATGACATATTCTCGCGCAGGATCTTCCATGTATTATAACAGGTTTTGAATCTTACAAAAAGAAGACTGATGCACTTAGCATGTTCAGCTGCTGTTCATGCAAAGCTTACAGCTGCCAGATATGACAAAAAGTCCTGACATTTGTGCCAATCAGCTCAGTCCCGGCTCTGAGTCAGCTATCCTAGGTTGGAGGTCTCAATAATAACTTGTGACTTAAGTCATTATCTGCAAATGTGAATGGCCAAGAATATGACTTAAGGCCTGGGGTTATAATATGTGCAAAGCGCTTCCAGCTCTTTTGAGAATAAGTGCTGTATAAGAATTGCATATCAGTATTTTTATAATAAGCTAAATTTGTCATAAAATCCCCATAAAATCATAAAAAGTTGTAATTGTTGAGTTTGGGACCCAGGCTGTGTAACATTAGGATTCTACTACTGCACATTGCCAGCTAAACATGCAGTAAATTACAGTGGTCCCTCCATTTTAAGACCACCCATGGGACCATGAAAATGTGGCCTTATATTGCAGGTGCCTGGTGGTCTTAAAATTAAGGTCATTTAATACAGAAAATTGCCCTTTGCGACCAAATCAAGCGGTCTTATAATCAAGGGTGGTCTTTATATACAGGGTTGTAAAATACAGGGACTACTGTACTGCATCAATATAAGCTACATAAGCTATAATGTATATACATGTATTACCATTCTATAGTAGTAGGCACCCTGGTGACATGTTTGTCTCATGCAAAATGAAGGATCACATTGATGTATCATTGTGCACAGACAGGCTTAAACTTGTCAATGTCCCATTAGTTAACACGTACCTCATGTAACTTTAAGCACGTAAGTGGCACATATCTTTGTTTTTATTCCGAGTCAAAAAAAAAAAAAAAGATTACAATGTATGTAAAATAGTACGAGAACGGTGCACCACAGGGTGCTGTAAAGAAAATATAAAACTTGTCCGCCAGCCATTACGAGGTGGCAATGCATCTTCATCTGTCTTCGTTTCACAGCCCTTATAATTCTTTAGCATGTGAGTTTTCTGGATATTGCAGCCTCAGAGTTAGCAACTGCCAGACCAGGCGGAGATGACCTAGCAGAATGCATGCTGATCTCCAGGCATTCCCTCAGATTTTGCCATCCATGGATCATGTCTACCTGGATGTTCTCCCTCGGCCACGGCCGGCCACGGGGGCCCACGGGAGCTTCTGGAACTCCCCCGGAGTGGCTGCTGATCTGCCTGAGTCAGCAGCAGTAAGCCACACTGCAGGGACGCCCTCCCTCCCTCCACCTGTGTTAGTGTGTATCCATTAGGCCAAGCCGAGCTACTACTAGATAAAGAGCCGGCAGTGTTAGCACCAAACCTGATTAACAGTCTGCCCTGATAGAAACACTGATATGCCAAGGAACTCTGTCTGGGGGAAATGGTACTACAACACAGCCCACGGGAATGGAAACAACAAGGCGAGCAGGTCGGGAAGATTAGGGTAAAACAAAAGGAACAGTCACCGACTCAGACCTCAGGGGCCGGCCAGTACAGCAAAGCCTGGCTAACTTGAGCTTACAGTTTCCACTGAGTGTTGCTATCTGGATATACCTGCATGTGTACCCACTCAATATTTTCTTTCAGGAAAAGAAGGTTAAGAAGCAGTTTTAAACTACATACTATATACATGTATTCTGGATATAAAATACTATAGTGCCATAAGGCTCAATTGCGTTATGATCACATAAATGTATGTTCTAGTGAAAAAACTTGGGTTCTATAATAAAGATATATTAAAGTGAAAAACAATGGCTAAGAAAGACCACTGGGATGGCAGAAAACTCTGCCCACCCACAAATTCTCTTATGTGACATCCGGAATGATTGCTACTACCTGTATGTATTGATCTCCTATAGTCAAAATCTAAAAAAGTGACCTTGACTTTGACATTCAAGGTTATACTCGAGGTCAAATTTAACGGTGCAGTGGATTCTTCATATATCATTTTCTTTTAATATTTAACAGTAACATATGGCCTACCTAAGCTCCTTTAAGAGATACATTAAGCCTTGAAAATGTAAATGGTTTACCTAAATTGGCCTTTCAAGGTCTCAAGGTCAAGTCTGATGGTGCCGTTGGATTCTCCATAGTAGTAATATATGGCCTAATTCAACTCCTTTAAGAGATATCAGCTTTCAAAATCTGAGAGACCTTGACTTTAACCTTTCAAGGTCACTCAAGGTTAAATGTGATGGACTGGCTTTGGACACATCAGGATAGCATTGGAATCATTATATGATTTTCTATTTAAGTGTTTAATAGTACCATATGGCTTAAGTTAGCTCATTTGCAAGGTAGAAGCCTTCAAAATCTGAACGACCTTGAATTTGACCTTTGAAGGTCTCACAAGGTGAAATCTAATGGTGCAGTTGAATGCCCAATATAGGACTTCTTATTAGTGTTTAATAGTGACTGTGAACACGTCTTTCTCTCAGTGTTTATCTACATGTATATATGCACTTGAAAATTTTCCCCTATCTGTTAGGCAAAATTTTGGATCCTTCAATGACCTTGAACTGTTCAATTTTCTTACATGATCTTGAAAGAGATAACTTCAAAGGCAGTAATATTTCAAGCCCTTATGTGGTGTTCACGTATCTCTGAAAGGAGAATAGATTAGGGCATACAGCATATTATGTACATGTATCCAGTATACAGGGGTACTGAATACCAACGGGAAATTGAAACAAAATGGTCTGTTTTGTGCCACTTTTCTGCATAAATGATGGCAGGCAAAACTGGGTCAGGCATACTGAGATTCTATTCTGAATCTTTGTCGGCTGTATTGACGCCGGCTGTATTGACGCCTTCCGCATTGGCCCAAGTACATGTAGTCGACTATAGTTGCCGGTCACATTCAAAGACTTATCATGCTTATCTAAATGTGTTACACATTGCATGAGAAATTGGATAGTATAAAATAAGAAACTGAGAGTAACATGCATAATTGAACTTATAACAGTTACATGTACATGTACCTGAATTACCAGTATCATTAAAAACTTTTGTATAAAAATTTAACCATTCATTTTTTTTCTTAACAGCTACCGGTAACAGTGGCCGAGAGTGTCACCTGCTTATATAATGACAATTGTACATGTATGTTTAAATAATCAGGGTTCAGACTTAAGAATTTTAATTAATTCCAGCCCAATCATGATAGAATCTCCAATAAAGTTTACCATGATCCCCCATTTCAGAATTTAATGTTCCAGTACCTAAATTTAATATAACCGTACCCCTGCCTCCTGACCTATGACCTATGTATGACCTCATTGCTTTGATGTCCTTTAACACAAATGTATTTTGCTTCTTGTGTCCTCCATGTCTAAACTGCATCATAATTTAAATTGTCTGTGATGAATTTTCTAATTCCCTGGCATATTGGCTGGTCCCTTTGTGCCTGAAACAGGAAACACATTAACCTCCATAAAATGTTGCCACTGTCAAGTTTTGTTATTTTTAATCATTTGCTTCTGTATCAATAGCAAAGCCTTTGAGGATTGGGAAAAATAATGATGATGCCGTTACACTCGGCTCAGGGGACTCGTAAATCTGGTTTTATTGGATTGCTATGTGCCCCACACGACCAGAAATTGCAGATTCTTCTGTCTCCACAAATAGAAAATGCCACATACAAGAAGCCTAAATCAGCAAGCAGCCAGTGACTCTGGATGAAACATGTGGTAGTAATGGTAGCCGACTCTGACCTTAAACACCCACATCAGACCCACTTTTACAATACAATAATTTACATTATGTACAAGCGATAAATTTTACATATCATAGCTACATTATTATAACTTGTCTGCATATACATTCTATTCCTATGACAGTGCACAATTATAACTCTACAATGTAGTATTGGATGTACCAGGTGCATTCCGAAATTGCTTCATATTTTGTCTGGACTTGACACGTACATGTAGAAGCCATGTCTAAACTGAAGGTTAAAAGATATTACATGTATATTTTTACATCTACAGCACCTTATAAATTTGGACTCAATAATAAGTGATTATATATGTTGCCGGGTGGGAAAGTTTTAGATAGCAACACATATATACAGAAATATTACTCAAGGTCAAACAGACGGATACATGGTAGTAACTATTTAACCTTATATAGTAAGTCAAATAAGGATATTCCATTACTGCTGCTCAAGTATTGCAGCTATTCCATTTGACCTTGAGATACCATGAAATTCAAGTTCAAGGTCACTGATATTACACACACTTATGACTAAGCAAGGAGTTAGGCATGTTCCTTAACTGACCAGTAATAGGGTCATATATACCCGGTAATTACATGTATGTGGTAATTTCAAACCCACGGAATGACCTTGACTGACCTTGAAAGCCAAGGTCACTTACATTGTATGTGCTTACATCTCAGAAAGAAACAGAGCACAAAGCAATTCTATTGCTAACAGACATAGTGAAACTGATTAAGTCCACTAGCTTTAACACCAAGTGTCACTAAAAGGTCAAATTCAATGTCACACATTATTTTCAAAGTCTGAAAGGGGCAGTGTTAGTGCATATTTATGCTATATATTGAAAATTAATTTATTGATATCCAAATGCAGTATTACATGTGTATTTGACCACGTGTAACCTCAAAAGATCCAATGTTTTTTTTTTCCATTTATTTCAGTCTTCCCACAAAAAGTCCTTATGTACCACCATATGCATGTAAATTAAAGGCTGTATTACAATTTGGTGTCCAGACTTTTCCTGTTTGCGAGTGTTTTTTTTTTTCTAGTTTTCTCTTTCAGCTCTCATTTCATGGTGTTCATATTTGTTGAAATGTCAACCATAAAATTTAGAAGCCATTATATACTGGTACTAAATCTCTCCATGGTACCTATAACTGTTACCTGCCAGGCTTTCTGATAAAAGGCAAAGATTCATGTACGTGTATTTATGCCCTTGCAGCAGAATATAACTTGTCTTGAACATCCAGGGTGTGAAACTAATTTCCCTTCCCTGTTCGAACAGCTTCCAATGCTGTCAGCCGAACCCAACTAAAACTCTAATCTTTCTGCCACCCAAGGTTTATGATGTCATGATAATTTTCAAATTCAGATCTGTCAAGATTTCAGGCTTTATGTACGTGTTTAGCACTGATTAGTGGGATATTGGCTTAGCGGGAGCCGAGCAGCCGCCAGTCCCGCCATCACCAGACAGGTATTATGCCTGACAGGGGAGAGAATTGGTTTTCCCTGATTGCCCACTGTAAATGAGGTAATTTTCACATCAGCAAGCACCAGGATGATTCGGTAATTGGGACGAAGTATTCTGCCCGGGAAGTTATCACCCACAGGGATTATTTACACCTGGTGTTATTTATTTGTAACCCTTTGGTAATTTTACCAGCCTATAATGTTACTTTACCTGGACTACTGTTTCCTAGTGATGATTTTAATGTTACGTTGCTAGACAACCCCAATATTAACAATTAATGCCACCTCAGCTCCATGTTTAAGGCCCCTGTTCACGCTGCAACTGAAACTTTCGATTTTTCAAAGTTCCAAATTGAATTTTAGTCTGCACATTGACCTGGTGACACATCTGGAGTTGTGCCAGTTTTGTTACTCTAGTTGGAAGAGGTGGATTAGTGACCTGGATTTAATGTTGTACAAGATGAAATGCAGTATGAACAGTACGTTAGTTTTGGGATTAGCCGCAGTGGCGCTAGGAGTGTGGTCAAAGGATGCAAAAAATAATTACAGTGTTTTCATTCATTTCTTTACAGCCTCCATTGATTTAAGTAATTACTAATTGTTCTGCCATCTTGGGATGCATTGTATATTATTTTACACATTGGATTATAGATAGATATTTTATTCACCCTTTCATGAAAGGGCAGTGGTAGCCATGAAGGTTGATAGATGGATGGATGAATCAGGCTTATAGTCGGCTTTCAACCACTCATGGTCATATCACCGACTGCAAGTTGTTGGTGTGTATGTACTGGACCCGTCTTGTACTAGTCCGA
>JAAUYG010116730.1_pt1 | contig 11116 bp, 7 predicted proteins | sample 7278091 | NCBI WGS metagenome assembly JAAUYG01 (sample SAMN14350201, study PRJNA611818) | marine sediment metagenome | isolation source: surface marine sediment (0.6m) | place: French Polynesia: Moorea | collected 2018-08
AGACAAACTTTCAGTTTCCGTGAAAAAGACAAGATTGGCTGTCTTTATTTCTCCACACCTCTACTTTTTCACGCAACAAAGACATCGAGTTCTTAACAAGCTCGCCTGCGAAAACTGCGACTTCTTCACGGCAAACTCGACTTTAAAATTTCACAGGACGTCATATTAAAAAAGCGAGACCGTGAAATATTGAAGTCACTGAAAAACTCGATGATTTCACGTGAAAAGATCGAGAACTTCACAAGCTCTAGTTTTTAACGGCTTCGCTCATGAAAATATCGAGATTTTCATATTAAAACATCGATATTTTCACATTATCTATATTTTCATGCCACATTTACGCACTCACTCACTCATTCACTGACTGACTGACTGTCTGTCTTACTAACTCACTCACTCAGTCACTCATTTACTCACTCACTCACATTCACTCACTCACTCACTCACTCATTCACTCACTCACTCACTCACTCACTCACCCACTCACTCAACCATGCATCCATCCACCCCCACACACCCAGCACTTACTCAAGTCTAACTACTACTACTACTACTACTACTACTACTACTACTACTACTACTACTACTACTACTACTACTACTACTACTACTACTACTACTACAATTGGCAATCCTAATGCTTCTTTTACATTGACATCTGGTAATGTAATAAGTTATAATACGGCGCACTTTCAGGGAGTCTGTTTTGGGTGTAACCTAGTGCTGACATATATCTTATATCTTATTTAGCAGGGAATATTTGACTTGTTGTCTCAAGCGGTAGTGAATAGCGGAGATATTATCCGCTATCCTGATCATAAAGGAGGGTAAACAAGGAAAGTAGTTATATAACTTACAGAATCTCCTGCTTCCACAACCGCGGAGTCCAGATATTCCGTATCAGGCAGTCCCTCCAGAACATGCTGCTCATTAACATCCAGGATTGTAACATGCAGCTGCCTCTCCGACGAAGGTCCTCGCTCGCCTTCCGTCACAGTAATTTTTAGCGTACACCCGTCCTTGAGTTTCTCGAAATCCAATATATTTTCCGTGGTGGTTATTACGCCTTGAAATTGAGAGAGTTTTTCACTGTTAGAGGTGACTTTAAAATGCCACCGGGGCTAATTCCGTAGGTTGATAAGAAAAACAAAACATTGTGCTACACAAATAACGCTGTGTTAATGATAACATAACTAGAACACTTACCACCCTAGCTAGAGTACCGAATGACGCCAGTTGGCACTAAAAGATAAAAAAGTCAAGTTTTCTCTTTTTCTGAAATTCCAGTGAATGTATATCTTCTACTTCTGGTAATCTCGCATATAATCTCGGCCAAAGGGCCCGAATACAAACAACAATTTCTGGCATTTCTTCCATTCAGCCTTTTGAAAACGACTTCAATTCCGGAATGTCAGAACGTACAGCACCAAATAACATCCAAATCATCTCTTACTTAAATAATTGTTACACAAACGCGGATTTCCACAGATACCCAGTGTTTAAAACACAGCTGTTTAAACACTATAGCTTTTTCCAAAAAGGGAATTTAATGTTTACAGTGCACGATTTGTTTTGCAGGCTGAATTTTTTATTCCGACAAGCTTACCTATTGTGAGGTAACTTACCAGTTTTACTATCTATATGCCAGTACTCTTCTTCCGTGCAGTTAGTCCCACCGACTGGTTCCAGGCTGTAGGTCAGGTCGGGTGGCACCACCGGATGTGACGTGAAGTTGTTGTAACCTCTCACAGTGTAAACATAGGTACCTGGCGGCTGCTCCTCGTAGACCTCAACCTCGGTGACGTCCACGTCCGGGTCTTCCAAGAGATCAGCGAAATACGGAGGCAGCCCTGAAATACATTACTTTGGGTATTAACTGCGTTATTGAAGGAAAGGTCAGTTTGGCGAGGTTGTTTCTTAACTTGGTACATACAGTATTACTAATCGATTCAAAACCTAGCTGTAATGATCACTTGATCAGTTAGTATTCTTATTGGGATCGCCTTATTTCAAAGAAGGGGGTAGGGTGAGGTGACAGGCCAAGGTGGAGATCATGTTTGTGTTGAGGCCATTATGATGCATATGATTCCCCAACGACGGCGGTCTTCGGAGGACTAGCAAGACAAAATTAGTAAAAGAAGAACAAATATCCTGGAAAACTGATTGCAACTGTAACCGATTGAAATAGGGAAGTCCTAGTCGACATCAATTCGAAGATGCACTGGAATGTTGTACATGCGTTTATATAGCTAGGGAAATTACGGTAATTTTTCATTGTCTGACAGTTACCTGGCTCCAGCATAGCCTGTATGGAGTAATCCCTGGAGGTGACGTTGGCCCTGCCGCCGCTCCAGAGTGGAAGCCAGGAACACTCAGATCCAGAATCCCGGGAGCAGGTGTCAGAGTCAGTCAGGATTCTCACTGTGCCGTACATAGCTGATCCAGGGAGAGCCTCGTCAAACTGGCTCAGCCTCTCTGTGTCGTTTGACACGTCGTCATACCTAGGGAAGGAAATACATGCATGCTTATATAAGCAATTCATGTACGAAAAACAAACAGGATACACTTTTGACACAAAACATTCAAGATAGGCCAGTCACGTATTGGTACTGATGGCCCGGGTTCCAATACGTTACAAGTACTGAATGACTTGCAGACAAAACCGGATTCATCATTTCCACTCAATGCGCCATTGGCGGACACGGCTTATGGTGCCCATTGCTCCACTGGTCGGGGCGTATACCACAATATCCCCGGTGTGTACCCAAGTCCAATGGAGCAATGGGTGGACATAATGAGTGTGTATAACCCAACATACACGATTACAAATCGGCAGAACAACAACGCAGAATCAGCTTGTTACATACCAGCCGTATATGTCATTGGGTTGGACAGGAATCTGCTTCCACTCTGGTACGCCGAACGTTGTTGTAGCTGAAACATATACATATATCTTCCATTTTCCACATAGCATTCTATTAGAAATATAAAGATATATATTCCAAATATATTAGTTTTATCATTTCAAGCTTACCACGTATTTTTACTCGTACATTGATGACTAAACTATGACTTATTAAGCTTTGATGCTCATGTTGCCAATATTTGCCGCAAGAAAAGGCTGGAAGGAAGCTGAATGTTCTAGCTAGCCTCTCTGGTGTTTTAAATGTGGAATGTAAACTACTGTTATTGTATGCTTCCATTTTATTTTATTTTGAATATTGTACATTCATCTGGCACCTTTGCAATAGGGATAAAATGGATACCAGTAATGGAGAAAATACAAAAGAGAACCCTGCGAGGTCCATTGTATACAAGTATATGCATTGTATACAAGGACGGTGACTGGACATTACTTGGATTAACCATCGGCTCGCACCAGGATGAAGAGCGGTAATTTTGACCGATTAAAGTGAAGTTCCGGTTCTGATCGTCTGCTGGACGCCAGACTTGGAATATCATCGGATGACAATTTGCCACGTTCGTCTCAATCTCCCAGGACTGAAAAGTATATGATTGGACATGGTGACATATTTTTAATGTAATCTATTTGTATTTCAGTGCGGATTTTATATTTCAGTGCAACTACACATTGCCAATGTTCTATCTACTCACTCATTTTAGTATGTTGGGGAGGGGATTACTAATTCCACGTCATTTTAAATGGATACGCAAGATTAACTTGCGAAAAGACTCTCCGAGCTTGCAAAGTACTGACCAAAATTTATAATTTATTTTACATAGAAAGAGTAAAATTAGTAACTATTAAGTCTGTTTTCCCTTAGCATGTGTAAATCTTGTGATGGGGTACTGTTTGTGTACAATTGGATGCCAGTGTATACGAACCTCTGAAGCATTATGTGACACAATTAATCACAAAATAAATAAACAGTCAAATTACAGGAAAGCATATTTTCAAACAACCATGAATCTTATCCCATTATACAATGATATAGGCAGAAAGGGCTATACCATTTTTAAGCACTACAGCTGTTACAGTTGATTAGATCCCTATGTACTGTGCAATGCTACATGTACAGACAGAAAGGACTATACTTCACACCATACAGCCTTACACATTGTAGCTCCTAATATAGATGTCCCTGAAGGCTGCTGTAGTTTAAGAATTTTGTAAGCTATGTGTGACTTTTGTGTCACATTACACCTGAAGGGTCGTATAAAATGGCGTAGATTTTGTACCCCCATTCTTCTAACAAAAGAATAATATTAGTGATCATGGTATCATGATATTAGTGGCATAAAACATCTCTCCAGTATAGACTATCAGTGCTTTGACCCAGCAGTACTGCTATGTCATAGTATATGGGGATGCATTTATCACTGGAAGGTCCATTTACAATTGTGAAATTATATGGACTCCATGGTCACGGGGAGTCTAATTACCATCTGACAGCGGTACATGTGTTGTCATTAGGACGGAGATCTGATTTTATGATCTCTTTCAGCACTTTTATTTAACATTTACAACTGGTACATTTGCCAGCGAGGGTCCATTTACCAGTCTGCAATATGGACCCGTGGTATATTCACCACTCTGCGATATGGGCCCGTGGGACATTTCACATTTGCACACTCTGCAATATGGACTCGCGGTACATTTACCACTCTGCAATACGGGCCCCTGGTCCATTTACCACTATGCAATATGGACCCGTGGTCCATAGTCCATTGTGGTAAATACACCACGCGAGCCCATTTTCAACATGACACACCCGAACTTTATATCAATACATTCTTTAAACCATATTAATTTTGAAAAACAAAATGTCATAAAACAGGTTCTATGAAACACTGATGATGAATATCAAAATCTGCTCGAACATCAGTGGTTCGTTCTTATGTCTTGGACTTACATGGTAAATATAAAGTAAGGCATATTAATGCATTTTGTAGAAAAGTATCAAAATTCAGTGTGCATATATGGTGCCATCGGACAGATATATTGATTACGATATCTGACAGGCGACGGTGCGGGGGGGGGGGGGGGTAAGTTAAAGTCAGTATTGGAATCACAAAGATTGCCGTTGGCATTGTACACACAAAGCACTGATAAGCTGTAACCTGGATGTACATGTACCACAGAACCATAGGGACCATGAGGTCCTAGACGAGGCTTACTGCATATACAACCATGATAGAATAATAGGAATTAGTGAAAACATATTCAAAAGCTTAATAGCCGCAATGAGCTGAAGGTTCTCTTACTTGCCGAATCAGCGGGCAAAGAAACTTAGTTACTTGATGTTTTCCGGCAACAAACGGGCGCATCTTCAAACGTTACCTCCGCTAGGTGGCGCTGTGGAGGTCAAGGCCAGGTCATTTTGCACTCAGGCCGCGTGCGACATGGACTGACCCGGTCCCCACAGCACCACCTAGTGTTGCTGGTTAAAAGAACCATCAACACAAAGGCTACGCAGTTACTTGAACGGGACCATGAATTCAACTGAGTTGGTGACAGAATATATTATCATAGTACATAACTTCATTGCGATGACAATTTCGTTAGAAAGATTATTAGAAAATCTCAATATTTTATTAGGATAAAGAACACAATTTTAAATTTTAAAATATAATAAAGGTAATTTGATTGCCAAGTACGTGTAGTCACAATTAAAGTCAGTACATCTGCTATGCTACACTATGTAATGATAATCGCAAGCAGACTGCCAGGGGCTAATGGCAAAACTAGACATGTGTCCGTCCCGACCCCAGGCCAGGTCAGAGCCCTGCCGGCATTACCCTGCCGGCATTACGAATGTATTCAAGGTTGTTAACATATTTGAGGAATGTTCACACCCATGAACGCATACTCACTGTAATCACGCCGTGACACTCTATCCTCCCTTTGGTCATTGCCAAAAAGCGCCGGAAATCTGGGTCGCCCGAGTCGTAACTTTCTCTCTCTTCCAGATCTGGTCCAACTGCATCACAGTCGTCTGTTGTTGATCGTGAAAATACAACCCTCTATTAGGATACTGTGATGTCATCATTCTCAATTTCGTGCATTAGCATCAAATTTCAGCAATAATTGCCCCCTTTTTAGGCAAATTACAGACTTTTTTACAGGTAGTTGAACGCGTGAACCTCTGGCATTTTTAGGGCGGGGTTGGTGGAGTACGGTGTGGTGCAGCGTGGCCAATTCCTTCATTAATCTCAATCACGTCCCTTTGTAATTTCTACACAGTTTACGAAAGTTTCACACTAGTGACAACATATCTCCCTAAAGACTGAAGTCATTAAAAACATTACACCATCTCAAGAAAGCATATAATTATGCCCTTAAGCAATGTGGGCTTTCTACACGCCAGTATATCTTTCATCCTCTATGGTTGCAAGTCCACACTTTATCCAATTTCCTTATCAGCCCTCCATAAATTTACCTTGTCCACTCGCACTCCCCAGCAACGCAAACAGAAGCAGCACACAGACCGGAGCTCTGTAAGGTAGGGACCCACTTTCCACCATCTTCCCGCTGTTACAGTCGATAAAGGCGCTCAATTCTGGTTAATCATAGTCGAAGAAACCACTTTTTATTGAAGTGTGATCAGAAACGTGTGGCATTACAATGTATTGCCCAAATCAACCAAACACACAGCCAAGTCCCACCATTTCAGTGCTGATGTAGATTTACTGGAAGCCTATCTTCTGTTGGTTGTGTGAATACAGCTAAATATACTTCTTACCCGACATTGGGCATTTTGTTTGCTCAAACGTGCCCCGATACTAAAGCTAATGACAGTAAGATTCACTGCTCTGAGAATTGTTAAAAACTAAAACCGTTGTTCGAAAAGAAACCAGTCACTCAAATTTATGCTACTGGATGAGAACGTATTGACTTACAATACTTCATGTACAACGACGACAGCACACTAGTTAAATTACTAAGTAATTGGTTCATTACTTGCACAGACTAAATACATATTTTGTTCACATACATATATGTACTGCTTTTGAGAGTATTTAAAGTAATTCAACTGTATAATCGCCTGTGACACCCTATGTACCCACCTTGGAAGACTCCGTGTAGTCTCAGTTCTAGATTATATAACTTCTGGATGTACGACTCGGAGCAATTTCACATCATCACAAGAAGGCGTTGTCCTTATTTCTAATAGAATGGCATCTAACTGACCTTGAAGTCAATCCCGGGGTCTAATCCGTATCCTTGAACAATGTTACAGGTGGGCAAAGAAACACTTTCACGAAAGGTACACTTTTCAATTCGTATCCTTTAACTTCTGGAAACCAGCGAGGTAATAGGCGGCGTCCTTTAATATATAGGCGAACTAATAAAAGTACATGGATCCTCACCATGGGTCCACAAACCCAAGTCGTGTTAACTTCTGACACCACAGAAAGTAACCCCAACCAGGCGCCACAGGCAGGATATAACCTTGGATGCATGTGTTTACGAGGCCCAGCCAAAAAGCGTGGCATGTGTTGACACAGTGTATATGAGCGATATTGGGATGATCGATAAACTGCGATAGAGAGCTGGATAACGAAATATATTTATCACCTGACAAAGGACCCTCGGATTGTGCAGATAATGAAGTCCAACCTCTCAGTTACTATGAATTAGCTGGTGATTCATCGTTTTCCTTTGTAATTCTCGTTACTGAAGTAAAGAAAAGAGCTTTCATTGAAAAAGGGAAAAAGGGTGCCGTTTCCTCCTGTTTGGGATTCCTCTATTCCGCTCGAGATAAGTTTATGAATACTTATATTGCGCCTAATATAAGCAAGTATTACTTAAAGTATTTGTACAATAAACAGTTTATTACTGTCGCATCGTGGTTTTCTTTATGACGGGTCTTCAGTTCTTCAATATCCTTCTTCTTACTATTTATTATTATTATTATTATTATTATTATTATTATTATTATTATTATTATTATTATTATTATTATTATTATTATTATTTAGTAGCAGTAGTAGTAGTAGCAGCAGTAGTAGTAGCAGCAGTAGTAGTAGTAATAGTAGCAATAGTAGAGGTGGTAAAATAGTAGAGGTGGTAAAAATAAAGGACAGGATAAAATATGGATGAAAATTGATTAAAACTACACTATGTTGAAAATAAAATTGGATGTTGAGATGTTTGACAGGAAACCTCTTTTTTGATTTTTTTTGTGTTGTTGATTGCAATTATTTATATAAACAAATTAGCTAGAATTTATTTATCGTGGGTATACTCTAGTATGATACAATACATTTATACATTGCTATCCCTGTGGCAAAGGCTACAAATATTTAAACACGATCATGGTAAAAAGCATCTTACCTCAATCGTATAGCAGGTCAGTGGCCATAATGAGAACAGAGTTACTAACCTGCTATAACGTACGTACTTAGACATATGCTAGGTAGACCCGCATAGTGGTAGGAAAAAACGTCGGTTTGACAAACAGCATGGTCACTGTGTAACACAGATAACAGATGTTTTGTACAGAAAGCTTCTTAGTTTGACGTGCTAACGGCCAGGTCACTTAATCAGAATCATTGTCTGTGTAGCAGACGGTTATCCTCTGTTTATATAGCTTGTATGACATTGAGAAATACCACAGCAAACATAAGGCGAGACGGAGATTACCTTATATCCTGGCTCCGCAAGACGTCCTCCAGCTACAATCATATCCATTCAAACAGAAATATTACATGTCGTTTTCAGAGATCAGTAGAAATTGGACTCAATATTGTGTTCGGATGTAAATATTACCATCATGTCATCTTTTCAGATGTACTGTTGGTAAGGCTCCGAGTGTTCGTAACTGCACAATGATCAGGTTAAATGATGTGTTGTTTATACCCCGTTGCTAGAGGCGGGCTCCATTATCAGGCTATATCGGTTTATATACACTCACCTGGTGATGCAGTACTCTTTTATCGCCTTGGATCTCTTGACTATTCGTTAACCAGCCTAGCCGCAGTCGGGGTTAGTACTCCAAATTCCACCCAGCGGTCATTCTGTCTGTTCAGCCGTGGTGTATCCCTACATTTCCGATGACACTAACCGTGTTCTTATAGCCGCCTAATGTCGCAAATTGTCATCCTGCGGCCGCAGCAAATAAAATCATTTTGTCCTATAGCCGTGTGGGCAGTTTACAAACAGAATAACCGACCCCTTACTAAACACACAAAAGGTTTACGTAGTCAGTTGTTAATAAATAGGTCTGATATCTATTACCACAAGAACTGAGTGAACATTTACGTAAACTTGAGCATTTACAACCACTGCATTGACGTTTTCGATCGTAATTTCAAACTATTTTACATTTTCACCTATTTAACCTATAAAGCTAGTTTGAATTTAAACGGAACATGTATCATGGGCATATCTGCGAATGAAGCAAGAATTGACTCGGCATGCAATTTATGGCTCCACAATAAACGATTCGTTGCGTTTGTCATCCCACCGAATGTCGAGACGGGACGTTGGAAGCGACCAATCACTCCATGGGAACAACGATTGCCTATATGTAGTTACAACAAGACTTTTCTACTTACTGAACGTATTTTTTGAGGGAGATGTTAAGGAGATCATTAAAACTGGAAAACGTTTCACGTCTATGCCAGATATGCATATGCTATCAAATGCATGCTTAAATATAAACAGCTATTAAGGGCACATGTGTGATAAATAAATAGGGGTGCGTGTGTAGAAGTGGCGTGTCCTGTTCCATGAAGTCATTTTAGCATCTCAAGCTCTGAAAAGGATCCGCAGGCAGTTTTGACCCTAGGTATATTGACCCATGGTGGTTGCGTTATGATAATAATAATAACCTTCGAAGTGCAAGGAGAAATCACAACTTTCACACCACATGCTATCATATGCTGTCTACAGGACATAAACTACGGCAATCTGTCGGCCAGTGACGGATTTCGAACAGTTACGACGGGGACGTGTACATATCACTGTACTCAGCGCTCTATCCATTCGCCACCGAGCATGGGCTATCAACCCGACAAACAAGGATTTCATATATTGCGCAACATAGCAAATACGATACTACGACTTGTATTAACATAGCTCACAATACCATCGACCAAAAATCTTTGGTCACTTCTCAATGTAAATTTGTAAAATCTAGAGACATAGCTCGAAACACTCTCCACTATTGCAAGGACTAAAGATACCTAAAGTGAGTGATGTCATAGAATTACAGGAACTGTCTTTGTTTAGAATGGCAATGTTATCTAACTCGAGAACCAGTTCTTTTTACAGACATATATGGGATAATCAGGTAACACAGCGTAATTTGAATGGAAAGGGGAAGAGTCTGTTAGATAGGGTTCAGGCAGCATGTAGTACACAGCGGGGAATATTGCTAATTAAATACATTTGTAATGAAGACTATGCAAAAAACATTGTAAAGGAGCAGAAAATGTTAAAATGTTTACACATCAAGATGGTCTTGTAGATACAATCAGCTTTTTACTGGAGGATTTTACCGATACAAATAGAATTTTATTGAACTGATAGGTGTCCCAAAGTTTTTAACGGTCATTGTGTGAATGTGAATATGAATCTCTCGTTGTTGGAGGTACAGGAAATAAATGAATGAATGAATGAATGACAGTTTACTCTCCGGCAGCTTGCATTACAATGGCTTACGGAACCTCAGCATATACTCCCAGGGGTTACAATACCACATCTTACAACTCCACGCTTACATGGTTTACAGTAATACGACTTATAACGCCACGTTATGATGGATTATTAACAGCATACGGTACCACCGCTACCACGCAAACACGACCGCCCCTGCGTAGCACAGTGGTTAGAGCATCCGCTCCGGGTGCGGGAGGCCGGGGTTCGATCGCCGACCGCGTCACACCAAAGACGCAAAAACTGGGAGGTTTGCGCTTCTCAGGTTGGCCATTGGCATTAATGTGTTAGGCAACCGACTGGGCGGCTTGGAGTCAGTATAAATGGTCTGAGTGGTTCATTTCTGCTCACCTGTGGCCGAATTGAATCGGTGGCTTGGCACTCAAAAGCTGTCGGGCGTGGCCACATTAACTCACACGCATACACCTGCATACACCACCGAATCCAACTTGCAGTCGGTGATATGACCATGAGTGGTTGAAAGCCGACTAT
>JAAUYG010054907.1_pt1 | contig 11114 bp, 3 predicted proteins | sample 7278091 | NCBI WGS metagenome assembly JAAUYG01 (sample SAMN14350201, study PRJNA611818) | marine sediment metagenome | isolation source: surface marine sediment (0.6m) | place: French Polynesia: Moorea | collected 2018-08
AGATTTTTATAGAAACTGGCCCAACTACCGGTACCAGCATATATTTGATATTGTGTAAAGATAAGTTGCTTTAAGAGTTTTTTCTCTAACAATGTGTTCTGTAATTGGCATGCTTTGTAACATTATGTATCCAACTGTCTGGCTCATTACCTATTTATGAGACCCTACAATCCCCAAAGTTCCAACGGCACTCATCAGTCAGTAAAATTTATGGCTCTCGGACAGAGGGATTGGGTCATGTTTAATTAATCAACAACCACTGTTCATCTACTGCTGGTGTGTCTTGAGGAAGGGTTCATTCTGTCTGGTGGCTGTGACATAATATGGCGTTCAATATCGTCTGGCCTCTGGGCTGCTGAGGTTGACTGCAACATTTCCTCGTCTCTCCGATTTCTCTCCTCCTCCGCAGCTTCAGCCTTGTGAGCCATCAGTTCTGTCCCTCCTCCCCCTTGGTTAGTCTCTCAAATGGATGCCAGAGCTGTTACCTAATGTGATGCTGGGCCCCCGGCTGCTCTGGCAGTTCTTTTTTTATGAGCTGTCCACTCCCGGAGTACCTGATGTCCTTGCGGCACCTCAGCTGGTACAAGGCCACCAAGGTCAGCAGCAAACGGAGGTAGCAGAAAGTGCATTGTGGGTTGGTATTACTGTAAAGGACTGTACCCAGTCCCAGTCCCAGCTGCCCTGGTGATCATTCCGGCTTCCAGTACAAATTTTCTGTCTCATGTGTGCGGAATTCGCCACAGCGGAAGCAGGACAGGAAACCTCTGGCTCCATGATGCAGTAAATCATGTGTGGTGGTGGCGAGGCTTTTTTTTCAGGCGGGTTATAGCTTCAAGCATTGGATTTCTTTTCCCTGGCAAGCTTTCATTTGCACGATTACCTACCGGATCTACTAGGGATTGCATGGCCGGCCGTCACATGCATGCAGGGTTTTTGCTCTTCACTCAGTCAGTCTTCACCAAGCTCCGGGAAAGGAGAACCAGGGATGCTTTAATACTGAGAGCACCGATGTCAAGGTGCCAGTGATGAGCCGAAAACTGGAAGACAGGTCGCCTTTGATCGTAATCTTGCCAGGCATTCTTGTGTTTCCCGCTCATGAGTATTCCTACACTACAGAGTTCTGACTTCTTCTATTCACTGGCTCTGTCACAAGGAGGCCAATTTAGGCACATCTCACGGCCAGACATCACTGTCCAAGGTGCCATATATGGGCCCTGATGAGCCATATGCCTACGAATGGGAATTTCAGACAGAACAGTCCATTGGAGTGTCTGATAGCCAAAAAGAGCCCACACGAATTATAACAATATCCCCGCAGTCTTAGCCCATGCAGTCATACTTCATAGGATATCAGGTTTCATCTGGATAATGGGATAATGTCAGCAGTGTCTATGAATAGGAATTAGCCTATGAGAGCTACCTGAAAGAGAGAAACATTAAATTTGGATATTGTTTCATTGTCTTTGTGCTAGTTCTTTAACACATGATATGCCAACACCTTCTGGATTATAAATTATTACAAGCGGCGGAATAACCTGACACACTGTGTATTAACTGTTATTATGCTTTTGTGCAATTTGTGGCTATTGTGAAGAAAATTCGCTTTCAACTCGTGCTAGTAAATTAAAAATGGCTGCCGTACCAGTCTACAACACATTTCCGCGAGGGATAAAACTTCCGAAAATTACCGAGTCTAATCTTGCTGGTGGGTCCCCCAAGCGAGCAAGTTTTAATGAACCAGAGCCCTGTGGTGAAGCTGGGTAAGTTGGCAAAATAATGAAAAGATAAATACAAATTTAAATACAGTAGAGCCTGTCTTGAAAGACCGCTCAATCAGCCATAAACATGTGGTGTCTCAAAGCAGGTGGTCTTTACAGACAGGTTCAACTACATGTATATTATAATAATAAAGAGCCTTCTGCCTATAATATCTGGTCTTCAGGACAAGTGGTCTCTCATGGCAGTGGTCTCTCAAGACAGGTCTCCCTGTACTGTTTTATTGGTGGTATGTAATATGGTGCTTTTGTTTCTGAATGGTCACTGTCAACAGATGCTACGCTCTCTAATGTATCCATTGATAGTCTTTGGCATTACTACTTTGGACGCAATTAAGTTACGCCCTCTCATTGTAGGCAACCTGTCTTTAATGTGGCCATATTATTTTTTGGCCAGAGGGTAGTACAATGTAGTAGAAAAGGGTGGTTATTCCGGGCATTTCTTGTCGTCAATGTCTGACTGCAGCATTGTTACAGTCAGTCTCTGGGTTAGTAGCTGGTTCCTGTGTTTGGATGATTTAATGGAAAAATGTACAATATTTGAAAAATATTGAAAAATCATCTTATGTATTTAAGAAATTCATTACTGGTTAGGTCTGTTTCAGACACTACAGTGAAATCTGCATTGAAAGACCACCCCATTGGCCATAAAATGTGGTCTCTCAAGACAGATGGTCTTTGGTGACAGGTTAGCAAAATAACCTGTAAATCAGTGAATCAGTGACAGGTTTACACTGAAATGTAAAACTTCTGCCAAAAACTAGTGGTCCTTCAAGACAGGTGGTCTCTCATAGCAGTGGTCTTTCAAGACAGATTTCACTGTATTTGCAAATGGCATATTCAGAGCTCATAACTGTCTGGTAGTGTTCACGTTTTGACGTTGTTTTACACCCCCCCCTCCCTCCCCACTCTCCACCAGCTGTGGCTGGGGTTTTAATATCCTTCTTACATAATATATGAGGTTGGTCCATTTCTTTTATGTGCTGTTGCAAAATTCCCAGCTATGCTCCGTGATGCCATTACCATAGATACATGGTGTAGACTCATAACCGTCCTTGGTTAGCTGCGAGGAATATATCATCCACAATACGTATTATGAACCATAGCGATGACCAGATAACCTGGCTCTCTGTAGGGAGAACCTAAATCAAATCCCAAAATGGACAAGCGTTTTATAGAACTTCCTGAAAAGGTGCTGAGGTGGTTTGCCTGCAGCACGATAGCAGATCACCGAGTTTAGCCGGCGGCGAACCAGTCCGGATGCTTCATTGATGATCAATGACGATTGGGTATAATGGAACGGGGGTTCCTGGCTAAATATGCGGCTTCTCTCTCTGGACTGCCGTGGTCAAACACTGGGGATACGATAGGCCCTGGTTGGTCTGGGGTAATTACTGGACACCGCCTGTTGAAAAACGATACCACGGCGCCAATATTGTAGGCCTGTGTTTGTGGTATTGCAGAAAGCAATAATCGTTCTGTAGCTCTTGCAGAATTTTCAGTCCGCGAGGTTCTTGAGATTTAATCTCGTTTCGTACAATCATGTGTTACTGTTTGTTTTCTGCCATTACGAGCTGGTGACAGCAGCGGTGCTACTGACAGATATCAGCCATCCGCCCATGTGATACAATCTGGCTTGGCGACCACCCGGGTAGTATGGGTAGTGTCTTACCCTCCCAGACTGGGAGACGTCTTCATCGCTTGACATGGTGATCATCAAGGACATGGACCCTAGAAATAGGAAGTTCAGGCCTGGCTCCAGGTTATTAGGAATGCTGCAGGCTTCAGGCCTTGGATATTGCAATTAAAAAGTGGGGTGCTACTCCATCATTGGTGCTGCTCAACATACTTTTGTTACGCAAGTCACAAAGCCGACAATGTGAAATGACGCAGTGAAATTATCACAATGTCCGGTCCGCCAAGGTAAGCCTAAAACCCCATGTCACAGATCCAGTGATAGATTTTGATGTCGCACGCATTTCATTTTAGGGATAATCTATGCGGCTTAATGGATTATGTCACGCCACTGCCAGAGGGGCTGCTCTAAGAAATGTTCAATAATGTTGCCAGGGACTGAGGGTGTGCAGCCAGCATCAGTTACCATGTAGCAACCCCAGATACATGGGTCTAGTATTGTCTCTGGCCCACTGAGGCAGTGAGTAAGACAAACTGTAGGCAGTGGAGGGAGAATCCTATTGTGATTCCAATAGGGCATAGTCAGTGGCCATGTGGCCAAGGTTTCAAGGCCTGGGGGAGTGCTTGTTGCAGTTCTCTGTGACTCATGGCAGGCCAGACAGGGTGAGGGATATGGGGTAAAATTAGACCGGCATTGGGAAGGCAGTCAATCTGTTAGTCTGAGGCTCTGGATTTGTCCAATATTAGCAGCAGGTCTATTATAACACTATGACTAAGTGTTCCTTGTGTTACTAGCTTGATTCACAGTCTTAATCATAGTGATAACACAATACAGTCGGCTAATCTTCTAGGTGGACAGTCAGTCGTCCCTGAGTCTGCTTGTCTTCTAACACCACTGGGATGAGATATTGAAAATGCGGTCTAAGACTTGTATGACAGGTGGCCTTACAATAATTGCTCACTCAGTAGTATGCCAAATCCATACTTTGGCACAAAATTCATGGGTCTTAAGAAAAGGGTTGTGTTCTACCAAGGTAACCATTATATGGGTTAGTTGTAATTACAATACAGCCAAATTGTTCTTAGCAAAGTGTGTGGGGCAACCAGGTTGGAGCTGCTTGAATACAGGTATATAGAACAACCACTTGAACAGCAAAATTAATACATGTACTGAATCAATTCGGGACAAGAGCAGCCTTCTCCTATGGCAAAAATGTAGGAACAGAGATGATACCATTGCATTCCCCAACAATTGCCAGCTGTATGCCTTGCCCTTGAACTTAAAATGTTACCCTTCAAGGCTGAAAGCTACTAACATTGACTCACTGGCACAGGCTGATATGAACTCCTGCCGCATGCTAGGTATTACCCACACGAATATTGTAAAATATGAAATATTATTTCATTCATTGGCTCAAATACAGTTATTATAGCCAGATATTGTAGGAGCATACTGATGAAGAAAAGCCCAATACCTGCTCCCTCCATTTGGATAAAATGCTTTAAAATTTTATGGACTTAGATTCTTAGTTTTGTGCCGTTGTTATACTTTATTCGACTGATAATCTCAAAATCTCACACTCTGCTGTTGGCAATTTACAATGCCATATTGTCAGCACTCTAGTATGGAATCTAGTCGGTATAAAAAGCAGATTCTGGGATGGTATTGGTTTTCTGGCATCTTTATAAGGGACTCGGAGACTTAATCATTAGGCCATGTACCCTGTTATCCATGTTCTGGTACCGCCTGGTATAATGAGTCTGGACAATACTTTTGTGTGGCCCTTTAAAGCTGGATTAATAGCCTGCCATTTGACCCCCATAATAGCCATAAAAGGCCACATTTCTCCAGTGCCTACCAAACTTCTTTAATCAAGTTAGTCCTGGTAGATTGTTATCAACCACTATCTTGATGTTGATAGTAGGCTGAGAGACTTACTGGAGGCTAATAACATAGTTCCAAAGGGTTTGAAAAAAAAACCCCAATGTATCTTTGCTGAAATATACTGAAGACTCCTTGTACAGGCATTCCCTTTATTTTATATATCCTACTCCATGCAAAATGCATATTTTAGTTGTACTTTGCATTGTCTTTATTTAATACTTCCTAGTTAACTCAAAATGCATGTGCTAGTAAAGTAGTTTCTCAAAACAGGTTAAGTCAAAGAAATGTTCTCAAACATTTAAAATGACTCATAATGCTTGCAACTGTGATTTGGGCTTGAAAATCCAGACAGGCCCTGAGATTTCAATCTGTGCCTTTTTGCTCCAGCTGATGCAACAATAAATACAATGTAGCCTCAATTTTTATGGGTTAGCAAATACACAGGAGTACGTGATATGATATACACTGCTGGCAAGTTCCTGTGCAATGTATAAGCAAATTTTGGTTGTCTGACTGACCTTTCATACACTAACAGGGCAGATTTGATTACTCAGGGCGGGATCTGGCGAGCACAGTAATAGTCGGTATGAACATGTGTCAGGGGTATTTCTTCCGTTGGTGTGTACAGTATACATCCTGGTTCATTATGTTTCTGTAATGAAATATAATTTTTTGTAATATGAACAATTAGACGATAACACATTTTAATAAAAAAATACCTTCAGGCTCCTAGCGGTTTTATTCATTATGGTTGACTCATTATGAATTTTCAACTGCCTTGTGTGTTCAGATATTCATACAAACTGGAGCTTTAGTTAATCCATGATGACCCAATACCCCCCCCCCCCCCATTAGGCTCCACACACCCACCCTGACCATTTTACAACAAATCCGGCTTTGTGTCCATGTCATTTGCATGTGGTAAACCAGGCTCGCACATTAAATTATGATCAGTGTCAAACAGATGAGGAAATTACTGCTCCATTGACACAAGATGGATACCAGTATATTACGAAGCAAACAGCGGGATAATGCAGACAATATTGCATGGCAAGTAGATTTTCAGAAATATGATATTAATCGGGCGAGGCATTGTGAAAAGTCGGGCATCTGCTGCATTGTTTTTCGGAGAGTTCATGCTACATTTTGGTGTTATGATGAAGTTGTTTCACAAATTGATGCCAGGAATTGAATTTCGGTTTAGTTTGGTACTGATATTTATATTGTTTTAGTTCATGTTGGGCACCTATAATAGTCTTGGTTATTATATAAGCAGCGGTCCCTCTTGTTTGACAACACATCAGTTTAACACGGCCTTAATTTATTAGACAAGACCACTTAATTCAGTCCCAAAGTATGCTTTTCTCTACAGTAGTGATCCTATATGTTTTGGTAAAACTCCCAGTGACCTGTAAAGTATATAAGACCACACTTTCAAGGTCCAATGGGACACTGTACTTTAGAAAGATCAGATTGCCCAAAAAAAAATTCCTCGAGATTCTACACAGAAAGTGGTCCAATAGGAGGGTATGATGTGTTTGATCACAAACATTGTACACAAATGATCATGATTCTCTTGTTGCTATAAACCTGGCTATTTATTAGCACGGTGTGGTGTCGAAGGTTTACATGGTGTAAACACAAGGCCATGTTGGGCCTATTGACCTATAGACTCCTTGATAGACCAGATCCGTGCCTTGAACTGAAAGACTTGAATACTCTTCCATACTGAGACACCCAACTGAGCAGACTAGCCAATCATAGTAAGCTGTTTATATGTTGGGTTTGTGGGTGACACGGATTGGTATCATAATCCCAAGTTCCGGTTGAAAGACTTCCCGGTCAACAATAACCATCATAAACATGATGACCGGCAGTTGACAGTTTTCGTGTTACCTGTTATAGCAAGATGCAAATTAAACCATGATAGGGAGTAATACATGTATTATTTGGATATGTATTATTATATGTATTGTTGGATATAGATATTGGTCATATAGACCTCTATAGTGGAACTTTAAAATTAAGATCACACATGGAATATTTTATAAAGTGGTCTTAATTTTGAGGTAGTCTTACCTCGGAGACTACTAATTTTCAATGTTCAATTGTTGACTACAACATTGAAAATCTATTTCTGATCACACTATCTGAATTATTTATGAAGTGTGGAACAAGCCTAACTGTCGGACTTGTTCGGCACTTCATAAATAATTCCATGGGCCCTGTGCAGGTGACAGATTAATGACAGATTCTGAATCACATATATCTTTATCATCTCTGACATAATTCCATGGGCCAGCTACATTGTGGCTAAGTTATTGTCCTGCTGATTTATAATTACTTGAAAGAAGAAGGGTTTTCAGAAATGATTTCAGAGTACTTGGTAAATTGAAGAGTATTAAGATGTGTGTAATATACTACTTTAACATAAATTTCTTTTGTTGTGGTTGACAAAGATTCAGTTGCTGACTTTGATGCTGCAGCCTGTAACAAGTTCCCGAGTGTGTAGAAAGCAGTGCTAAGTACATGAAGTACCATATGGTTTCTGCCTAAGACAAAAAAATGTTCACTTGGCTTCATGTCACTCAGGAACCGGCCCTGGCCAGGCATTGTTTACAGAACATGTGTGAAAAAGATACCAGACAGGTGTAAAGAATAAGACTGATAGACTACTATGGGACATCCTAGACATAACAGTGTTACATAACAGGTATGGATACTGGTATAACCTAGATATTATCCCAGGGCACCCCCACCCCACCCCCCACCCCCCTAGAAGGAGTGCCAGTGGCTTGCTGTCTTTCCATTTACTTCATGACAGATTCTGAATCTCATATATCTTTATCATCTCCGACAAAGGTATTTTTTCTCTGCTGAGGGGGTGGAGTATGGTGGAGCTATGGTAGAAGTACATCCTAAGTACAGATAAGCTTCGATGCTGGACAAGCGAATCGATATAACAGTTGCCAAAGGTGAACAACAGTTACACTGATTGGACTGGTACCTGCCTTTTGGTGACATAGTTCCGACGTTGGCGTTCTTCTGTTTTTAACACTCTATGGTGTTCTGATACCTTAAAGTATCGCGGATAAACGGTTGGATACTTTTGTCTCCATTCTGAGCACCATGGCAGAAAGTAACAGGCTTTCGGAAGGTGGTGACGTGATTGCCCAGGAGAAAGCCCAAGGAGTGAAAACCCTGAGAAAGAAAACGTAAGCTACAAGGACGATCATGATGGTCATACATCTTTGCGATTAATATTGCAACTTGTGATAAATTTAATGCCACTGTCTAGTCTACGTGTATATCATGTAGATAGCATAGTGAATATAATGCTCTTACCAGGGGGCTGGCCTGTCTGAAGAAAGGCCACTTGGAGAGGGATCTCTGTAAACCTTTATTGCTCGTGAGGTAACATGTACATTCTTGTATCTCTACATTTCATATAAACCTTGGCCTGTCACCATTTGTAACACATGTATCATATGGTACTGAAAAAGTGTTTGCAATACAGTCAAACCTGGTCTAACGACCACCTGCATATAAGGACAACCTGTTTATAAACACCACATTTTGCAGGTCCCCAGGGGTTAACTTTCCATGGTATTGAACCTGCATATAAAGACTACCTGTGTATAAGGACCACATGTTGTTGGTCCGTGGCATGGTCTTTACATGCAAGTTTCACTGTAGTTAATAAACATGCGCTGTTTGCAGTACAGTTTGTTCAGTATGGTAACAATTAAAGCTTTGAATTCCTGATCAGAATGTGTTACAGTACAAATTTTTGAATCGCTTATACGGTCCATTGTAAATATAGGGAAGTACAAATAGCAAGTTCCTATTGTTTGACAAATCAAAGCTGGCTGCAGAGCAACTTAGCATAAAAGGGGAAAGGAAGTATATTGAGGCTCGTTACTACCGGTATAATACCTTTATTTATGTAGTGCATACATCGCTCTGATATAATGATATAAGTATTTAACAGCTTGCTGAAAAGTAGTAATATCTGCCATCCTTCTTGAGAGCTTGCCTGATTACATGTTCAAACAAATTTTATGGTACAACAATGCAGAAGTTCCTAGTCCAGCAGTGTTTTCATGTGGGACAGGGCACTTTATTACAGGATATATTAGGACTCAGTGATTCATAAAGGAATTGGAAGAAACTGCAGCCTGGCAGGGAAAACATACAAACAGTAATTTCTATTCATTCTTACTGATACATAGTCTGAAGATTTTGGCTGCTTTGTGACACTTGTGAAAATAGTTTGACAGTATAATGGGCATTAAAATGTAAATTTAGGGCCTGAAATAAGCTTCCAAACAGTGAAGCAAAGGAGCTTCCCAGTATTGAGGGCTTGTTTGTACTCCAGGCTCAACTGGATATTTGCCAGACCACGTTATGATGGCAGCTTCAGGCTGTATCCAGATTTGGTCATAGATGGCTGCATTATGATATCCTTAGCTTGATTAAACCATGAACCTTGCAACTAAATGTTGTATTGTCTGACCCCGGGTGTCAGACGTACGCTAAAATATAGATAAGTGATAATTTCAAACAGATTACACAAACCAGATAAATACAAAAAAGAAAAGAAAGAAAAATGCTTCTTAATAGGCTACCATATGTGCAGCGTAGGGGATTCTGATCCGGACTTTCCTTCAACTTGCTGCATAGTCCAAATGTCGTAACGTCAACAGAAAAGATTGGCACACTCAGGCAATGATTGGTATAATTGATATAATTGGTATATTTGTCAAAGCAATAAACTGCTATGCAATTTGGAACTTGTGTATGTAGCATTCTCCTGACCTTGTGTAGCAAACTGCTCTGCTACAGCAGTTAAATCGGTCCCTGCGCATACTTCCCTGAGTGTAACACTAGAGGTGATTTAGTTAGGGTTTTTTTAAAGACAGATTGCTGTGATCAAATTACCTGTAATCTAATTACCTGCCTTGGCTTTAGCTTACATTTCCATAAATCCAGGTAAAGTAGTCCCTGGTGCCAGCACGTGCTGGGAGATCTTCCTGGATAATGGGAGGCAGGGGAAAGCAGCAGCTCTGCTAGCAGCAGCAGCTCTGCTAATAGCAGCAGCTCTGCTAGGAGCACTGGGAGCAAGATTTCCTCATCAATTTTTCAACGCCGCCAAGAATGTTTCAGGGTGTTTAACAGCGCCATTATATGTCCCTATGATATATGAATCTTTTCTGTTGGGTTTTAGCCGTAGCACAAGCCAGTTTTCCTGGTTATTATATAATAATAATAATAATAATAATAATAATAATAATAATAATAATAATAATAATAATAATAACAATAATAGGAAGAACAAGAGGAAGAAATTATAACACTATTGTTTGTAGTAATTAATAGACATCAAAAGCCTTGTTAAACTTACATTTCCGTGCCCTATTATCAATTCTGTCTCAAACATTGTCCTTTTCAAGCCATATAGTGCCACCAGACCCCTTCATCATGTTCAATGCCTCACCCCACCCCCCTCACCCCAAACACCTACACATATCTCATTATCTTACACAGGTGAGCCAAGGGATGCTATTCTCACCTGACCATCTTTCACGCATCAGTGCCTCTCACCCCTGTAAAAGTTTTTCACTTAGCCAATGCTGATGCCCCTTTAAGGGAGGGGTGTCAAGCCATGTTGTGATATGGTTTGATGCCCCGTGTGAATTTAAAGATTGCCTCCACCAAAAATAGCCCACATACAGATGACAAAGATGTCTGAGGTTTAGGCAACTGCATCCGGCGGATGATAGTGACATATGGAGGAAGTGGGTTGCGGTTTAAAACTC
>JAAUYG010170832.1_pt1 | contig 11114 bp, 7 predicted proteins | sample 7278091 | NCBI WGS metagenome assembly JAAUYG01 (sample SAMN14350201, study PRJNA611818) | marine sediment metagenome | isolation source: surface marine sediment (0.6m) | place: French Polynesia: Moorea | collected 2018-08
CCACCACCACCACCACCACTACTACTACCACTACTACTACTACTACTACTACTACTACTACTACTACTACTACTACTACTACTACTACTACTACTACTACTACCCCTACGTATCTCGAAACGAGGATCTTCATATCTAGCATCACACGGTCAAGCTCCGTGTCATGAAATCAGAATTCCCCAAGAAGCTCCTATGGATGAGTTCCGTGGCAAAAACAACTTCATCTCAATGTCTCTGCCTTTTCAGCGATGACAACCAGCGACGTGGATTGCCGTCAGAGAAAACGCGTAATTCTGACGGCGGAAAGTGGTTACATCACCAGCCACGAAGCCATACAGCGCGGCGTGGGGACAAGCGCATGTCCTTGGGTGCTGGAGGCCCAGCCTGGACAGAAACTGATGCTGGAACTGCTCAACTTCAGGGGAGGTAAGATTCAAGATCACGAGGCAAGTTGGAAGAGGACGAAAATATTTTATATATAAAGTTGATTTACTACGCCACATGAGGACAAATTACCAATATTTGAAAGGGGGTAATTAGGATTTACTGGCCGAAGAGATTATATCCGCTTACTTCGTAGATCGATCTATATGAAGTATACACAACAGTGCGAGTTGTTTTTATCCGGGTTAGGGTCTGGAGGTTTTCTGAAAACGATTCAACTATTCTCACACATGTTTATTGCATGGAACACATTCTAACTTACATCTTTCCAATTCCCTATATAAATTTAAATGAATGGTTACTACAACGTCTACCATTCATTACAGTATCGTGCCAGTGAAACGCCTGCCATTACCAGTGAACTTATAATGATTCTTTTTACCATGACCATGGAGACCAATACGATATCTTGCCGTTACCATAGCAACATAAAAGGTCGTTACCATTACCATGACGATTCTGGCTATTTTACCATGGTTACCATTGCCACTTTCTCCACTATTTTAGATCGAGATCTTGGCGTTACCATAGCAACATAAAATGTTACCGTTACCTTGACGATTCTGGCTATTTTACCATGGTTACCATTGCCACTTTTTCCATTACTGTAGGTCGAGCAGACGACAGTGGCAGTTCGACGCCACCAGACGTCTGCTACGAGATCGGGAGCGTGTCGGACGGGGAGCGGCGGGAACAGCTGAACAGTTGCACAGCGCATAGGCAGCGGCTGCTGTACAGATCCCACAACAATCACATAGAGATCGAACTGCACAGTTCGGTCGTCCTCCGGGGCCTGAAACCTTTCATCATACACTACCGGGGTAGGTAGACGGGCTTCAGGTGGAATGATACTTAGTATTCACCCGACATTGGCAGAGTACAGCAGCACAACGGCGCATTGATAGAGAGAACGTCCCATAAAGCAACTGCAGACTTATGCATGTAGCATTATTAGAAGTAATAGCAGAAAAAGACAGCGGAGTAGATAATCGTCATTTGCGGTAACAACCAGACACGTTTTTTAACGTTTTTAACGTGTACTTTTATTCCAGAATTGGGATTAATAATTTCAGCAGGAAAATACAACAGTATATACGGTTCCGGTTCTGTTTCCAGCATTTGGTTGTCCGTCGATACCAGCCCCCAAGGGTGGGACTGTTAGCATCCGGGACGAGACTGCCACTGTGAGGTGTAACAAGTCCGAGGAGACCTGGTACCTCACGTGTTCCGGGACTCACTGGATAGGCAACTACGGGAACTGTACCGGGGACACCGGTTAGTGTGTGTAGGGATACAGTGTTAGGCCTCGAAGTAGGGTTCAGGATCTTATAACTTCGATCGCTGTGAAATTCTGCAGAACAGATCGGGGTCGACTCATACATACACTACACAAAAGAAGTTAAGGATATATATTGAAATTCTCTAGATGTTTTGTGCTGTTTCGTGAATTGGCCTTAATTTTAGTATTTAAATCCAGATATTGACAAATATCCTTAACTTTTTTGTGTAAAAGAAGTTAAGGATATTTTGAAATTCTCTAGATGTTTTGTGCTGTTTCGTGAATTGGCCTTAATTTTAGTATTTAAAGCCAGATATTGACAAATATCCTTAACTTTTTTTGTGTTGTACATGTATATCAGTTGGCAAAACAAATGTTAATATGTAGTGCTGTATGTCCTGTGCCAGGAAGTTACAAGTTATGTTTGTTAATTTGTCTATTACATGATCGTCCTTGCGTTGTGGTATAGTACCCCGTGTAAACTATGTGAGCTATTACAATCAATTTGTTACAAAAACGACTGAGCGGGACTACTGATCAAATGTATTTCCTGCCGTTGTAAAAGGCAGTAACTGTTGGGTCAATTTCCTAACAACGCCTTAGTACGCCACCGATACGAGTGTCCGCATGTCTGTTTGCAATAAATAAATAAATAAATAAATAAATAAATAAATAAATAAATAAATAAATAAATAAATAAATAAATAAATAAATAAATGAAAGAGTGACTGAGTAAACTAGCTAACTAATTAACTAACTAACTAATTAACTAACTAAATAAATAAATCGAATGGCATAAAATCATGTGTAAGAGACACGGTGGCTGACAAAAAATGATATGAAGTTTGAAATTAGTGTGAATTTCCCTGGTTCCAGGTCAGGAGGCCCAGTGGTCTGTGAGCACACCATTCCTTGACAGTGAGCATCAGTTCCCTTATGGTGAGATTTGGTCTCCTCAATGGGATACACTTCCAGCCATTGAATCATAAAAATCACTACCTTGAAGTATGCCCACTACATATACCTGTTAAATTTACAGATTTTTTTAGCCTTCTTTTTTTATGGAAAGCACCAGGTAAAATAACGATGAGTTAAAAGAGTGCGCGTCATTTGTTTCCGTTGCAGGAATCCTCATTGTGGTAGCAATAGGCGTGGCTTTGGGGGTGTTCTTCGGCGGGATCATTCTCTCGGTAGTGGCGATCCATATGAAAAGGTATGTAACAGCTTCTTCTAAGTAACAAGCTTAAGCCTCTTTCGTGCAACAGTCTTTCTGAGTCTTTTAATGGTGCACGTGCTTCTCTTTCAATCCTCGTTTTCGTTATTCAGTTCCCTTTTATTTCGGTTTCTATCTTGACAGTCTGATTCTTTTTCGGTCCGAGTTAGTGTCTTTTTTTTCTTTTTTTCAAATTCATGACCTAAACCCAAAGTGTCTCCAAAGCAGTTCGTTTAATTTAGTAGATAGACCAGACATGACATCAGTAAAATTACAAAAGTTATACGGTGGAGACCAAAAAAAAAAAAATAAAAAAATAAAAAATCAAGTATTGGGTTTAATATTTTACTCTAATCCCGGTATACCCTCGTATTTGGGTACTCTTACAATTAATTATGCGCATGGAAATAAGTGACATTATGTATGAAAGTGTAACTGTAATGCGTAACAAGGTTGAAATAAGTGTGTGCTAAAAACAAAGACTCTTCGTCGAGTGTCCAGAAGTGACATGAAAATTTCGGTTCACTGATCATTTTCTGCACAATTGAATGACGACTGAACAAACTAGGTCCATTTTCTTAATTAAGTTGACAGAATGCGATTAAAGTACAGAAATTGTAAATGTCATGTCCAGTGTGAAACTTTTTAGAATTAGTGCTGTAAACCAATTAAGGGTCACTCAGTCCAGTTCAACCCATCCATTCCCATTTTCCACAGGAAGCAGCGGCGGTACCAGAGCCCGGATGACGCCAGGCAGACTGGCGGGGAGTATTACGAAGAGTCAACTTTGAAGACCGGCATTCCGTATCCCATAGACGGCGCCCACGTGACTCCGGGATCCAGAGGGGGCACCTCCGTCTTCTCGGAGCGGGACCAGATGTGTCCGGCGCACAAAGATCCGGGTTTCTACTCCGGCGGATCCAACAATCCGGACGGCTCTAGCAGCGGCATTCGGGGATTTTACAACACGTGCTCGGCCACCGGCCAGAGATCGTTACACTTTTACGAGAGTCCTCAGGTGTCGTGATAGCTGTGTAGATTGACATGGATGCGAGTGGCGAGAGTAATTCCGAACTGGGTACTTTTGAGGGTGCAGTGCTGGTCTCGGGCGGATGTATGTTTGACATACCCAGAGATTGGGGAGACGACAGGTGGCCAAAACCTGACATAAAGAATCCTCAAGTTGGAGGCATAATAGTTAGGCTTGCATGGTCAACTGCATCCGGTTCTGGCGGACGCCACAAAGGTGAAGGTTCGTATCTGGATGGCGACCAGGTTGACCCACCTGTAGGAAAACGGGATGTCGTGGGAGGATCCAGACATAAAACACCCACTTGTGTGATGGGATGCCGCGTGCGTACGGATGTTGATCGGTTCTTTCTGTCTGTGTGTGAAGCAGTGATGGTGATATATAATACGCTGACTAATTCTACCACACATAACAGAAAAAGGACTGTGGCAAAAACTGAAGAAAAGTGAAAAAAATACAACTTCGTTACGTTCTATCAAATGCTTGGCTACATCGTTTGTCAGTGATATTGTATTTGTACAATGTGAATAATTGCTTGTCTATTCCATAATAAAATGAAAGAATAATCGTGCCTTTCTAATAAATGTATTGTTATAGCTTTGTTGCTTTAGAATGCATGGTAAATGGAGTCTCAAATATAGATTTAACTGACAACCTGCATGGAGGTATTCTTTGTTGTCAATTATCATTGTGAGCCGTTATATCAGATTGCTACAGCTTCATGGTAATATGTAATTACGTAGAGATGCCGAATTCTGAAAACACTTTATTCCAATGAAACTCCTTTCGATTAGTATCTTGCCAGCATTCGTTATTTTAGAGTGGTCTTATATAATTTTTATGTTACACGCTATAAATACGACGCACCAATCACCGCAACTCTCAGGTTGATGGCATTCTAATTCATTAAATACATTAAAAGCTAATATCGTATGCAAAAATCCACATTTTTGTACAGTATTCGAACAAAATATATGGTTCACCAGTACTATAAAATACAAATAATGCAAAAACAACAACAACAACAACAACAAAAAAAGATCTGGACCCCAACCTCGTGCGTAGATCCATTTCCTGCAAGAATGTAGACAAGAATTCATGCCATCGTTGACTAAAGAACAACAAGCGTAGAGGGCAGTTAGATAATGTAAGCAGTTCACAGTTCGATCACAAAGATTTTTAAATGAGCAAAAATATGGACCACATGGGAGGCTAAAGAAAAGAGAAAGACCGCTGTGAAGCCGGGGGATCCTGCCAGGCCACCCACAGCATTGTAACGGTTACAGATTCTTATGTAGAGGGATTTTCGTTACATTACACCCAGCTGTAAAGAATGGGATAAGGATAAGGGTAAAATTGGAGTAACAATATGTTAGTCTATTTGACTTTTCAAGGTCGCCCAATGTCACCCACGGTCAAAATTAATTGTAGGCCTACACTTCGATAGTCCATATAGGACTTTCTAACAGTATCAAAACCAATACTATATGTTCACAGTAAAGTTCGGCAACAATGCAACACAACACTTCTACTCCGTTCTGAGATATAAGACGTTCAGCTACGAGTGACCTTGAGCTTGGCAATTGAAAGCCATTCAAGGTTAAACGCCAAAGGCATCGGTTAAAGACGTCGTGGCGACTGGAACCCCATATAACGTAGTCATATTAGCTTACAAATCGCTAGTCATTTCCGAGATATAGACTCGAACTGCTAATTTTCGGCCTTGAATGTGATGTTCGAGGTCACTGCAGGTATATAAAGTTAACTGTAACGGTGCAGTTAGATCCTTATTAACATATCTTTTCGCATTAATGCCTGATAATAATCACATGTCAACATTGCACGGTTTGTCTGTTATTGCTACCTTTTTGCCATCTTTTGCCAGTGAGTCAAAATTCCTCTTTTCACTGGGGCAATTTGTATCATAACGGAATCATTTCACGCATATCGACACATACGCACGAAGTGAAAGCAAGGGGTTTACCAACAAAGAATGCAGGTCTGAAAGCTAAATATAAGTAATCAACCATATTTACTTACACTCAAGGCAATTTGCAATCGATTAAAAACATTCAACCACAGCCCGTTAATAGATTGACCGCACAAACAGATGTTACTGCGTCACATGTTGATTTTCAGAAAAGTACACCGAGTGACCTTAAAATAATGGCAAGATATGTAGCTTGAAAAGTGCGCTACATATATGTGCAGTCCTTACACAAGTGATTCTTCGTGACCCTCAATTCTCGTCGATTTTGCTCTATAGTTTTTTATAGCCTTTTCCAGATATTCCAGACTTGAGATATTACCCTGCTTAAGATTACAGAGCCCTACATGTAAATGTTATTAAATTAAATTTGCCGACTGCCAAGAAATGTGTCGTGCTTGCCAATATCTCCATACATAAAGTTTTGCTCAACTCGAATGAAAAGGGTTATAGCTGACTCCACTGTTCAGTATTCACAAATGAGAGACAAGGGGTTTAGGCAGAATTAAGATTTGAGCTGTTGGAAGGTTTCGCTCACATCTAGTGTATGTCTGCTGCCATGTGGGTAGACATAAGAGAGTAGAATCCCGAGTAGAATGTCCCACCCCCGTCATGTGACGTCACACATGTCTGGCTACCAGAAACTGTGGCCTCCGCTTCCAGTTGGAATGTTCGGACATTGTCCTGCAGGAAGTATGGCGAGCTGGCTGGGTCGTATGCTGTGTTGTCTTCTATCTTTGGGGAGCGTTGTCGCAGCATTCTCGCTAACGGTGAGTTTATTATATAGTTTGGCCAATAATTTCCTGTTAACTGTAGTGAGTCAGTGAGAAGGGTTGTATGTCACTTTGATAATTTCATCGGTCTCATAGCGACGATAACAGGGTTCATCAAGCTCAATGGCTTGATCTATGAATAAGGTGGTACATATAGGTGTCGGGGGTATTACTGGACCAGTCTTGTGCTAGCCCGACTTTTGGAGTGCTATCCCACGGATCCGGTCAACTATAAGATGGTGAACCTGGTCTCGAAAACTCCGGAGACTTTTGAAGATTTGCCTTCAATCTTGACTGGAGTATTTCCCGAACTCCAGGTGAAGTTTTGTTGCCACTATCGTTAGCGTGATAAGATCAACGATGGATGGCATGACATGCAGGTCCAACGCTATCGCTACCCCACAAATGAACACAAATGAAATGTTTGTGGGGTAGCGATGGCGTTGGACCTGCACAAACGTCATGGCATCCATGGTTATGATAAGGTCCAGCAATGGTGAAAGGTCACCTTCCTATACCGTGCCAGTGACATGGATATTCTGCATAGGGCAGTGTATAGGTAACAAATGATAAGCTTTATCACTATGGCATTTTGAATCAACGACACCAGTTTAAATTTGCTCTTCCTAAATAGTATCCTGGCTATTAAATTATGTTTAAAGTGTACAGAGTGCAACCTTTCTGACCGGTAGTTTCGGGATATTTGGGTAATAAATATTGAGTCTTGTGGTTCCTTGTGACTCCCATAACTATGAGTGTTTCACGATATTCTGCAACCACAATTGCAGCCCGATCCACGGGAAACAAAAGACTAAAATATTCAAAAATTTCAGGTGAACTGTCAGTAACAGTTTATTTACTTAAAGTGATGAAAAGTACGATAAAAATAGTCATAGGGTTACTAGCCACATAAGAATACATACACTGAGCGATTATTATAAAACTGTTGTAACATACAGCAACGGTAAACATTGGTAAAAAAAATGACAAGTAAAATAACATAAAAATTTATCCCATACGTCCACTGTGCAAATCGTCGGCGTGTCAAATTGGTGGAAGGTTCAGTTCAAATCGTCGGCGTGTCAAACTGGTGGAAGGTTCAGTTCAAATCGTCGGTGTGTCAAATTGGTGGAAGTTTCAGTTCAAATCGTCGGCGTGTCAAATTGGTGGAAGGTTCAGTTCAAATCGTCGGCGTGTCAAATTACTGGAAGGTTCAGTTCATTGGAACCCGTATCTGTTGGGACTCTCAGCTGATAACGACGGGTATTGTAGCCACACTGGCGTGACTTGATGGGTTAGCACAGTAATAAGAGAAACGGAAGTTTGCTTCGAATAGATTCATTGCTAGAAGATGTTAGATAAGCTGGACAACGAAGAAGAGTAAATTTCGACATGTTCTAGATATGTTCTCATTTTCGTCTAAGAAAATCGCCATAAAACTGATAACGAGAAAATAGGTTATTCGACTCGGGATTCATAATAGAGAAATTGTCTTTTTACTCACTGAGTTTTCATTTCAAGACTAAGTAGAAAGACAATTTTTTTCATACAGATGTTATTGTGAGTCTGTCTCACCATATCACGCCGTGCTATTGGGCTATTGCAAAGGTGTGATAATTAAAACCCGCCTGTTTAAATTGGACACTAAAATTGCAATACGTATCCACACATTTATTAGCCTGTGTTTATTGCAAAGCATGAAAACGCAAAACTGATGCCTAATTGACTGATTCCAGATTCCCTCCCGCCAGTGTGCGGGTTACAAGGCGGATATCGTCTTTCTGTGCGATGGTTCCAAGAATATGGGGGAACACGATTTTGAGGTAAACTGGCAGCAAGAACGACTACGATTTATGATAATTTGCTGCCAGACCAAAGTTTTAAGTCACCTTTATCCAAAAGTGTAATTTGTTCTGTGATTCATTCGGGTAAGCATAACCGAGGTACCAGTGTATCTGCGAGGGACTCTGGCAGAGTTCGTGGGGTAATATACAAAGGTATAGAAAGATTATAATAACTGGTCTGTGACAAAAAAATGTGGCTTCATAATTTAATGAACTCATAATAAAGTGAGCTCAAGAACAGTGACTTCTCTGAATTATGCCCACCCGTGGGCGAAACTAATATAATCCTATTTCTGGGATGCTCTTTTGGGTGTCAAAAAATACAAAACCGCCTTGTCTCAGAAAAAACAAAAACAAACAACAAACAAACAAACAAACAAACAAACAAACAACAAACAAAAACAAACAAACAACAGCTGGTCATAGAGCGTAAGGGACCAAAATTTGTACCTCATGGGTAAGTATTTACTGTATATATAGAAACTTTTGACAGTTAAATACATAAGATCATTATGAGGTCATTTGGTGCATTTCCGATTTTTGACAGCCTCGTATGTCTGTTCAGAGAGTGAAATGGACCACAATTTGGCCCCCAGAGGTACTTACTTAGTGATACAGGGTCCTCTTGCCTTTTAAGTTTTCAGTGTCAATCTCAGATCATTCCGTGCACTCCCGGCATTTGATAGTCACCTAAGCTACCTGGTTACTTAATTAGTGGCTACATGGCTGAATTTGCTTCTATCGGGCAGGTGACCAAGCAGAGAGTTTGACTGTTAAGTGTTCAAGTTCAGTTTGGGGTCATTCGGTGCATTTCCGATTTTTGACGACCTGGTATTTCGAAAACGGCTAGTCGTAGAACAAAGCGGACCAAGATTAGGGCCTCTGGGGGTAAGTATTTAGTGTATACAGAGTACTCTTGACTGTTAAATGTTCAAATTCAGTTTGGGGGTCATTCGGTGCATTTCCGATTTTTGACGACCTTTTATCTCGGAAACTGATTGTCGTAGAGCGAATCTACCAAAATATAAGCTTCAGAGGTAAGTCTTTCCTGCATACAGAGTGCTTATCCCTGTTAAAGGTCCAAGGTCAGTAAGGGTCATTCGGTGCGTTTTCAGTTTTTGACGACCTTGTATCTACTTTGGAGTTAAATTTTCAGGGATATTTGTAATGCTAAATTTATACCTTACCGGTAATCTTTTATCTAAGTAAATGACTAAGCAGGACGTCATGGCCCCTAGGCCTCTTGTTCTTTGTGCATTAGGTGCAATAGGTCTCATTCTAATTCAGGCATGAGGATGAGCCGAATATCCATAATCTGTCCTATATAGACAGTTGGGGGTCGGGTTATGTGAAATAAAAAAAATCCCAATTATTTTAACTTACTTGACTATTTTAATTGAGTCCAAAGAATGAATTTTAGTTAACAATGATTTCCAATCATGTGTCACGCTATAAAAACGAGTCCTAACATACATGTTATTGCTTCGTGGGAGTTTGCGATCTTCCTCTTCTCAGCTGATGCGGATTTATTTAATTTGCCGATTTCATTTACGATGGAGCTAAACGATCAATAAAGTATTTTTGAGACCGGATCATTAACGATTTTATATATGTGACATAGATCATGTGACATATGTTATAGATATGTCATGTTATATATGTGACATAGATCAAAGTATCTCTGCCTGGCCGGTTATCAAGTTATCGTAAGAGGTGTGGCATTATGAGTTTACGCAAACAGTTTAGTCCCGATGCTAGATGTTTTCAAGACATTAATTTTGGCCCTTGGTCAGATTTGAACTGAACATATGCATGGTATCGGTGTATTCAAGTACCGGACGTATACATAAGTTTTTTTTATAATCGCAGAGATTACCTCTTTTGTTGAAATATCTCACAGTTTAAAATAGACGCCTGCCTTTGTAATAGGTTTATCAATGTGTTCACCCCACAACGATCTCAGACAGCCAGGGGCCTAAATATGCGACACAAACTCTATTTAACTTAATACAGTTGAGGTATTCTAGGCGTGTTTTGTGTAATCCCATGTACGCAATCGCACAATGTAAACCTAGAGTGTTGCGTTTGCTGAACAAACTGCGAACAAGACACAAATTGTTGAACAAAAAACCTTTCCTCATTTTAGATGCTGATCAAGAAAATGATCCATGGACCCTCTGTGACTGGTGTTTCTGACGATGGCGTCCAATTCGGTGTTCTGCAGTTCGGTGACACGGTGTACCAGGAGATAGCCCTGGGTGCTGTTCATAACTTGCAAGAGTTTATCACCAAGGTTTTGAGCATGAAGTTCAGGAACGACAGCTACAACAACGTCGAGGGTGCAATCGATGCTGCTACAGAGATGCTAGAGACCGGGTATGTCCGTGCTGCTGCTGCTGATGATGATGATGATCCCCCTGCTCCTCGTCCTCCTCCTCCTCCTCCTACTACTACCACTGCTACTGCTACTACTGCTGCTGCTGCTGCTGCTACTACTACTACTACTACTACTACTACTACTACTACTACTACTACTACTACTAC
>JAAUYG010231056.1_pt1 | contig 11114 bp, 7 predicted proteins | sample 7278091 | NCBI WGS metagenome assembly JAAUYG01 (sample SAMN14350201, study PRJNA611818) | marine sediment metagenome | isolation source: surface marine sediment (0.6m) | place: French Polynesia: Moorea | collected 2018-08
CCTGTTCTCTAGCAGTCTGTGACCTGTTCTCTAGCAGTCTGTGACCTGTTCTCTAGCAGTTGTCCTGTTCTCTAGCAGTTGTCCTGTTCTCTAGCAGTTGTCATGTTCAATAGCAGTCCTTGACCTGTTCTCTAGCAGTCTGTGACCTGTTCTCTAGCAGTTGTCCTGCTCTCTAGCAGTCTGTCTTGTTCTCTAGCAGTCCGTTCTGTTCTCTAGCAGTCCGTTCTGTTCTCTAGCAGTCCTTGACCTGTTCTCTAGCAGTCCGTTCTGTTCTCTAGCAGTCTGTCCTGTTCTCTAGCAGTCTGTGACCTGTTCTCTAGCAGTCTGTGACCTGTTCTCTAGCAGTTGTCCTGTTCTCTAGCAGTTGTCCTGTTCTCTAGCAGTTGTACTGTTCTCTAGCAGTCTGTCCTGTTCTCTAGCAGTCTGTCCTGTTCTCTAGCAGTCTGTCGTGTTCAAGCCTCCTAAGTACATGTATACAGTACTTCAACTTTGAAAACAAAATCAATTTTAGACATGAAACAAAACATACTGGTACTTCCTATCTCAGTACTGTAAGTACAGGACCAAGATAAGTTGTTACATTATAACAATGCAGTACACACTGTACACTGAATGACAATCTCTACTGGTCTCTGTCACCAGAACATGATGTCACTGTAGAAATGACTCATTTTATGGATCATATGACAAACAATATCTATCACTCTGTCTTAGACCTCCTCCCCCCCCTTCCCTTTTCCAACCCACCCCCCCTGGTGGAGGACACCCATCCAAAAACAGCAGAAAAGGCAACAATGACTGGTACTGCCACCCCAGTAGATAGTAGGGCACTGTAGCAGTGTGGGACTGTATGCGTTACAGACACCAAGATGCCTGGAGGCATTCTGTGATCTCCCTACCTGCAGGCCTAACTTAGCTTTTCCTCCCTTGTTAACCACCTGGTGACACCCAGTCAATACCTGGATTGACTAAACAGGAATATCCAGAATGCCTGAAGCCTAGTGGAACTGGATGATATGGGCCAGACCAGGACTGGGGAGAGTTCTGGTGACAGACTCCCCGCCCACCCCTCACTGTAACCCCTGGGGCGGCACTGTGGGTGGGGCCGTCTCCCCCTTCCCCAACATACAGGGAGAGTCCATGACAGCAGAGTCATACCAGTAATAGTAAAGGCCATATCAGTGTAAGGTGATTGGCTAAGAAAATGGTGTAAGTAAAAACTTAAGTTAAGACTTTTTGAGAACTCGAGCACCAGGTATATTGAGTCTGGCAGGACAGAACCAATTTTGGCAAATGTTAATTAATTGCACTAATAGCCAGGGTTCCAACTGGCTCCAAGTTCTACAGTGAACAATGTTGCAGTATCAAATTGGTCTTTTCAGGACTCTCAACAGGAAAATAGAGCCCATTTAGCTAAATCTGGACCCAAGTTCTTGAAAACACTTAAGTCTAAGTTTTGACTTAAGTCAGATTCTTAGCCAATCCCATTGCTTAGCTTAATCAAAGCTTAGACTTCAGATTTTTCAAGCATATGGGCCCTTACGATTTGAAATCTGTGAAACATTATAAACTGACTTGCTATCAGTAATACATCATCTTTATAATCTCCAAGCATATGACACACATGTATCGAGTTTTAGAATCTGTTATATCCAACTCCATAACATTCATTGCGAACATTAGCAACCAGTAAAGATTGTAAATATTTGTTTGAAATGTAAATTAGCATGACGTCCGTGTAAAGTTCTATTTTGCATATTTGGGCCTGCACTAAATGACAGGACGTCTGTAGTACTGTACTGTACATCATAGTGGAACCCCCACTGTAAGACCACCCTCGAAATAAGTCCACCTCAGAATTAAGACCACTTACTGGATGACCAACAGTCAAATGCCAGGGTTTTATGTTTTAGAATGACCCCCTCATCCCCCCCACCCCCACCCCCAGGGCACCCCCCAAATTGCAGCCCATATGGTAATTACAAGTCTGAAGTTCCATTGTACACATCTCTTGAATTTTCACAGGTTGTACAAATCACAATGAATCACTTCCCTCCAGCAGCTAAAGAAAGTACACAAACCAGTACATACATATATAGAATAAGGCTAGGCTAAGCTGCTAACATTGGGTCTTTAGCAGAAACCGGCATTGACAAGGGCATTTTTAGGCATGAAAGTTTTTATGAGCTCGTGAAATATATTTAAATAATGAATGGGGGGACAACTCTGTGCACACCTTGCCTACCTGAGACCCCACTTATCATGTTTCATATACCTGCTCATAACCTCCTGCTGCAGCTGCGGCTTTAATTGCTGGAAAGGAGAATGTTGTAAGCGATTGCTCATCCTTATTGCCGCCTGGAAGCACTGTTTTGGATGTAATCTCTACAGAAAAAAAAAACGCCACGACCCAGACCCTCTATTACTACTACTTAGTCCTACTTTGGACATGTACAGCAGTCCTAAGAGATAGTAACTACTGCCACACTAAATACTTTTATAGCATAATTACATGCTGGCTTTGGAGCTAACAATATAGTGGCTGGTGTGATGCCTCAGGAGATATTACACAGCCAGGCAGCCACCCAACTCAGATTACATGTTGTAATATTGCAGTGTCGAGTTCAGAAACCACAAGCAAAACTTTTGTCACAAGACAACCATTTAGATTCCAACACAGCACTGTCATATTTGTCTCCAACTGAATACCATTCAGTACCGGTACACTTCTACAATATCAATATTGTGGCTCTGATTATAAAAAGTAACATATAAAAAGTAATTATGAAATGTGCAGTTCGAAATAAACTACTACTACTACTACTACTACTACTACTACTACTACTACTACTACTACTACCGGTATTACTACTACTTCATGAAAGTCAAGTCATTGAACCAGACAATGGGTGACCGTACATGAAAAATTCCACCTGCAATCATTTTCCACCTTTCTATCATCCCAATTAACAATTGTGTTTCCAGTAACAGTAAAAATACTATTTTTTCTCATGTAGATATACATAATGTTGGGTAAACCTTTTATGTGTAACAACATGTTACTGTATATGACAACAATGCTATCTGGACGACTGGCATTTTGATTTCACCTTACCTGGTAGTATATACCGGGTATATGTCTTACCTAAAGGTGAAAATAAACATCCTATCTTATCCTATATCTATTAATACTTCCTAAATTTTACTCAGGCATACCCAATGCACATACCAAAACCACTGGCAATAATTCAGTTCAATTACAAAAGCAGTGACTTCCAGTTTTTCTTCCGAAAATGCCCCCAACAGTGATAATAGGTGGAACTGCATGCCAAGAATGCACAGGACCTGCTGAACCCAGCTCCTCATCCTGTAGTGGAACACATCCAAACTCTGAGCTGTTGAAGCGTTATTAAGCCCTGGGATTTTTGCAGCTGTTTCAAAGATCAAAGTGAATCCACTGTTTCAATAAGTAATGTTGTTGTTGCTCTCCTCATTGTCACCAACACATGTGTATTTATTGGTGCAAGCAAGGTATTAACCCCCCTACCCCCACCTCCACCCCCCCACCCCTACTGGAATTCAAATAGACTGGGAAAGAGCATCGACCCCAGAGATATACCAGAAACCACGTGTCACCGGGGAGGTTCCACAAACATTTTCCCTAACTCTACCCCTTATTACCCATGCTATCTTGACAAGTTTCAAATAAATTCTTGCCAATGAATCCTCCGAACCCACAAACCTTGACCAAAACTTGTCCCTGACACACTGCTTTAGACTTGCATGCACTTTTATTCAGTCTTCAGAAAGCTTCGACTTCCTGGGAATTGCTTACTTCGGACCCTGGTTGCATGGAACATTTATTCCGGGTTTCAACAGGGTTTGACTGTTCACACTAGCAAATGGAACCCAGACAAAAAGTTATTCCAGATTAAAGCAACAAAACTTGACCTGCATGATCGAGTTGCAAAATTTGAGTCACTTTGAGTGTTATTCCAAGTTATTACTTTGCCTAGATCATGTAGATTGAACAGTGAATTGTGAACACATCGACACCATTAGGAGGAAAATAACCCTACATAGGTGCAAGTTCAAAAGATGCATTGGTTGAACCCAGTTTAGTTTTACACTAATCCATGATAGTTTTAACTGAATCAGGTATAAACACTACAGGATAAACTGTTGCCACTCTTGCTGCACAATAATTTTGTGATACCTGACCCCCACCCCCACCCCTCAACCCCCAACCTCTTCGGGACACAACTTTAGTGGAATTCTGGTCTGCAACCAAATGTCATGTGGTTATACAGACAGTGTATGATATTTTAACACCATATTCCCCTTCTAATAATGTCACCCTGGTTGCCCAAGACCCTGTGGCCACTGTAGAGAGGTGGCCTTTGAGTAGTTTGAGAGCAAACTACTCATAAATGCATTCAGTAAGTGGTAGTGGAAAAGATGTTTGGCTACAGTAGGATGGTGACCATAGAGTGTTGAGTGTCCGCTGTGAGACTACTGTATAAATGATATAGAACATGTAGAATTTGTCCCAAAATTTACACTGTAAAATTTAGATTTTCTATGCATGTATATAATCTTGAATATGTTCTAATACATGTACTTTCTTTGCATATTCCCAAAAGCCAATTATGCTTATCCCAAAAAGCCAATTATGCTTTTCACACCTGGTCAAGCTCATTATTTAACTGTCTCTCCGGCCTTTACTTTACACGCAAACTTTAAGTGCTTTAACAATTTTTGACTACAGAGAAGAAAAAGCTGAAAAGAGTTATCAGCTGGTAGGGAGCTAGCTAATATGGGGACATGACTGAGAGCAACCTAATCAGGACATAATACTGCTTGCTGCAAAGGTATGTAGGCCAAACTAAAGAGGAAACAACAAACAAACAAACAAACGGCCACAAAAACCTCCACCTTTGGAAAATCCCTCCCTGGGCTTGACTGAATTAAGTAGTACATACCTGGCTTTGAAAACTTGCCCGAAACATGCCATATATATTCAGAGGGCCAACATGCCATACAGGTTGCCAAGTACAAATGCGGCAACTCGTGTTTGAAGTTGCTCTGGGACAGACAGACAGGACCCTATAGTCTTGCGTTTTTTTTTCTTATGGAAGCCATTTGGGGTCACACAGTTAGCAATATGATGTAAGGTGTCATCATTATCTAGATTATATATATACCGAGCCATATACATCTTAAACCTGGGCAATGTATAGGGTCTATAATGTGGATGGAAAGTTTGGCTTGGCTTTTTATGATAAAAGCGGTTGACGCTTGAGTAAGTAGTCCATTTCACACAAGGCCTATATCATTAACTTAGTCGGTGAATAATATGATTGTCTTTGAACCAATATACCTTGTATTGTAATGTCACACAGGTGGGAGAAAAGTGGGTACAGTAGTCTCCCTCTAATAGGAACACCCCTTCTAACAAACAATTTCATCCTTATTAGACAGGTGTCCTTTGTTAACAGGAAGTACATGTATAGCATGCCTTCACTCTACTAGCTGCAAGGAATGTGTGTCCTTTCTAGAGAGGTGTCCTCTCTAGACTGACTGTCCTTCAACAGAGGGATCATTGTATGCCAATTTAAACTAAAGTTTTCGTGACAACAATAAATTCATTCTGCTTAAACACCAGCTTGTGGACAATCCATATCATACCATCATTGGCTCTTCATTATCTTGTGTTTAGGATCAGGTTTGCTTCTGGTCAGTCCCTCCAGGATTCCGTGATTCTGCAATCTCGGAATTTAGTGTGGAACTTCGACTTGAGTATGGCAGCACAGATTTTCGTGGAATTTCCCGATTTGGTACAGAAAATTTTCTTTTTTATGAGTGTGGAATTTTCCCATTTCTTGAGCGCAGAATTTCCATTTTTAAGTTCAAACTTTTCGATGTTTTAGTGGGGAATTTGCATTTTCTGTGCACAAAATGCTGGGTGGCCTATTTAGAACAGTTTTTGAGTCCAAAATTTACATTTTCTGAGCGCAGAATTTCTATTTTTAACGCACAGAATTTTGATTTTTAGCATGAAATTTGCATTTTCTGAGCACAGAATTTCTAATTTTGAGCATAGAATTTTGATTTTTAGCATGAAATTCGCATTTTCTGAGCGCAGAATTTCTAATTTTTAGCACAGAATTTTTATTTTTAGCATGGAATTTGCATTTTTTGAGCACAGAATTTCCATTTTTCAGAGCGTGAAATTCTGGAGGGTCTGATTGGTTACTCCTTGTTATGAAGAATGATGTAAGGCCTCAGCAAGGGTACTAAAATCTGGGCAGATGAACGCTCAGCAGAGAAATGAATATTCATTGCGATCGATTAGTAATGGTGTGAATTTGTGAACTTAAAGAGTAAATAACTTATGGCAAGCATTGGAGGCATTGGAGAGAAGTTGTAGGATAATCACCGAACCACCACAGCTACACAATATTCCCAACATTGAAGTAACAGTTATTTAATACAGCAAGAACATAAAACCCTTATGAAAATTGGTGGAGAATCCAGGTAGTTATAGTATTTATCATCGAACCATAACCACTATGCAACATTCCCCATATTGAAGTTATGAGTATAAAATAAGAACCAACATGAAAACCTTACAAAAATATAGATTCTCAGAACCCCAATGGCTTTTTAACCTGTCTTTTGAGGAAGAAATGTGAGAATATGTAGTTAACTTCACTGTGGCCAAACATTGATTATAGGGGACTTAAGAAACTGGTGCCAGCTGATTTACATTTGAAAGTTAGACTACGACCAGCACACTTAACTAGCCAGTAACAGGCTACCATGGTATTTACGTCCTTAATAATACTGTGGTTGAGTTTTGGATCCAGTCTGTCATTCACACAGTCCTCAGGAAAAGTGTTCAATGAGGGACTAGAGTGAACTCAGCCAATAGGTCATACTAGCTGCTCAAGGCTGCCCAAAGCATTTTTAGAGTTTGACTGAGCCACCATCGAGCCACGACTGATCTCAGGTGGTTTGAGGCGTGTTTGTAACTTACACATCCTACTGAAAGAATTAGCCAACTTGAACCTTATCTGCTGTATGATGCGCACCAGTCTATACACAGAAGAGAGCACAGCTAGATTTCCCAGAAACAAACACACCACGTCTTAACTTCCACTCCACTGTTAAAATGATCGCCAATTATTTCGCCCTCTCCCAGGACCCTAAAAGGCATCTAAGTGCAAACATGTTGTGTATACAAGACACACATTACTGTTCAGGAATGGTCCCCTTTACAACGCCAGGGTCTGAACGGGGGTCCACTTTAATGATGAAGGTCTAGCCTGGCTGTCATAAGTAATAATTAAGCGTTCAACCATTGCAGCATGCCGCCGTGACCACACAAGAACAATTTGAAATGTCGTACGTAGTTAATAAGTCTGCGCCTATTCACCTGAGCTTGTGTTTTCCAGGGTGTGGTCTGCGAAATCGCTGTGGCGGACTCTCTCGGGGGCACTTAGCACGGAGACTGGCCGGCTGATCCATGGAGCCAGAAAGACGTGGGCTACAATGGCCACAGCCACCCTGGGTCTGGCCAATGTATTTCCAAAGACAGAGAAATCGTCTCGCCGAAATGACAGCAAAAAGCCATTCGGTCCCATTAGACTACCTCACCAAAAGCAAACAGATGAATAACTTGCCTTGCAACATATAAAGGAATATGAAGAGATGAAAATGGTATTTTTCAGTGCCAGATATAGGACTGGCGACAACGGCCTGTTAGGGATGCCTCATTCTGGCACCAGCCACCCAGACCCTGTATGGTTCACCTAGGCCTTCTCCGGCATTTTAAGACCTACTATTCCGAAAACGAAAATTTTCGTCTCGAGGGGTCAAAATCTTACGTTGGTTCATTCGTTCGCACTTTGTTGACTGGCATGTGAGGAATGCCTTCCAGAGCCTTGGCCACACAGCTAACCCACAGAAGTGAATGAACAAGGTTGTTTAGAAAAAAAAAATTTCATCCCTCGATCATCAGATACCGGGTCTAGGGACTGGATGGAGCATACCGGAGACTGGTGTCATAAAGTGCTGAGGCAATATGACAAGTGACACTGGCAAGTCTCTCGGCATGCAAACCTTAAGTCCACAGGGAAGACTTTGCCACCGTGACATCTGCCTTATTGAGTAGCCGTCAATTTCACAGGGACTAAATGCTTTGTGCATTGATGCTATTACCAGGGTTTGGGGTGCTTTATCTGATGACAAGACATGGTTAGCTGGAGATGTAGACCACACCCAGTCTACTACCCCCAACGCTAACATCCACAGTAACTACCTATATACCCTCAGGCCCTGCAAACTTGATTTGGGACTTCGGCCCTTAAAAAAGGTCCCAATGCAACTTGACTTGTGTGGAGTCATCTCTTAAAAAGTCCGACATTAGGTTGTCTCAAATTCTCTACTCTGGATGGTACCTACCACCCACAAAAAAAATAATCCCACCTTACAGAATTGGAAGCACAAATGTTCCAGTGCAGTTCCTAAAGCTTTGATAGCATAATGATGATTTCTTACAAGTGCTATGTCAAGGATTAAATAGTGATGCAAGTTATATACCACACTGTAATATGTGTATACTAAACCAATTTAGCTTGCTTCAAAGGTGATAGCTTTGACACTTACTCATACAATAGGAGTATATGGGGCCACAAATTTGCAAAATGAATGGTCAGTTAATTTGGAAGCCAAAGTACCCTTGGCCATATGACTACCCTATCGCCAATCTCATTTCATCCCCGGAAATTCATCATGCAAGGCTTCGACCAATCATGCGGCATCTCTGTTTTGACAATTGTCTTTTCACTTCTTTGAGAGGTCTTTGGAACCTTACACAGTTTAAAATAATCCCTATTAATACACAACCAATTTATTCACCCTGCCACAGCACTTCATCAATAAGTACATGTATATACTGTTGATCTTGCACCAGTTAATCAGTGTTTTTAAATTAATAAATAAAGATTTGCTATGGTCTGTTCAGTTGATGACAACCAGCTTTCATAGTGTGCCACCCAGCAGCAGATCACATAGTAGTTCATAAACCATGTACTCGTTCGTTTGACTTCCCTTTTCTGTGCCTAAATTCCCTATGTGATTCAAACAGCTAGGCTAGCAGTGGCCAGATGATAGCACACAACTGATTACAGAAACATTTAAATGTCACATTTACGGCACGATGCAACTCGACTCATTTGCATATTCCATTACAACAATTAACTGGTACCCACGCTTGGTTCTGAGCCAAGGTTCCAACCACGCTGGCGTCGGTTTCTTAAAAAAATCTTAATTTCACTAATGATATTAAGTAAGGAAAAGGTAACAATTAGTCAACTTAAAGTCTGCTTCTAGACTTGGCCCCTGATAACTTCACTGTGTGCACTTTAATGCTAATAGACTGTGGCACTCAAACGGACATGCTCAGCAGGCATTGTCAACAAATTTTATAATCTCTGTGGCGAAACTCCTAATATGCACTAAGAATTGCGTGCACCATAATTTGCTCCAACATTCTCAAAATGACTACAGAGCACTCTGGGCTTACCAATTAAACCAAGCCAGTAATAATATGCCCTTATATGGTCTAAATTCCAAATGCAAAAGTTTTAATAAACGTTATAATATGTAATCCCCATCATGTATCTCTGAAAGTAATGACTGAGCCACCTGCACAGAAATACACGCATACATTGTATTTTCTTTCAACCTGCATACTAGCTGTTTTATAAAATCTGTACCTGCCACATTGAATGCTTCACTTATAGCCTTTCAGAGTCAGAACTAAGGTAAGAGGAACAAATGTCCCAAATATTAATAATCAGCATTACATCCTGGCAAGGGAGACATGATGATTGACATCTCATGTCATTACCTGTGTAAACAAAATCTCTTTGAGGGGATCGCGTTTCTGCGCTGCAGGCTAACGTTTCTTTCTGCGTAACATGCAACTCGCTGGCCCCTCAGGAGAGCCGAAAACTTTGCCAAGTCCTTGGTCACTGACACCAAGATAATAGTTATTAAGTTCCAAAATTGAATCTGAGAAGAAGAGTAGAAAGAAAGTGATCACCTCCCCGTCTTTTCTTTTTTTTTTTTTTTTTTTTTTGGGGGGGGGGGGGGAGGCCCCGTAACACCATTAAGAGCCTCTCTCTGAAGTTCCCAGGTTACCAGGTTATCTGCATACTGCTGCCAAGAGTATCATCAAGTTCACTGGATGGTTACATATTCCACCGACATTGTATTTGTTCAGGCTTTTCAATCCATTCTGCTCCTCAAACATTACCATGGTATTTAGTGGTGGAATTCACGCAAACAAACTCTTTGGACGTCTTTCTATCAATTTAAATGTTAATTACATGATGTCTTCGGCAGGGTCTGCGAGACATCCATTATCTGCCATTTAACATCGGCTGTTTACACAGGGACCGAAATGTAACTCAGGTATATCAACGCGACAGACCAGCCATCAATGTTCCTTTATCATGCTCTGAGAAACATCCAAATGCCCAGTGGAGAATGCAAGAAAGAAACGTTCTAGTCTTCAGTACTGGGCTTCTTTCACTTCAAGTCTGGGTGCATTAATGGTTACATTAAGGTATGAAAAGATCACCATTCACAAAACTAAAGTGTGTCAATTAGCCAGCAAACCAGGCTTGAGGTGCTGAAGTGCACTACGCCTGTAATTTGTACAAGGACAAAAAGCACTGAAACATCTTGCATTCCGAGGACAGAATTGATAAGTGGTTAATGGCTTATAATTTTGTTATGAACAATTTGACCATTGTCATTATTATACTTGCAGAGTTCCCCAGGCAATACATCTGCTCATAAATCTTTATTAAATCTTAAAGAGATAAATTAAAATTTGATTCTGATTCAAAACTGATTCAAAATTAAATTTCTAATCGATCTATTATTTCAGAACAATATGTATTCAGAAGCATAAAGCTAATCATAGATTTACCAAGTAGGGGGTACCCAGATCTATGCAATCAATACCCAGGCATTGATCAGGTGCTTAGGTACCAGTTTGTAGTATTTAGAACTAAATACATGCATGATATTGCAGGATA
>JAAUYG010240169.1_pt1 | contig 11114 bp, 10 predicted proteins | sample 7278091 | NCBI WGS metagenome assembly JAAUYG01 (sample SAMN14350201, study PRJNA611818) | marine sediment metagenome | isolation source: surface marine sediment (0.6m) | place: French Polynesia: Moorea | collected 2018-08
CTCCGAAGTTTATTCTTAATAATAAATTTGGTATTTTACACTGTCTTCTGTTACTTGTTCAGGAACTCTATTCAAAAGAACCTGGGGGGCTAAAATATCGGCCGTAACACTTGGTTTTACCGATGTTTAAAAATTTATTTTTTTTCCATTCTAAAGCACAAATACTTATACAGTTGTTTGTGGTGTGCTCGGCGTTTGTTACATTTGAGTCACCAAAGTTTAATATCACATAGAACATTGTATAAGAAGGTGAATAAAGATCAATGGCTTGATTGCAAACGAGGGCACGCATTGTGATCTTACTGTGTATGTACTGGACAAGATTTGTGCTAGTCCAATCTGTGCCCAGAAGCTACACAAGATGGGTTTGCTGTGATACCCCAACCAAAATCATTATCATGACTCGAAGACAGTCTTTAACCCTATTATTATGAGCGCAGCAGAAGATCCTAAAAAATGGGGTTTTTAATTTTGAAGTAGCCGGCAAGAAACCACATGTAAACCTAATGCTCGACCACTACACTACCTGTCCGTGCACAGTTGTGTAACTTTTGAAGTTATAGGTGACAATTGAAGTTATTATTGCATTTAACAATTTCATGGCAACCCTTTAAGGAAACTTTCTCCAGGATTTAGTTTGTTCATGTCAGATGCATCACGCAAGTATTATTTAAAATCCCATGTGAAGTTACCTGTTAGAGCTGTAAACATACAAATGGAACAGTGATATTTACCCACAATTGAGCACATGCTAGTAGAGTATCTGATTTCAGATAAACGGGCACTTTGTAGGGACATGTCCATTCTGACAACTGCTCGATATAGCACAATGGCTCAGCGTACATAGAAATGTACTTTAAACAATGCATAGATACTGGAATAGATAGTATAGGTAGTAGAATGAAAGGTTTCAACTTACAAACAAAATTGTTTCGGTTGGTAGAAGTTCCACAATTGTGGCCCACGGAGTGACAAGAACCAACATAGAAATTCCAAGTTGCTATAACAGCTAACAAATGCTACTGTTTAACATTAATATGAATTGGTGGTGGTGGTATCACAGTTTAACGGCGTATCAACACCAAAATGGTCATACAGTGCCAAAACAGGTGATAATGATTGCAACGTCAATTAAAGTCACTACAGTCTAAGTACTGCACTGTGTGAGAGCAATTCGCTATCAGGCCAAGTCTGAACAAAATGACTGTCCGACAAGGCCTGATACCCAGGGTGAGCCACAGGGAGGCTGCTCTCATGCACCCCTTAATATGAATTGGTGCAGTCAGATCACTTGGTTAACTTTGAGTGACGAAGAACAGTCAATCGTCAGGTAACACCTACTTTCAGCCCCAGTATAACAGATTGCAGCAAAGTTAAAAATAATACAAGGTGCTCCCAACACCATTGCCATGGACTGTATTGAAATTTCAAATACCAACTCATGTATACTTTGACTTTCATCTCGCAATTAACAGTTTTTTAATCAAAAAACGTGTGTGTAACAATCAGTGAAATTTTATGGCCAAGAGGTTTCTTCCCACCTACCCCAGCTACCGTGGTAGAACGTCAGATAATGTTTTGCTTTCAGTAATAACCTTCATTTGCAATAGGGTGTTTGAGCTATCTATTATTTTAGACATACTTGTGGAAGAAAAGTAAAACATTCCACAAATATTAAACTGCTGATGTTCTTTAGAAAATAATTATGAATATATGTCAAGCCCACCAATATGTACGCCTTTTTTCAAGGTGTCCCTTTCATGCGAGTCTGGTTGTGGTGAAACGGAGGAATTCACACTACCCACCTCTACCATCTCCTCCATCACTCTACAAGTGGAGGAAATGTGCCAGCCCGGAGTAACTGGTATCGATGAACTGGAAATAATCGGTGGATTTGTTGAAAGTGGTAAATTAGAAAAACAAAATCATTTCTTACATGAGCAATGTATTTTCTAAGTTGGCATGTATATTGACAACCGTGTCTAATAAAACCTCCTATCTTAAATATTTGTGGTTACTCGAATCATTGTTTACACATTTAGCTCCTTAAACAGGAACTCATTGTGATTATCGAATCCATAATCATTTATAGAACAATTCAATCATTCAATCATTCAATAGAACATCTTATGGAATCAATTAAAATTAATTTTTAATTACTTTCACCCACTTCGTCTCTACACAGAATTGTGTCCAGCAGAATTCGTGTCTGCTCCATCTTTGGGAAGCTGTTACTATCCAGTTCCTACACCAGTACTGGTTGGTGAGGCCAAGTCAGCTTGCCGGGATATACATACCAGGTCAAGGCTTGTATCCATAGAGTCAAATGCCGAGCATGACTTTATCAGGCGTTACCTTGAACAGCTGCATATTCAACAGGGTGCGTATATATAAATTCTTTTTAGATTAAAATGACCTTAACATGCTTAACGAACACTTTAAATTGCGCAAATAGAAAACATGTAACTATAGTTTTGATAAGAAGTCTATATGCATGACCTTCAACCGGTATTTCAGAATCGATTTCACCAATGGCTTTGTATATTGTAATCTGGTATATTCATGTTCATACACTATATAAGAATTTGAATTAACGGATGTTTACTATCACAACCAGAAATGACATTTAAACCTGGGAAGTCAACTGTAACAGATGTATACTTTACGCTTGTCTCCCGCACAACATTCTATTTGGGACACTGTATGACTGCATTATAATCGTATTTTCGAGTTACATGTATAAGCCAACAGGTTGGACTGAATGGACGAACTTGTATTTTGAGACTTCAGAAGACAATTCTTCCTGGCACCTAGGGTGTATATACTCCGATTTTCATGCAAAGATAGCTTTGAGATAACCCAGAATGGAATATAATGATAATTCCAGCAGCGCTTTGATGGTTCGAGTTTGTGAAATGAAAGCATTTCATAGGGCATGTATCTGCTGCGTGTCACTTTTCTATCAAAATGTGCCCAAGCACTGCACAGGTTAATATGGCGTTTGGATTCTTCTATAGCTCTCAAAAAGGCAAAATTCTGGTGTGTGGGGGGTGGGGTGAGAGGGTAGTGGGTAAGGGAGGGACAGCGAACGTTACGCTACTCTCATGACTCTAATACAGACCACTACCCCTAAATGTATTCCTGTCTCTAATGAAAAGCTCTCTAATGTGGCCAAAATGTTTCAGAGAAAAAAGGATGACCATATTTGAGGTAGTACATGTATATTGACTGTATGTTCTATGTGTAATGAGTTTTTTGTTGTGTGTGTCTTTGTCAGGGGAAACTGTACAGTGTGTACACTCACCAAAGGTCTCTCATAAAACTTTAATTTACCTTGTTTACCGTGTGTACATGTATATTTGTTATTAGACCCTAGATCGTGTACAAACTACTGGACAGACGGCTATCGAAAGGCGGATTTTGTGCCAGAATTCTACTGGGAACATTCGGATGAAAGAATTACATTCCTACCCTGGCACACTCCGCCTCAAGATGAAACCCTTAGGAACTGGATAATGTTGCGCCACTCTAGTGATGGCGCTAGAAGCTGGGGTTTGTATGCCGGGTTCAACACGACTGGGTTCTATTACTGCTACTTGTGTGAGATCGACTGGTATTGACCGTCAGTGTCGGCAGAGACGCCTTATGACCATTGTTGTGTATTTATAAAATTGCCTGAATGAACATTCACTTATAATAACTCTTTATTTTGCTTACTGCCAAAAAAAAAATAAATAAACAGAATGGGTAAAATGTAAAAGTGATGAATACATCACATTGAGCGATCACAATACATTAGTGATAGAGAGCGCCAGGCAGTACATTCCGTTTATAATTCGGTGACGCATATTGCTCTTAAAATATAAGAGCAGATGTTCTGTTATTTCATCTATGGTGTTCTTGTTGAATACTGCAGTTGCTTTTGGACCCCTGAGCAATAAAATCAAAATATAAATGCTGGTTTTGGTCATAATATTTGTTTGAATGTATATCATTAATATTTAGTCACACTAGGTGCAGAATCGTGACACGGGTGCAGGGAATAAATGGTCAACAGTATGGCTGTATAATGGTAATACGCCTTGGTTTTAGATTGGCAATTGTACTTTAGAAAGGAAGTATTGCACGCTCCTTAATGGTAATATGTCTTAACATTTTGCTTTTGATATCCATTATGCCAGAAACTGACTTTTCTTATCATCTTATTGTCACCATTCTCGAGAAAATTGCAAAAGCGAACATGGCTAAAGATCAACATCTATAGCCTTGTTTACGCTCTCTGCCATGCATCAGCTAACTGCTGCAAATGCAACACAAAACAGTCGTTAGTGTCCTGTATCGTTGAGCACGACATAAGAAACCATAATATTATAATTCTTCGTTTTCTACTTGGTAAGCTGATTGATAAGGCGTTTGCATAGGAATGTAAATTAGTATCTGCTAAGTGAATTAACCCTACATGTAAATGCCCTGACATTTTTGGATCACTTATTGTAGTCAGCATTTTATTTCACCCAGACCTTTTCACTCTCCTCTGGGATAGATCCGGTTAATGAATTTAAGTGATCTTACAAACCTTAATCTTCTATTGAAGCACACTTCACCAAAAAAAAAAAAAAAAACGTTTTAGAGATATTAGGTGAGAAGGGCGTCTTGCTTCCCATCTTGCATCTATTTGTCCGCTTGAACCCCAGGCTTGAATCGCAAGAATCTACAGGGTCGATATTTAATATGGAATATTTTGATTTTTGCTTTTTAAACTTTGGCATCCGAGCTCTCCGATATATTTCAACATGGAGCATCTGAGCTCAACACATGACCCTTTTGGTGTTGATGTGCCGTTAAACTTGGATATCACTCACTCACTCGACCCTGTAAATACTGCAACAGATATTACTTCAAGCAAGAGGCCCAGGCGACTTGGTATATGCTCGAACACTTGTCGGATAAGTCGAAGACAGCTTTATGCCTAATAGAGATGTAGCTGATGTGACTAATCTTAATTTTGGTATAGACGGCCTTAATGTACCTTGATAGACAAGGCTTGCGATACATGTACCCATTATGCTCCACACTAAGTTTAAAGTTAAATTCCAGTTTATAAAGAGCATAGAGTAACCTGAAAATGTCCACATGCTACCTGATGTTTAGCCGTGATACTCAAAATATTTATTCATTACACTCTATGCGCACAAAGCAAGGATTTGTGGTTGTAGGTCGAAGGAACTACACATGGGGATCCATATCAGTCCTTGTGTGTTAAAAGATTTTGCCACAGATACCATTCATAGGGTTCTTAGCAATACCAAAATATTTATATTTATGTATATATAAAATGGTTATAATGTTCTAGTTCTTTTCGGCAGGGTACTGTAAAGAATGACCTAACATCACAGAGCATCAAATATTAAAATTGCCCGATATACATAAAGCATTTAATAATAAAAAATAATAATATGCAGTTCTTGTATAGCGCTTTATCCTCGAACGAGCTCAAGGCGCTTTACATATTATTACCCCCGGCACAACTGTACACACCAACACCTTCTCAACTCCTCAACGAAGCATACAACCCGGATGCACGCTACAAGGCGCCGCGTGTGATCAATATACAATAGCTTTCTCTGTGTATTCCCGGGTTCTCATTTACGGCTGAGTGAAACCGGAGCACATTTCGGCTACAAATCTTGCCCAAGGACCCTAGGTACAGAAGACTAAGCGTACGGCGGGACTCGAACCCACGATCTTGTGGTTGAGAGTCCAATGCCTTAACCACTCGACCAACTGTCCTCCCCTTACTCCGGACCCACAATTTTTCATCTCTTTTATTCATTGATCATTGGTTCTTCATATAGGGAATGTTTGTTTTTGTTTCCTCCTTAGTCTGAATGTTCAGTTTCATTTATTTTTTAATTTTCCACTTAACTGTTCTTGATATTTTTCCTTAGCAACAATCCACTTCTATTGTTTTAAATGCTAAATTTTAAATTTTTACTTTATGACAACTAACTTCTGGGTGAAACAACACAGAAAAAATCCATGAAACTATTGAAGTAGGGATTCCAAAATCCTTTTGCTATTATATAATATTTATCCTATGCTTATGTTTGACACACATCCAGACTTAACAGCAAACCCGTGCAAGATATTATTGATTTTTCACGTGTAACTATCAATTTTCAACTGCATCAGATTAAGATCTAGTATTTCCTCTGATATTAATGGGTCTGTTTCACTCAGACCCTTATAATTATCAAGAGGTGTACACATATCGTTAAGAGTATCATAGAACTGGTTACTTTTCACAATATTTTTGGGTCATATTTGGTAACCCCTGTATATAATGAAACTGCAGTGATAAATGATCACTATTATTATCTGGGTGATGTTTACTATAGTGCACTCATCAACTCTGGCTATGTCATATGATGGGGGTGAATCAGGTTTATAGTCGGCTTTCAACCACTCATGGTCATATCACGGACTGCAAGTTGGATTCGGTGGTGTATGCAGGTGTATGCGTGGCGATTTAATGTGGACCTGTCTTGTTTGGGCCGAACGATCTACGCCCGACAATTTTAGGTGCCAAGCCACCAATTCAATTCCGCCACAGATGAACAGAAAGGAATCACTCAGACCATTTATACTGATTCCAAGCCGCCCAGTCAGATGCCTAACTCATTAATGCCAAGCGCCAAGCTGAGAAGAGCAAAACTCCTATTCTTTACGTCTTTGGTATGGCACGGTCGGGGATCGAACCCTGGCCTCCCGCAGCCCGAGTGGATGCTCTAACCACTAAGCTATGCGGGGGTGGTGTCATATGATGGACATAAAACACGATAAATCCATTTGTATACAGCCCCGGAATGACAAAAATAAGTTTAGCCAATGTATGATTTACTTTGCAAATCTATTGCCCTTTGACCATTTTTCACACATTTCATGTTATAAATTAGCATAGGTATAATTTGTGAAGAAATTCAAATTTGGTCAAATTTAAGATTTAATTCATGGTATTTCGGTATATTTTTGTCTTTCCACAATGGAATAGTCCCTTAATTTACTTATTACCCCGCTTTCTAAGTGACTGCAGCATTTACTATAAACTTAATTTTGGGTACAGGACTTGATTATTAACACTAGCCACAAATACACTCAACACTTGGCAGTGGAAATTCATCATACAGTCCCAGCACACCTTATACACTGTTTTGTTCAGCCCATGTGTTCCTCAACGCAGAAAAGACTTCTCGTTTTCTGGCTTATTTGACACACGGCTTTCTGTGACCAGTGTGACAGTCACTAATGAGGTTGCACAATGTGACATGTGCTTTCTGACTTTGAGACACTCACGATGATCAAGATTATAGTTCAAAAACAGGGTGGTCTATATAGATGAAGTAATTTCACATGTCAACATGCGAACTCTTCATATTTTCTTTAGATCTAGATTATACCAAAATATTCTTGAAAAAAGTAATTGCAATTACACTACATTTAGGGTGCTGCAGCATGTCACCATAATTTAAACGTTCAGTAGCATATAGTGTCTTACCGTGACTGCAAGAAAGTACACTATAGGGTGCTACAGTATGTCACCATAAATCCATATACCCAGCATATCATACATTACTTTTTGCAATATACATCAACATTCTTATCGCACTGATTGCAGGCCACATACATCTTACACACGTCTTTTAAGTGACAATAATTAACACAAACCTACCCACTTCAGTTATTTGCTTATCCCAGATGTGTCCTAATATCGCATCAGTTCACAGCTTGAGTTGGTGTTATTGTGGATGGGGAATGTATTTTGACGTATTTATGACTGCAAATCTGACATGAACAAGGTACCTTATCACTGATGTATCTGGGTTGACTGAACAGGGGGGAAACTTCAGATGATGAAGATAACTAAGGATTGGTGTATAAATGAAATATCTGTAGTTTTGACACCTATAAAGCGAAGGGATCATGCGGCTGGCTGTGCATGTGTGTTGCCTGGCATTAGTTGCCTCTGTTGCAGGAGGTAAGCAAATTTTCCATAGGCATAATTTAGTGTTCTACGCAAAGAATGTGCAAACTGGACCGTGTATTCAATGCCACTGGCAAAATATTACAAAATGCAGTATATGCTGACAGCAACTTAGTAAGATTTATTCTGAATAGTCAAGTTTGTAAAAATGCATGTATTTAGTTCTTTTCACTTGTATAACACTTGATATTTACATTACATGATTGTCTAACCATGCTCAGGTATAGACGACCACCATAACCTATTTATCGCGCTTATTTGTGTGCTTTGATGTAATATTTAAATGCTCACTATCATTATGGTGTCTTACCGTAACTGCAAGAAACTACACTATGGCATTGACAAAACATCAAAGAAAATAAGGGGCACATTGATCATGATAGGTGCATTGTATGCTAATTAAAATATTACATTCATACTAAGTTTGAGAGAAATGACCCTAAATGACATAAAGTTTTGCATAACAAACATTAGTCACTCACTAGTGTTGCACCGACAGTTATTGTTTTCTTTTGTAAACCTTTGATTCCGACCCTTAAAGGCCTTCTAACAGAATACCTCAACTCATGGGGTAACAGCAAATACCACCCATTTGCATAGATTTTTTTTAATTTCCAGCTAATTCCCTTAGTAGTGCATACCTTCTATTTCAAAGATTATGTGTGGTAGTACATTTCGATTTCAAGTTGTTCTTGCAGAATATCCATTAATTGTAACTGTTAATATATGCAACGCCATATTTTGCATATTCCAACTGTCTAAGCAATATCTTTTACATTATTTGAACATTTGAAAAATTTAAGTAGCCTCCTTTGCCACGTGGATAATAGCTATAAACCTAACACGATCTTACCTTACAGTTTTTTTGTGTGTATTTCTTATACACATGTACTCTAAAATGATCGTTTCTCTAAGAGGTGCACTTGTGGGAACTATATGGTCGAAAAAGAACCGCACATGCAAGGAATCGCGTCATTCCCCACTTTCAAATATATTAGGTTAAAAGTCTAAGCACTATTCATACCCAAGATACTAGAAAATAAAATAAAAAAAAACAGTTGCATTGACATAAAAAATGTAAAATCGGTTCCATTTTGAAAGTTTACTTGCATGCAGCAATTAATCAAACTCTAATGTTCAAAGAATAGAAGCTTAGGGTGGATAATTTGCCTTGCACAATATTTGGCCTTAATCTGCTTTTTACAACGACATTTTATAGACGAGACGACGCCTTGCGGAAGAATAGCAGATGCCTGGGCATGTACCTGGTTAACATAGCTCTACCGACAGTCACGTAGAGCTGCAAATGTGCAATTGCGTTGAAATATTATTATCATAATGAGATGGTCCTTTCTTCACACGTCGATACATCAATGTTGCACTGGGTACAAATGGCGGTCCATGTACAGCCAGTGACGATGTTACACCCTTGGAGTTAACCCTTCTGGTTTATATCTTGTCAGTTTATGTTTTTAGTCTTCCTGCTCCACAGTTCATCACGCATTTCCTCTACCTTGCTTTAACGCTATATCAACAGGAGGTAGTGCCCTTTGCTAAATCTAGAACTAATTGTATTACTACATGTATGTTTCATTTTCTTACACTCTTTGCTAAATCTAGAACTGTAACTGTATTACTGCATGTATGTTTCATTTTCATTTTCTTATACAATACTGTATAGCAATTTTAAACATTGGCAGCAATATTTCAACTAACGACAATTTCTGTCCAGGCAGGCGACTCAATGTCGCCTTAGACAAAAATGGCGGTACGTGTACAGCAAATGATGAGCATACGCCGTGTACATTAGCTATTGACGGCCGTGACAACCCTGATGATAGTGCATGGATGACCGAGAGGGAAGAGGACGGCCACTGGATCCAAATTGACTTTGCGATTTCTGGAATGGTGGAGACTGTGGACATTCTCCAACACTGCAGTCATATTGACAAGACAAAATCAATCACAATGGAGTTCAGTGATGGGAGTTCTAGAAAGGTACTATTACAGTGCATTGACCTGCTTCAGCAAGTTTCACTTGTTCCATTTATCATTATTAGAGCGTAGCCTTGGAACTGTTCAGTGGATGCAACATAATTTCATTCCAGCATATTGTTACGACCTGCGGGGTGTCAGGATGGCTGCAGCCTGCAACTAACTGTATTTCCCTATCTCTCTAACCCAGCTCCCTTAGTGTATCACTCCCTATTTGTGTTACTCCTGAGCTAAAATGCTAGTGGGATGCCCCTCCCCTGGATATATCCCAGAAGAATTGCAAACAAGCAGAAACAGTTCGACCTTTTATTCACTATAACCCGTAAGGTCTTATAGAAACCCGTATCCTTTGACAGAATATATGCGCAAATCAACAATGGCAGATACAGCACAGGTAATGGTAAGCACAATTCAGTGGGCAATGCATATAACAACAAAACTTAAAGTAAGAAACAAAATGGCGCAAAATGTTTCCCCAATATCCCACCTTACATAGCCACCCAGGGTATATAAAGGCTTCACTCAGTTCTCCCACTAACCCGTCTTAATCTTAATCTATCTACCACTCAAATATCAGGCTATAACGGGCACGTCCCCTCTTGCATTTATACCGCCACCACTTACTCTAACCACCATTCAAATAGCGAACTAACGGGACCCACATCCCCTCTCGCATAACTCTATGCTATCCCAGCCCAGGGTGTATTTCAGCCCCCTTCCACGTCTTCGGCGGGTCCGACTTCTGCAGCCGGTTGTCAGGCATATTTCAGCCCCCTTCCACATCTTCGGCGGGTAACTACCGCTCCGGGCGTATTTCAGCCAGCAAATACTGGCTTACTCAGCCAGACCCTGCACCTGGCCTGCTGTCCGCTTCTTCAGCGGCTACGGGAATCTCCGGCTTTCCAGCCGCCCAACAGCACCCACCTCTGCACTGTAGGTTGCGCGTTTTTCAGCGCAGCAGTTCCCGGCAATGGCGTTGCGAGCTTCGCGGTGGCACTTTTTCAGCGCGAGGCCCCGGCACTTCTTCAATGCTGGTCCAGACACTTCTTCAGCGTCTAACAGACTGGGCAACTCTGGA
>JAAUYG010086561.1_pt1 | contig 11113 bp, 11 predicted proteins | sample 7278091 | NCBI WGS metagenome assembly JAAUYG01 (sample SAMN14350201, study PRJNA611818) | marine sediment metagenome | isolation source: surface marine sediment (0.6m) | place: French Polynesia: Moorea | collected 2018-08
CAACCCAATGCTACCCATCATATTTTGTACAATGTCGTTTGACACCACCATCAACCCAATGCTACCCATCATATTTTGTACAATGTCGTTTGACACCACCATCAACCCAACACTACCAATCATATTTTGTACAATGCCGTTTGACACCACCATCAACCCAATGCTACCCATCATATTTTGTACAATGTTTTTGACACCACCATCAACCCAATGATACCCATCATATTTGGCAGAATTATCAACTTGGAATATCTGACACACTTAAGTTCTGATATACTTACCCTGTACATAATGAAAGCACAAAGTATTTCAAGGCTGCCTACCATTCATACTAAAACAATGTTGCCACTAACCAGTCAAAATAGCACTTCGTTTAACTTACCTTGAAATATTAACAGCATTATTTTTGCAATGTCATTTCCCATCCTGAATCAGTCTACCACACAGTATCCCAAAACTTGACAATGTACTGAAACTCAGTTATAGGCAGTCTACTTTCATTATTAATAACCTATCAAAACACCACTCTTGAACAGCATTATTTGTATGCCTCCCTTCAGTGGTCTAGAAATCGAATTTCTCTGCAAACCCCTATCGTATATCACCTCAAAACATACCTTGAATAACATCATCCGTGCAATGAACTACCAATTCACAACATACATTGAATAGATGTCATCAACTACTACCTCACCACCTAGCTTGCTCAGCTCCGATAGTATAGCTGCTTCTTCACAACCCACCTTGAACAACACCATCTGTATGATGTTCTCAACTGCAGCCTCACTATCCAACTTGAACAACATCATCTGTATCTAATATCATCAATTGCATCTGTGTACTGTCACCAATTGCTGTCTCCCAACCCACCTTAAACAGCATCATCTGTATAATCCCGTCCTCTACCCCGTACTGGTACTCATCCTGTTCCACCAGCTCCCTTAGCGAGTCGAAGGGCTTGGAGGTGATGTCCACTGCCAGAAAAGCTATCAGATTGCTGGTGTACACAGCGTACAGTATGATAGCTACCAGCCACCAGGCCCCGGCCAGGATACGACCTACGGGGACTATGGGCGAGAAGTCTGAGGTTGCTCCTGAAAGTCAATCGCATGGCAAGTACGCATTGGGTGATGATACATTTAGATATAGAAGTACATGTATGGTGATATATCAGCCGTAGATTCTCGTTGTGCACTTATCGCATGCCTATATATATCTATGAATCTCGGCACAAAACTGCTATAAAGTTGCATTTCCGCACAGAAATGTGTCTTTCTTGAGTTACATAACTAGTTGATCAATGCATTCTTAATTCCAAGACTGAGACAAACACTGTTTAAAGTGTTCTAACATTCAAAGGCTTCCAACAAAGCTCTTTGACTATTTGAACATATAAGGAAATAATGCATAATATTCTAACCTTCGTGCATCAGTGTCCCGACTATGAAGAAAATGCTCTCCACGAAATTCGTCATCGGGTCCTTATTCCCCGTGATCTTCACACAGGCCCAGGTCCCCAGGTAAAACACCAGCCATGTGAACACAGTGGCAGCTCCTACAGCTGCCCAGGTACTCCAAGCGAATGGAAGTAAGATTGACATGAGCTTGCTTCCCTTCTTAGGTTTCCGGAACACCACAGTGGCTGGTTGCTCAAGAACAGGAACTGAGAAGTCCACAACCTCCTCCCTCTGGGCTGTGATTATGTGTCCCACAGTGATTAAGTCGATCTCCTGGCGGGATGGGACGCAGTCACTGTATTTGTAGCTTTAAACATTCAACTATCGCCTTAAATACAGACCTTGGGCATATAATTTAAAATGCATTTCATACGGTTCAAAGTAGAGTATGATACTTTCACGATTTATTTGTGCCAAATTTTCTCGCCCCTGATTGGTTCAGAATACACCAAACGGAAAAAATAGATTTATGTGTGTCTGTGAATAGTATCCATACCATGATTCAGAGACATGGGTCGGAAAAAACTGATGCAGGTCTGACCTAGATCTAGATCTAGGTCGGATAAAACTAGCACATTCAACAACCACCTGTACTTAAAAAGCCACAATTCCAATATATCTTAGTTTGATAAAACAAAAAATGGCATCATTCAATTGCGAATTTTGGGCTGCCGCTTATATAGTTTCATAGCTATAAACATTCGCATGATGTCCCAGGAATGATGCACAGAAACAAAGGCTTGAATCAGTACTTTAAACAGTTATGGAAAGAAGCTATAGGCATACAAGCCAGATGGACAAGGAATGCTGTCCCTGACCTCACTAAAATGCTTAGTATCGCGCGTGGTGGCAGTGACTCTCATGCTCATAGAGCATGTATAGGTAAAATCATGCTGCTTGCTTTTTTGCAGAAGTCCCCGTACTTGCTAATGATCTGGTTATTGTGTGTTCCAAGCATCTGTTTTTTTGCTTGCAGGAGTGTGCAGATGTGTGTGGCCGACATCTGATGTGTTGCCTGTATATGACGGTCATGGCCAGGTGTCATTACTCGAGATCTAGCAGAACGAGATCTACAGAAAAACGCAAAGCCCCTCACTTTATCTGCTGCTTGCTTCAGCTCTCCATATTTGGTGCTTCTCCTTGTCTCTAAACTCTATCTTTTAATGTAGTACCTTCCTTCATGTCCTCTTCTTATTCCTCCCTCTTATGCGCAACACCTCCCTTCAACTATTATTCTCTTGTTTCCCCATTCCATGTGCAGCGCTTCCCTTCAGCTTCTACTTGGTTAGGTTCTTCATCTCTTGTGCTGATATTCCCCTCTTAGGTCACTCTATAGTGTTATATCTCGCTTCTTTTGTTGCTTGTTCCAACTCCACAGCTTTAGAACTGCTACCTATCGTTTAGCTCTCCCGACCCGTCTTGTTTCTCAATTTTATGTTCAGCACCTCCTTTCACGTGCTACTCGTCTTCCTTCTACGTCGGTACAGCACCTACATCTGTTAATCACTCTCCTTTCTACCATTTTCACAGTTTCATGGTTAATAGCGCATGGTTAATAGCATACCTTTATGTTTCATCTCTAATAGCACAACATCTTTATGTTTTATCATTAATAGTACAACATCTGTATGTATTATCGTTAAGAGCCCATCTGTATGTTTTATCGTTAATAGCAAAACACCTTTATGTTTTATTGTAAATAGTACATCTTCATCGCGTTGCTGGCTAGACGCTCGTTATAATTACCAATGTCGTGTTTGTGACGTTACCTCTCTGATCACCTCCCCAATGAGCCCGTTCCATGTTCCATTATCGTCCAGGATACCAAACCTGCCATCCTTGGGCTCGGACAACACAAAGCTGGAAATTTTATGCAAAAAAATTCAAGTTTCATTGCATTGAAATGCACTGATATTTTGAAATCAACTTTCCTACAGTATCCACTGTCCAGCTTTTCAATATTAGTCTAAACACAATTCACCATATTTCCCATCCTTTAATGAAGTTTTCATTAGTTACACTGTACTTACGTGTACAGCATCTAATGGGGATACTATATTCATATCTACGTTTAGTATTATTTATTCTTTATACTATGCTGCATGTTTATAGTTTGCGTAAAGTTTAAAATATTTAATTTTCAAAACTATATGTAAGAATCCTATGTAAGAGTGATATTGGCCTGATCCAGAAGGCGAAAAGTTTGACTCTAAGTGGGTCCAAGTTTTGTTGTTCAACATATGAGCTATAACTTTGTTTTTGAATGCTAATTATACTTTTCTGTATGGAGTGACGCCATTGTTCTATAAAAATATAGTTTTGCTATAAATGTTTGTAAATTTTACTTTGTTGTAAGTGACTTAAACCTTTATTGTATGTGAATTAGACCTTTGTGACAACCGAAATGACTGTTCTGTATGTGTGGTACCCCATGTTAATTATACTTACACTGTATATGTAATACTGCGATGAAAGACAGCACTGACATTACTTACGTGAAATTGAGCTCCTCTGCCACAACTTTGAGAAGGTCTATCATGATGCCATCATATGATACAGTACCATTGTCATGGCGATATACCTTCACTATCGGTTCATACTAGAAAAGAGAACGGTCAAAGAGTACACAGTCGTCCAGACAATGGCTGTTGCTAACAACACGAGGAAGTATGTGTTCATATGAATAGATATTAAATCGATATGGTTTCTATTTTGAGCTTGTGAATGTATACCCGATTGTGCTGGGGATACATATTCAGTTTTTTGTTCAATTGCCATGTATAAAATGTATGTATGTCCCTTTAATAAACACTCCTGCTAACTGAAGTCAAGTGTAATATATTTCAGCCACGATAACAATGTTAATGCCATTATGTGATCCATAACATTTCTCAAAATCAGTTGGCTTAACTAATAATGTTGCTCTATACTGTAGGTACTCTTTTGTTTCCGCATCTGATAAATCCAAGCTAAATACAATAAACAGTCAGACACCACCTCCAAAAACACAATGAGTTATAATATCACTGTTAGTGATTACTGCACTGTCACTTTCTGCTTGCAGGAAGCAAGGGTGACCAACACGTCAATATACTGCTTTGCTGAGACAATCAGATTGTTCACCGGTCTGTGAAATGTTTAGTAATAGAAATATTATAATCCTACTACACCACCTAAATTATATTATTTACTGTTTTTTTATTTTGGTAGCTTTTAATTGCTGAGTCATCACTAAATTTGCGCTGCCAATCTGCATCACAGCTTTTGGAACTGCGTGTGCATAAGATTGTTGGATATTCAGAGTGATGACCATGTTTTGAGAACAAAAAATATCCTATTACAAAGGAAAATTATTTATCTACGGTCTACCTCCTTAATCCCAGCTCGAAATAATCGACCATTAAAGCCCCTAAATTCTGGATCAAAGACAGTTCTGTGCTCTCTGACGTCATTCTCTTTCGTCACTTCCGCCACGACTGTCAGTGGTTCAGGCAGAGAGCACGACCCGACACATTTCCTCACCACCAGTATGTCGTCAGCTATAACAGACTGAGAGAAAGCGGTCAAAGGTCATAACCTAGAATATTCCTCACCAACAGGGTGACTAGAAACGCAAAGAAAGGCAAAAGGTTTAAAAGCATTATTAACACTTCTATTGACCGTGAATGTAGAATTTCTTATTTGGTGTGGAAATGAAATGTGAGTAACTTGGAGTATTGCCCAACCCCAGGTAATTTACATGCATATATCACTCATGGGGCTTACTATATTAAATAATACCAGATCCAGCAACAATTCCCACTTGAAGATTATAAGATTACCCCTGTGTAGTAATTTGTAAGTACTGCCAGAAGAGGCCGCCAGGGGTCACAACTGCTCACCACTACAACATGTTAGTAACTTAATTAATACCTGAATTGAGAGGTACTGTAGAAACCGAGATAACGAAAGAGAAAGTAGGCATAACCACCTGGTGGGAATGGAATGAATGAATAAGGCAGATATCTGGCTAGCTCAGAAAATTACCCCCATGCCTGGCAAAATTCCTGCAGCTGAGGCAGAAGCTTTTAACCACAGGGGGCTTATTAACACCTGGCCACAAATTGACCATTCTGGTCACAAGGAAGGTAGCAACATCAAGGTTTTGGATCTCTGGCAAGAGGGAGTGCGTATTCTATCATATAATGAGGGGATGATCTGTAATTTGCTTGCTAATTATTGAAAAAGAAAACAAAATGTAAAACACCTTAGAATTACTGGTTGCTGGTAATGTCGTAGGCTGATGGTAGCCAATATCCTATGTTACTGCCCGCCAGTCAGGTTACTAAATATAGTCCCCCTTACTGTAAATGTATTTATCCTTTCAAACACGTTCAAAACACTATAGCACTGCTTATTTTCAAATCAGTTGCTGGTATGGCCATTGGTTTGACAATAAACTACGCTAAATTTGCTCCCTTAAATGTTTGGAACTTTGCCCCTTACATGTCTTTATGATGCTACGCAAACTTTGATCCCTTAAATATTTTGAGCAGTAGTTAGCATCCATGATGCTAAGACATGTTGTGTTGTATCTTTCTGCTTTAACTCCTAAATTGAAAGAAATTGGTATGGTCTGTCAAATATCGAACAACATCAGATCTAACCTTCAATTCGGAACCACTGCCAGACGGGTTGTATTTGACTAAATTTCCCAGAATCCTGTTCAACTCCTGGAAACGATATAACCGTGACACGTAACCATAAGGCGTAGCCATCACGCATAGCACAGTGTCAAACTCCAATAATAACTACCATCACGATAATAACGCATTTACTATACTGTTGCAATCACATGAGCCTATCTGGTCATCTTCCTTTTCAAAAGAACGTACCTTGATGTTTACATCTTATGACTTGATACGTCACTCTGATTCGTAACTGGTACCATGCATATGGCAATCATGCCATATGCGTGGCAGTGGTTGACACTGTGCTTAATAAACAGAACGTTTTTCAAAGACATCAGCTTCTCAGAAAGGATTTATACACCTATTCCACTTTCAATGATAATTATGTACTCCTACGATTTACTTAACTTCATGTGACGCTGGGCATAATTACATGTGTTTACTTTCAAGTAAAATTTCGCTCCCGCTAATGCCATGGAGTTATTGTCGCGAGAGCTTTGTACTTCGTGACTTTACTTGTATAGCAAGCTGTGGCTCTGAACGAAAAATATGCATTTGTATCAAATTGTCCACCTGTTTAGATACGTTTTATTATCATAGGTATTAAACGTAGGCCAAAGAATTGTAAGAGACAGCTTAGGGGTAATGCTGTTACAGGGTAAAGTAGCGCTATTTTGCAGAGCAATATTTCACAGGTATTTTACTTACAGTGAAACCTGGGAATTAGGGACACTGAATAGGCATAGGGACTGACGTAGCTTCCCTTAATTCCCATGGTGTCCCTATTTCTCAGGTGGTCTCAAAGACAGGTTTCACTGTATTTAAAAGTAATATCCTTTGGGCACCAGTAGCCATACCATTGCTGACTTTGTCCGGAAGTCATCACTCCATGTGACAACTGCCACATTGTCTCCGTTCTTCATGATCCGTCTAAGTGCCAGGTCATCTTGTCCTTCCGGGTCCTGCCTCAGGTCCAGCAACCAGTTGAAGCCAGGGCCAATGTAACCTTTGTGCTGGGTGAGAAACTGCAAACAGAACGTGACGCAAAAAAACACTGGGTATTTTGGATGTTTGTAGTTCGGATACAGAACAACATAAACTCCGAATGAACGCGATAAACATGCATGGAGTAATATCATCATCATCATTATCGTCGTCGTCGTTCTCGTCATCGTCGTCATCGTCATCATCATAAGCAGGAACAGCAGCAGGTCAGTGGTAACTGTTCATGGGAAGTTTCATCTATGCATTATTAATTCAAATCTGCACACACTGATGTCTTGCAGAGTTTCTTAAATCGAAATTAACTATCTAGCAAAGAATGCGGGTTCTAGGATAGGTTTATTAACTGAGTAAAGAAAATTTTAGTTAATTGACTGTGGAGGACGCGAAAACAATTCACTTGAAAGAATTAAAGGACAGAGGAAAACAAAATGATGAGAACACGAAAGTAACCTTACAGCGTTCAGTGTCTGTAGAATCCGTCGTCTGCTCATCGACATATAGAAGTTGGTGTTGTCATTGTTCGAAAACACTGCCGTGGCAACCTCGCTAATGCTGAACTGCAGTAGACTATCCTCCCCATCCTCTGTCACGTGACTGAACGAAGTCCGAAGTCCTGCGTCGAAGTCCAACATGACACGCATGCCGCCAAGTTTATCGATGTAAGGTGGGTCAAATGTACCTTTAATAAACAATTAGATGTGGTCCCGTGAAAATTAGAGACTTCGTAACGCAATTGAAACTTTGAGTGTATTTTGATTTATCATCTGCTTGACATCTGGTCTAGCTTATACTCCCGTGCAGAAGTCCTCGATATATTAGGGATAAACAGGTTAATAAATATAATAGTTAATATAACTGTCCCATGATGTATACAACTAGTAGGGAAGATATGGTCATGGTAGTGTATCTATATCCTGTGTTTGTGATCAGCTATTCCACTGCATCCTTTGAGGACGGCATTTATCAATACATCGAGGCGATGTCCCTTCCCTTACCTGCTTCCTTATCCCGTAGAACTACCCATTCCGGACGGTCAAGGTAGCGAATCAGTCTTTCCATGGCAACATCTTGTGCCTGGTGCTGATCACATAACATGACTTTTTCCCTGTCAACTCTTGGAACACATAGGGATAGTATGGGCCGCGTAACACCCAGTGATCCCGCTATATTGGACAAGTACGCACAGACGTCACATGGGGTCAAGGTCACGGCAGAGGTCAAAGCCTCGGTTCGAGCTGAACAAAAGAATGGAAGAAGATAGCACAACCTACCTCAAACTGCAGACAAATATAGATACTCATGTAGTGTACAGACGAGATAAAAAAGACAGCTAAGGCACGGAGATATAGCTTCGACGCACAAAAGTATTTAAATCAGCGAGAATACTATCCATGACATGCTGCAATACAAAGATCATTATCGCCTAGTTGCAGTTTGTAGAAGTTTCTTTCGACAGTGGTTGCTGCTTTATTACTAGAGCTTCGTGGTACAGAACAAGATTTTAAGCGTAATTTCTTATCTGAAATGTAAAACCATACCAGCATTTTGAATGGCGTAGGTGTCAAATGTTTCCATGGCAACCAATCGGACCTGTCCTAGCCTGGAATCGTCATCTGTATGGACCGTGTCCTTGACAATGTCACTGACAGTGTCAGCTGTCTGCTGGGCAAGGTGAGGGGGCAGGCTCGAGTCATAGAGAATCCCTGAAACGAAACAAAATCGCTTAGTGTGGTAGCATCAAAAGGAAGTATTTTGGCGCCAAAAACTCCCAGCCAGCGTGAATATTCGGTTCCATTCGTAAGCCAAATTACCCTTTTGTCATCGTGCGGTCTTTAGCTAATAGAGAGTATTATCAACCCCTTGGCGGGAAAGTTTTCCGGACATAAAAAACTAAAAGGCTCAAAAAGGTCTCGCAAAATTGGCACGCTACTGATTGTGCAAAGTCACCTCGACCAATTAAAACCGTGTACATTCTGAAGACAGCATGGCGGCAACACCACAACTCCACGTACGGCAAAAAGTGCATTGTTAATTGATGTAAAAGCGTACAAGTAGCTGGTAATGGTGTGGCAATTTCTCTTGGGAAACGGTGCATTTCTCTGGCAGTGGATTCTCGCTTTAGAAAGAGCAGGTACAGTACACCCAGGAAAACAGTGACCAGGTCGACTCGCATTTGCGTGCCTCGCTTTCGATTAACCTCTTCGGCTCCCGAATGAAACCGACTATTTGTTTGGCGACTTTGTGGCGCGAAATAATGCCTATTACGTCGGGATACATGCATGAAACCTATGGCCAATCATGATTATTTGCCGCTTTCGTGCCTGTTGGCCTAGCTCTTTGGGCTATCTTCGGGACATTTTCTAGCTTAGGGGCTTTAAAATATTTTACCTCCTAGCAATTAGATTACTCATGGGGAATCTCCTACAGCACTATCTCCGTCCCCTGTGGATTCAGAGCTACAGTGATGGATTATTTGATGGGATCGGATTAGGTAACGGACGGTCACCTAAGGTACAACACCTAAAATACTCGAGTTTTAAGTGTGATAGTGAAAGGTGAGCAGTATATAGTACAACGGCAAAAAAGGGCAACAACAGCACGATCAACAACTATCAATCATTAGATTTGTAGCAGTAGTAATGCTAGTAGTACTACTATTAATACATAAAAACAACAACAACAACTACTACTACTACTACTACTACTACTACTACGACGACGACGACGACGACGACGACGACGACGATGGCGACGACGATGGCGACGACGATTGTATAGGAAAAGGAATCAAAGCAGCAGGGAGTCAGTGACAATGTCCTTAATTTCATTCGACACATATCGGCATACATTGTACATGCGTCGTGTTGCAATTAGTACTAATGTGATGTTTAATTGCTCAATGTAAGAAATCACTGTAGAACTAGCCAATATAATTTGTATATGAGCATTACTTTTCTCTAGCCGGCACAAGCCTTGTCTTTTACCACATGGACACATCGAGGGCGGGTGGATTAAACGCCAGCAGAACGGCCGTCGCTGCCACAGGCGCTTGAATTGTGTACTCTCTGTTATTTGGACATAATTCTTTAATGGAAAACTCCCGATTAGAATTGCACCCGCTGTTGCGTCTTTCGCTGAAAACAGCTCTACGTTTCAGTAATCTTCTATCATGGAGGATGCTCCCCCAAAATGTGCAGTAGAACCTCTAAATTAGGGCCCAACTAAACGTGAAGCTGTTAAAATGTCCTGAATTCTGACGTAACATTACATATCATCCATCCTATTTGTTCATGTAGGTATTTCCCAAGTTGTGCCGGTTTTGGAATTATGTATACGTAGCGAAAAGAAACATCTCCTTTGTTTCTGGATCCTACACCGGTCGCATTAGTAAAAAAAATTCCCCACACGGGGCAGCCCAGATAGCGGGAAACCCCAGCAGCACACAAAAGTTTATCACTGCCAATACAGAAATATGACCCAGGGAGGAAGACTCAAACTGTGAGTGGTGTTGGACTCACCATAACACGACTCCGTATTTGATGTTCTATAGCCTGTAAGTGCACCCCATTGCGACCGTTTCCTACGGCACAAAGGGCTTTGGAACAATGTACAAGCCTGAATCTTGACCTTTCAATGGACTACCTCAGCCGCTGGGACCTGTCAGCCGCCCACGGACACAATTGTGCCCCCGCGTAGCATAGTGGTTAGACCGTCCGCTAGGGGTGCGGGAGGCCGGGGTTCGATCCCCGACCGCGTCACACCAAAGACGTAAAAACTGGGAGGTTTGCGCTTCTCGGCTTGGCGCTTGGCATTAATGAGTCAGGCATCCGACTGGGCGGCTCGGAGTCAGTATAAATGGTCTGAGTGATTACTTTCTGCTCTCCTGTGGCGGGAATTGAATCCGAGTCGGTGGATTGGCACCAAAAAAAAATGTCGTGCGTAGATCGTTCGGCCCAAACAAGACAGGTCCACATTAAATCA
>JAAUYG010087631.1_pt1 | contig 11113 bp, 7 predicted proteins | sample 7278091 | NCBI WGS metagenome assembly JAAUYG01 (sample SAMN14350201, study PRJNA611818) | marine sediment metagenome | isolation source: surface marine sediment (0.6m) | place: French Polynesia: Moorea | collected 2018-08
ATTGATTTAGTCGGCAGCAGTGAGTTTTTGATAGTCTACAGAAAATTGCTAACGTCATCCCAACTGCAGCTGTCAAGCAGAGCGCCAAGGTCCTTGGACCTCTTGTTTTTTAATTCTGCTTCCTTTAAAGTCAAAAAAGTAATTTAATGGCAATTTTAGTTGGATATTGTCTTTTGTTGGAATATTACTTAGAACAGGATCCTATGCTTGAAATTTCTTCAAACAGTCTGCTCCTTGCTCCCGGTCTTTTAATCTTTAGTACACTAAAGAACCAACGTTACCTAATGGAAATGCAACAAGATCCAGAAATCAAATGGCCACATTATTTACATCCTGATAGCATTCTTGCCATCAGGATATTATTACCCCGCAATAGCAAAAATGCTATCGGGATGGTGCTTGTGTGCAATGCGGCAATTAGGATTACATATTTCGCTTTGAAAATATAAGGGTTATTTGTAATGCGCTGCAGTAAAAATAACTTGATTTCGTCTTGTTGCAAGCAAAGAAATATGTGTACTTTAGTCAGTGTAATGGTAAATTTTCCAGTATTATCGCATTTGTAGGTGGACTCCAAAATATTTTTAAAATAGAAAATTAAAGTTATTTGCTACGATAAATAATGATATCAGTGAGTTTCAAAGAAGTCAGGTCTTCACTTAGGATTTGAAGATGGAAATAGAAGCTGGATATTAATAATGAAACTATATAGACAAGTCCATAAGTGTAACTTTATTTTCTAATGTTAAAGAAAGAATGAGTATCTGTATGAGCGTCTGTGCAAATTTCCTGTATGTATAGTGCAAATACATTTTGTGTAAAGGAAAGGAAATAAAATATATATAAAAGGGTTAATCAGTGTCGCACTGTTCATTCATCACTACTGTGGAACTTCCACTTCATGGCTTTTTGTGTCAAGTCAATGCAATGGTGCTGTCCCTTCTGCCGGGGTTTGCTGTGAGCATCACATTGTCACTCTTTGTATGATGAATCAACATGAATCAAATTGCACCCGAGAGCCTGAATGCACACATTCCACAAGTCTCGATTATTCTTCCACCGAAGGCAGTGGAAGGGTTGAAGGGCAGGGAACTCGGATAATGGCTGAAGTGAGCCGTTACCACGCATCCCAGTTGTTCTTGAGTGCACAGTCCATCAGTGGTGTTCTATTGGATTATCATACCATCATCAGCAAGACAAAGAATATAAGTTATACTGCTAAATGTGGGACCAGGATGGGGGATTATAAGCTGCCAGCTGCTTCATAGGGTGAAGCAGCGAGCTTAAAGTTCAACAAGTTCAAGGTGTGATGTTGTTGCCAAAAGTGTTCGATTTCACTTAAATGGATACCCAGGTAGTACATGTACACAAGCAGCAAACTCCCAATTGAATTTATTATACTTATGGGAAGAAGCAAAGTAGTTTTACTGGCAGAATCCAGTACAGTTGTGATTATCTGAGCTAAAACATTAATGTAGCAGGGCTTATTAAAGTACAGGCTTGTTGTGTTAACCCTTTAAATTAACGAGTTAAAAGAATGATGCAACAGATATATAATGACAAACTAGACAAAACTAAATATGATTAGCAAAATGTCACAGTATGAATGCAGCTTACATAATGTTGAAACAAGAATATCAGGAAATAAGGGCATCACCACCCCTGAAGAAGGCCAGTGATGGATCCAATATCAGAAACGGCTACAAATCCTGTCTCGGCTAGGGTAAAACTTTGTTCACAATATTGTCTTTCCTTGTTTTTGTTTTTTTTTTAAATAATAATCTCAATGTCATCCAGCCAAACTTCTAATCTGCCTTGCCTGGCAAATGGACAATCCACATTCATGCAGTTCTGGATAAGATTTCAGCATTTATGACCAGGATGGCCTAATTTAAGACATCACAGAAGCTCTAATACTGGTATGGACATTCAATAAAGTGGCAGCATTTATAGGCAAGTCAACAAGATTAGCAAACATTAAATCAAGTGCTTCCTCGGTGATGGCCTGCCATTCTGACCACACAGCAACCCTTGCTGTAAGTAAATGCCACGTCTTCAGCAGAGATGCTCTCAGTGGAAGGACAGAAAGAGCCATCTGCAGATTCGTGGCAGCGCTGCTGGAAGGCAGTAATTTCCTCCTGCCACAGACAGCTCCCACACCACGGTGGCAGAAGGCTGGAGCAAAGATTTCACCCCCTTCTAAATCAACCAGTTCATGTCTTAGTATGCAAGTTGGTTAAAACTTGTACGATGTGTTGCCTGTATTCTTCAGTCAAAATGAGAGAAGACTTAATAGCTACCAGAATATACACCTTTGGAAAGTCTTGCTCTGCATGGTGTAGATATAAATACACATTATAAGGAATGAAATATCTATGGGTTATGTAAGAATCAAGTTTAATCATCAAATATTTTGCCCACGTTAAAGACATGTGTCCACATTTGTAAATACTCAGAAGATCTATCAGCTGACTTTGTGAAATCGCGATGGATTTGGGGATTTGGCATAAATCGCCATGCCTGCGGAGGGGGTTGAAAAGCTTCATTTGTCCAGCCATTTGCTTCAAAGCTACATGTTCCCTGGCCTTGACAAGCAGCATAAAGCCTCTTCCCAATGCGGCAGACAAACTGTTTGATCATGCAGCCCCATCCCGGAGGCAGTGCTAGTGCCAGTGGGGTGTACGGATGACGTGTGTCGAAAGGAGAGGAATAAGCCAGAGAAGCCCAGGGACAGAATGCCTCATCATGCGCCAGGGTTTCTCCCTCAACCTGCTTGACAAGTGCTAAACCCTGTTCACAGTGTCTTAAGAAATATGTGTAGTTGGTCGACATCAATAATGTAAGGAAAGTGTTAGTAGCTCTTTTCCCTTTAAATCCTAAATCAATACTGAAACCCGTGTGTGGCTTTCTGGCAAAGCTAACGGAAAGTGTACACTGGAATCGCTTCAGTCAGATCCCACTCCCAGAGGACACATAATGCTGATGCTTTGAGGAACATGCTTCAAAGGACCGCTGACTCGTATGTTTTGCAGGCTATCTATAATGTCTCGGATGTCGCATCTAACACCTAGCTCCCAGGATGGCCAGGCCAGGTGGTAAATACCGCTATCCAGGATTTAGCAGAGATACATGGTCCAAAAATTGATCTGCTCTCAGGTGTCCTTGATGAAACCGATATCGGGGAGGTGATGGGACTACCAGAGAGGACTCTCTGCTCTCCAACACTGTCCAGTGTAACCAAACACCTAATGTATTAGCCACCATAGTCAACAATATATACCAATAAATGTGCATACCGAGAGTGCAGAGGCAGAATATATATTGATATATGGGACAGACACTAATGAAAAGTATACTCAATGGCATTTACATTGAATTTTGATTTCCTTTATTAAAACATTATATATTTATTAGCCAAGGTTTAATGTCACTGGATTATATCATTGAATAGCTATCATGTCATTACATTATAGGCAAGTAGATCGAACCATAAATATTAAAATAATATGAAATTGCATTAAATTGTATTAGTAAGAATATGACCCCGTTAACAGGAAAGAGCATAAATATACCAGACCGGTGCCTGCTGATACACTATCTGGGCCACAGTTTAGGAAATGTGTTAATCGATACATCTGATGCAATTCAACACTTACAGTTGATGCCTAAGAATTAATTTGACTCAAGATTGTCAAAATTCAGGACATCGGCTGTGGTATAAAAATGTTCAACAAGTATCTTATTTATTTTCTCATTCTTCCTAATACATGTAGTAAATTAGCAACATGCAACTTCCACAGTCTTACTATGCATTATTTTGCCTTTCAAGATTTGCATACAGATTTTCTGCTCTAGTGTGATGATTTTACATAACAGAAGCTATACTCATCTTGACAAGCCACTGAAGGCCAAGCCAACACCCGTATCAGTTTTGATTTAGGTAGCTCTATTGAAATTCAGATATTGGCTAGCAGAAGTCTCTAGAGGAAAACGCATATCCTGAAAAAAAAATTATTGATCTAAATTTTCAAATGGGGTCACAGCGCTGTGGGTGGTTGGATTGATAGTCTGGTGTGTCTTGTGTCCCCAGCTGTTATTTCCATCGTAAAAATATCCTGAATATGGTTAGTCACCAGTTATACATACATACAGCTGTCATTTTCATATATATATGGTATTATTGCAGTATTTTAAATGCATCTGCACAAAGACAAATTGACAAATGTTAAATTATTCATTCCCTGTAAATGCCAATCAAAGAGTCTTTTTCAAACAACATACTGCATGGTTCTAAACATATTGATGATATTTGTGGTTTCGTAATAAGCAATTCATAAGCATTATGAGAAGCCGTTAGTTGTTTGTGGGTCCAGCAAATTAAGATTCTGCCACCATATGTGCATTTAATTGTGTTAACTACGTAGTGGTAAGTGTAAGTGATTGGTTGATAGTCTTGTTTCCGTAAATTAACACTGCAATTCATATAAATTCAGACTTATTGCACACATTCTCATGCAGCTAGTTATTCAATAAGCTGATAAAAAAACCTTAACTTAAATACCTTAATTGAATCACAAATTATCTGCAGTACATGGGTGCCAAGCATTGAGATAGTAGTTATAACCTGTACATAATTAGTATTTACCCTGAATACTAATAGTATTTACCCTGTGTATTGACTAAGATTGTCATTATGTTGCTCTTGATCCCATACAAATAATATTATGACACAAGTCAATAGATTTTCCAAGATATTTTTTCTTTGTTGTCAGATCATGTGTCCTTGGAAAATAATAACTTTCTACACAAATGTCATTCCTTGGGATAAGGAGCAATTATATCTTAATATAAACTGCAGTCGTTCTTACAAATATGACAACATTCATTTAATTTGCTGAATATTTTCAAGTCATAGATGTCATACTGTTTGAGATATGCAATTTCTTTTCTCAATTTTGTTGAATAAAGGCTACCAAATATCTTATAATGACACAGCACAGCATAACAAAAACAGATTACACTACACTAATGTTCGTTTTCGACTCTTCATTGTCACAATGTCTTCCTCCGAGGGATGAATCCACAAAAGAGCCACTTTTAAGCAACGCAATCTAATATGCACATACGTTAAGCAAATTTAGCTGCCAAGGTCAAATTTCCCTCAAGGCAACCAGTTTTATGTGGGTTTTCCTGTAGGCGTGTTGTGTATTTGCTCACCTTATTTGCACCCGTTAGTGACCTGTTGTCATAGGCAACAGAAATTTTCACACATCAAACAGATGATAATTACAGACTGTTGGCAATTTTTTTTTCCTCTTGCATAGATTTTTGACCAGCTTGATGGATATGTGGAATCGTTCTCTTTCACTTCTCGTAGATGAGATACAGTGTCGTGTATGGCAGTAGAGGTACACTAGTCGCTCTTTGATCTGGGGACAGTGACTCGAGCTTCCAGTTGTACAAATACAGGTTACAAGAGGATGAGAGAAGATGAAGATTATTAAAGCCATAGGAATGACCGTAACATAATTGTGGATCAAATCTTACCCCTCTGGACAAGATGATTGGCAGAGCACGTCAGAGTGCAATATTGTAGTTTCTAAAGGTGGGGAACAACATAATTAAGTTTTCCTTTTGACTGAAAAAGCTAGAACATACAGACCCCAGATTTTTTTCTAAAATCAAGTGACATTTTCCTGTGGAACAAATATCTACACAGGATGAAGAACACAAGACTCACATTAATGTGAATCCCAACAATATATAATGGCCATGCATGCATAATTACTCCATCGCCTTAAGCCCTGTGGGTAAAGCAGAGATGATGGCATATTTCTGCAAGTGAGAGATGGCCAAGAGCAGCTGGAGGTATTATTTATGTTTATGTCTTAAGCTAAGGATGTGCATGATTTTGCAGGAAGGACTCACCTGTTCCATTTTTTTGGCTCGACGACTGACTTCTTGCCATTTCAAAATGTAGTTTTTCTCCAATGGAGACTTTATAGAAGTCTGGCTAACAAGAGTTTTGTTGTGGGATTTGGATTTGTCAGAAGCATCGGAAGATTTTCTTCTTCGACTGCGGTGACCAGATTCCTGCACCTTTATTGATTTCTTAATCCTATGGTGTGATCCTTCCCCATCAGATGACCTGCGTCTCTCACTGGATGAACAACGTCTATCTTCAGATGAGTCTCTCCTTTCTGAAGTAGTTGAGTGCTGCCGTTCCCCCTTTGAAATGCATATTCCCCCAGTTTCGCTCGTTTTATCCTGTTGAGCCGAACGTTGTTTGTTCTCTTCGACAAGTTCATCTAATTTATCTAAATCATCCACAGACACGTCCTTAGGCACAGTATTATCTGTTTCATCCGTGCAACTTGGAGGACTCTGGACTACACCATCATCTCCATTTTTGATATCTACAGATTGTACTTCTTCTCTGTTTTTCTCGGTAATATCTTCAATCGATTCTTTTTCTTCCATGATTCTTTCAAGTGTTTCCTGCCGACATTCATCAGATTCTGTTGGGCTGTCTTCCCTGTACAAAACCTCATCCTCAGCTGTGCTCTCCTTGTCTGAGACTTCTGCAACAATGGCAAGATCCTGATTGTCCTTCTTTGATTTCTGCTTGCACGAGACCCTCTTTTTCTGTATTTCTGGAGTTGCGATTCCTTTCTCTTCTCTGTCAATGCTGAACAGATCTTCAATTTCACGGAGCTGTTCGTAAAATACATTCTCGTCAACGTTTCCAAGTTCAAAGCCTTCTTCTTGATAGGCCTCATTCCAAGTGACATCTTCATGTGCAGCTTCAGTGGGTTCACCAGTTCTAACCATCTGACATTCCTCTTCTTCGTCATCCTCATCCTCACTACTGCTGTATGAAGTTCGCTTCCCAACCCGCCTGTGTGTTGCTTTCTGCCACCAATGCTGTTGTGATTGCTGCTTCTTCTGAAGGCTGTTTTGGCGTTGAAGATTAGCCTTTTTGTAGGACTGAGTGAAGCTTTCATTGCCAGAGAGCCCGCCTGGGATCATACCAGGACACAGCACGCTGTAGAAGCTTCCCATGACTAGTGTCTTTTGTTTCACATTTTGTCATGAACTTGTCAGTTAGCCCCACCTCAGTTGATGTAGCAGCTCAGTCGGCAATAGTTTTGTCAGCTTCTGGGGGGCTGCTCAACCAATATCGTTCATTCATGGTTGGTTAGTATGCCATAAATATGCCTTTAGCGGATAAAATATTTAGACCAGGAGTTTGATTTATGTCTTGTTATGGAAGAGCCACAATGCTGTTTGATTCATGTCTCGTTCCCCAAAGATCCATAATGCTGCAAGGCATATATATATAGTAAGGATCTAGCTGTGGTTGCTCAGTCAGGCTTCACATGTCAGTATATCCTTCTGGTGCGTTCAGCCTGATCCACAGCATGCCAAATACTGCTGGTGATACATACTCTAAAGAGTTGCCCCACTTCTCCTCTTGCTTAAAATGGTTATACACTTTTATTTCCCTTCTCATCATCATTCAAAAAAAAATAGTTTGAATGTTTATCCAATACCCTGATGAGAAAGTCTGATCATGGCAAGTATGCTTTGTGTCAGTTTCAAATGAAGCGGAATCATTCCTTGACAAAAGTAGAAGGAATTATCCTAAGAAAAGCTCACATCTGGGACAACTTTTTTTCACAGTAACATCATCTTGATCATGTGACAGGACACCTGTATGAGTCAGTTAGCAAACCTGATAAATAATACCATTCGAACCGATCATCCGCCATGAAAGCCTGTGCTTTGTGTTGACAATATCCGGGTAAAGATCCTCTGCTATGCAGCTGCCTCTCCAGTCTTCCCTTCATTGCCACGGTCAGAACATTTATTGTGAGCAGAGATAGCACCTTTGGGCATGTCATGTGGCTTCCCCTTCTAGCGACTTCTGATTGTTTCACGGAAGTCGGACACACCTGAGGTCCAAGGATTTTTGCTTTTGTGCATTATGTATATGCCCCAGTGAAATCCTGCATGTATATCTAACATTATCAGGCATGAGGAGACTTGACCATCTGTTGGCTTCAGGTAAAAGCTCCGAATCCAGCTAAAATCCAGGATATGAACAAGGAAACATCACTACCAAACAGGAATTATCCATATTCTAGCTGACAGCCAAGGAAATCTGCTGCTGTATCCTTTTCTTATCCACCTTTATCCACCTGTCACTCCACTTTGACGAAGCACTCACAATGGGTAATGCATAGTTTACCGTGAACATGGAGGAACAAGATGGGCACTCCTTCAATGTAATTATCCACATGAGGTTTAATTACAGCATCGGTTCGTTCCTTTTAACAGCTGCGGTTAAACTCCCGAGGCAGGTGTATATAGAGCACCGCACACCGCTGCCGCTGCTAACGCTTGCTGCTGTGGTATGTATTTATAGCCAAAGACCATCAGAATCCAATACGTTGCAAATCATTGGAGCAGCATGTGCAGGCGACAGTTTGTGTCGGCAGCAGTAGGTGGACTGCATGTCCACCTAAGCTCACTGTTTGGATGGCTTAGGCATGTCTTGGTTGTGGGAATACAAAGTAATTAATCCACAACTATCTATGCAAGCACCTCATCAGTTGAGGACCTGCGCCATGGAAAGTCCCCGTGCTGATGACAATTCCATGTTTCTGAATGCATACATGCCGCATCAATATCCTAAATAATGCACCTGAAAGGGACCTCCATTATGCCAGGCCAACAATGCTAAGACACCGCATATTAGTGTATGATGAAGGGACTGCCAGCAACAGTGCAAATCTTTCCTAGCTCCAGACACTGGTTTTAAATATCTCACGGTGGTCTCCTTCAAACTGCCATCAAGCCTGCAGACACATGAACTGATCAGCCATCACAGCTCAATGACCTTTCGCAGATGCTAACAACTGCTAGCAGTGTGCTGGCTCAGCCAAATAATCCACACTGATGAGACAATCAATATGTGGCAGCTATATTTTCATTTGTTAATTTATCAGGAAAGCCTCATGGCATTGGGCTTATGGAGACAGACAAAAATCAATTATTTGAAGCGATGCCTTGTCAATCACACCTGCAGCAAAATCCAATGTTTTTTTCTTAGAGGGTATAATATCCATGTTTCACTTCATCACAGGAACAACATGTAATTCTCTTATGTTTCTACTTATGGGAATGAATCAAGTCTATCCAACACAACATGAAAAAGTAATATCCTGCATCCAAGATCGTTAAGTTTTATTGGTGTGAAAAAGGCTTTAAATCTTTTGGGGATTGATTCTCCACGAAGCCAATCAAATAGCCAATAACGTATAACAATTCATCACATAGAAAGTCTCGCTCCTGGTCTCACTCTGTCTTGACTGAGGTCACAGAAAGCACAGTCTATCTGAGCCAGGGACCCTACACACCGAGATGCGTCTGCTGATAAATCTATGTTGAACACTTCGCTATTCCACGGAACCGTTTAATTTGGGAGAGCCGCTGCTCCTGCAGTCATTGGCTTTGGTTGACAAGCCAACTTCCATGCCGCAAATTGGTCTCTCGTTGGTTGACACATCCTCCAAAATGACATTTGTCAAGGCTCCCATGGAAGAGGAGAACTCTGGGCTCAGTACCTTCATTTCGATTTGGTTACAAGGAATGAACCCACACAGCCTTATTACATTGGATCCAGCATGAGTATGTATTGCAATTCATGGTCAAATTAGGCTCAGCATTAAATGTGCCAGTAATCCCTTCAATTGTCATTCATGGTTGACAAAATGCATTCAAACAGAATGCTAGCTACCGGTAGCTGTTATTACAGAAAAAAAAATGATTAAATATGCACTAAATTTTTCTCATAATGGAACACGATGCGACCTCCTGTCCATGTAGTTGAAAAGCCATATTAGTCAAATGGCAAATCATGAGTACCAATGCTTCCTGTATCTGGTCAAGTATATTTATGCCACAAATTTGAGTGCAGACCAATCCTTAAAGCAGCAGCTGTTCTACTGGAACAAAAAAAATAAAACATACACCTGGAGAGTGTGGTTATATGCAGTCACATGGTCTGCAGACGACAGGTCAAACAGGCGCCAGTCTCAGTCACTCGCCCGTGTGGGGGATGCTTACAGCTGACCGGGTCGTCGTTTCTGTCATTCTCGCCATCTGAGTACCCCCAGGGATAAGCACGTAATGAACAAACACCTCTGAAGGGGTAAGGTCAGCCCGCGCAGCCCCTGGGGGCGGCTTCCTGTCTGTATTAGCAGACATTCCCCCGTTATGTTTGTTAGGTGATGCAGTGGAAGGATTCTGCGGCTGAATTGGCCAGGCAGAAATTCGTGCCGTTTTCCCCATGCTCATGGTGGTCCGTTCCCATGTTGCTGTTACGATAACGCTCCATGGAGTTGCTTCCCACGCACCCCACAAACTAATGAAGACCTTAGAATTAATCTGCCATTTCAGGGTAACCACAGCAATGAGACCATTGTGACCCATCATTTGCTGTGCCTCATTAGGTCCTACAATGGTCCATGGAATATCTATCAGCAATAAAGACTGGCTTAGAGGCTTAGCCCATACAAAGGAAATATCTTATACATGCATTGCTGTGGAAATGGCATTTCTAGTGCTGTCATAGAAGCTCTGGTAAATGACCCTTCCACCTGTATAAGTTGAATTCCAGTTGAATTCATAAGGAAACCTTAGAAGAACAAGTGAATCTATAAAGTTTTTCTTACCAGTTCTAGTTGCATTCATAAGATAAGACTTTGCATTCTGAGTCAATCTACATGTACATGCATATATTTTTTTCCAAATTTTCCTAATATTCATAATATATTTGGAAGCCGAGTAAACCTCTATGGTACTCATTCTGTGGACCAGAGCCATATTTTTTGTACACTGCCTTTCTTATATGGTATTAAGCCTAGCGTACTTCCCAGACTTTGAGTTATAGTCTTTAACTGCTCTTTAAGTTGGCTATTTAGCTGTCATTAAAGCATTAAGTAACACCCTATGATAAATGCCCACTTAATTGTCCAACAGGGCTAAAAATAGATTCTCTCTGCTTTGACAGAATTGCTTCTGATTGGCTGAGACAAGTTTCCAAGAA
>JAAUYG010139085.1_pt1 | contig 11113 bp, 6 predicted proteins | sample 7278091 | NCBI WGS metagenome assembly JAAUYG01 (sample SAMN14350201, study PRJNA611818) | marine sediment metagenome | isolation source: surface marine sediment (0.6m) | place: French Polynesia: Moorea | collected 2018-08
ACTACTACTATTATTATTATTATTATTATTATTATTATTATTATTATTATTATTATTATTATTAGTAATATTATTTATTAATTATTATTATTATAATGCTGCTGCTACTACTACTACTACTACAGAAACGATAGACTAGTGCTTTGAACTTTATATTATTAAGTGCTATTGAAAATCCCAAACCACAGCATATTCCAAATGCCCACGAACTGCCCTCTTTTGTGAAGGCGTGTAACCTGATACTGGAAGTATTACCCAGTGGTGTCACCTCAGCTGGGAACATCCATTCTCCGTGTACCCCTAGCTGTGGTTGTTTGCCCTGTATCTCCCCAGAATTTAACAATCCTGTCTGGACAGCAATCTGGATCTGGTATTGGATCCCCACGGGAGATGAAAGCAACCCAAGGAGATGCCTTCTGGATTCCTTAATGGCTCTGTCCCTATTCAAAATATCCCATCGGGAGAGAATTTGCCTTTGAATCCCCTGCCTCATTAGTATCTGCATGGCCCAGATGTCCTGGTTATGGCAGCTACTCCAGAGGGCGTCCGGATTTCATATTTAATTGCCCCGGTTTGGCACTGATAGGATCATCCGGACAATCCTTGACTACACTACAGCCTTCTCCCAACACTTTACCCACCACCCAGCTCGCCCCAAACCCTGACCATAACAACGGACGTCCTGTTATACCAGAGCCAAGGTGTGGCGGCTGTAGAGTTTGTAGTATAGCGGCAATGCACTGTGATCCATTGTAGGCCGAGGTCAATATAATACGTGGCAATAAAACTCTCCGCAATGTCGCCTCCCGGATACTTCCCGCTCCACATCAAAGGCGTAATGAGGCCTGTGTAGCTGCAATATTGTGATCCGGACCGATCCTGTCCTCATAATCCTTGCACCGACCGATCTTCCGGAACTTCCGCCACCGAGGCCATAAAGCCGCGCCAGCACGCCAGTAAGGCACACGCCGGGCGATAATAGGGTAGGTGAGGGACACTCCAGGGGTTGTGCGCGTCATAAACCAGAATCGAGTGCGTTCTGAGGTCAGTCGTTTGTTTTCTCGTGAAAGATCCATTGTAAAGCAGTAAAGGTGGATTGCTCGCATCCAGACCCTTCATGTGTTTTGATTTACAGACAGATCCCGGGTTGAGAGTCCGACCGAACATTGACTGCTATACCCCAGCAGCACTGATACTGGAGTGGTAGCGTGCTCGGATCGATAGATCGCGAGTTCATGCTGTTACCCTGTGTCGGCCCAGTTCATCCAGTAAAGCACATGTGTGCAAGTGAACCAGCAACCGTAGGGTTCTGGCAGACAACGACGCCCTCCATATTCAGTCACGCGAACATTCACCTTAGACATGATGACAAAGATGATGACGACGACGGTTATCTTAATGATAAAGCAATGAAAGTAAAAACAAGAGAAGGGTCAATGAGAGATATGGGAAAGGAATGCAAGAGCGAAAGATAGCAGGAAAGGGAGAAAGAAACAAACAGAAAAAGAAAGAGAAAAAAGAAAGCCAATAAGAAAGTCAGAAAGACTGAAAGGAAAAGAAGGACAAGGAAGAAAGTGGAAGAAAGAAAGAAAGAAAGAAAGAGAGAAAGAAAGAGAGAAAGAAAGGAGAAAGAAAGAAAGAAAGAACAAAAAGATAGGTTGTTTAAGTGATTATGAAACTGCCATGGTCCAATGGGCTATACTTTGATGATTTCGTGAATTTAAATTGTAGTCACTACTGTCAGAGCTACAAAGGGGATTGACGACGAATCCTGGTTTAAGAGCTATCAGATTCTACAGGTCCCAACACATAAACCCGTTTTTTTATAGCCAACACCCGTCATATACAAGAACGTATGAGTGAGTGACCCTTGTTGCCCTGCCCTGTCATCAAGATCTGGATTCTCCTACATTCCCCTCTGTGTCTCCCACACCTCGGCCCTCTCCCATGTGACCTCTCGGCATGGCGACTGTCCGGGGTGACCCTCACCGTCTCTCATTAATTAGCACGCTGACTTTGGGGCTCCCTCTACAACCAAAACCAAGCCCCACTTAATTTTTAGCTTCAAAAGTGTTGCTCGATTAATTTCAATTCGCTGATTCTTTTGCCGCGCGTTTGTGACTTCCCCGTTGCACCAAAAAGCTACTTCCTTAGCTACAACGCCTCCACTGAATGGCCATATTGGGCGTTACGTGGCCACTCACACGTGTTACGTGGCACAGTTCCCTTTGATGTTTGCCGACGAGCACAGTTCAGCATGCAATCGCAATAGAAATCTGTGATTGGGGAGAGAGAGTGGATGGTGGTAGAGCATATATATATATATGGAGGGAAATCAGTGATAATTAATTCCAGAGACAGTATATAGCTAACGCAGTTACGTGGGAGTATGATTGCGTCTTTAGGATCAGCAAGCTAGAAGAGTTCAACCAAAATTAGCCGTGCCACATATGGTTGTTCCCCACCCCTGCCGGTGGCTGCCAATTCAACCACGACCAGCCCCGGCTTCACCAGTCAGCCTGGTAACTACGGTATCACGCCGAGTCCCGATCCCGACTGAAAGGTCTGAATTGTTCCTCCGGAGATTATAGTTTTAGGATTTATCAGCTAATTGATGTTAGCTGGTGTTAATTAGTACCTGCAGGTTAGTGTGGAGATAATACTGCTGTAATAAGACGAAGACTGCAGGGATCCCCACTCACCATAGGGAAGTGTTTCCGGTGGAATGAGGATGACCCCGCCTAAACTAGCCGCAGTAGTACCAAACATATATCATGTCTGTGGACACAGGGATTTCACACCTGACGTACAACACACATATAGAGAGAGATCACGCCCATATCTCTGGATACATGTAGTTCAAAAAGACTCGGCTAGAATTGTAGGCGTGAACCGTGAAGGTCTAAAAATAATAATTAAAAAAAATCTCATCGTCGTGGCCTTCTAGATTGGAACAATTTTAAATTAATGTATGTGGTATCAGACTGCAATTGGAAGCAACTGACATTTAGTATACTGCTATCTGCGGTGTGGCGTCTCCATTTCGTTCTAACTCTGCAAGGCTATAAGATGTGTGCATTCACTGGCAGCTGCAACAGACGTTCCCCTGGCCTGAATATATCGTGATCAGTGCATTTATCCTACTGTAGCTGCAAAGCACTTTTTTATTTAATATATTTCTCTCCTCCCCATGCAAAACACACCGTACAGAACTATAATAACTTGACAAACCAGTTGATTGGAGGTGAGTCTGTGGCGACTCGTCAATACATCATGATGGATAATAAAGGCCGGTACATGGCTTGGGGTTAGCGGCAGTCCTTTACTGATCACGACTACTAACTGCGTCATAGCCTGTATAGATACTTCCAGGTTGGCTACCAAGAAAGGATGAGACTGTACTACGAATCGCGTCATGCGTGCCACACGCATATTATATGCTATTAGCGGTAATTTTACTTTAGGGGATTTCTCGGGAAGACACAATATAACTTCCTGGATCCAGACCGTGTAGAGATATGTATGTCTATATAGAGGCATCGTGGCCCTGAGGCACAACGCACCAAAACTAGTTGTTACCATTAATTTTATAGCGATATTTGGTTCCGTGACTGATTTAGCCCATGGGTTTAGCGCAGTCTAACAGGGCATGGAAAAACTACAACCCATGTATATAGTAGCGTACTAGTATTCATCCTGGATTCAAACTCCCAAATCAACATGCATGAAATGCATATATGAGAGCAGCATGCAAAATCGAGTGCACTTGGTGGTTTTACAGGTCGCCATGCAATCATATAGAAGAAACCTCGTGTACACAGAAAAAATGACTTTTTTTCCAGATATATATTTACTGAATATCTGAAATATTCCTACTACACCTGTCATGCATATCTTATTAAATATATCTCCGGATAAGATAACATGAAAATAGATTATAAACAACATTAGGTTGCATAAGGTAATTTATAACAGTATTGTGAAAGCAAGTTATTACCAATCTCATTCTAGCGTTTTCAAATTTAAAACAGCTAGGCAACAGCTCATAAGCAATTTTAATATATTACGTTGTACCTATAAATGTCAATATTTTCTAGTACGATATTGTAAAAAAAATCATTTGAAGAGTCTTATAATAATACGTTATATAACATGACACCTGGAACAACCCTCACCCCTCCATGTTTTCCCTCTACCCCCAGGGTGCCCAGCTATCTTATCCAAGGCGGAGGGGTGTGAACACATTACCGATAGCGCCCAAACACCCGCGGGGTATAACGTAGGAGGGACGGAGGACTCCACCCTCGCGTACCCGTGGGCCGAATAAAACTGTCACAAGTTGGGGAAAGCATGTAAGGGTAACGGAAATATCTTCAATTGATCCACGTGACATGGTCAGTGATGATAGGGAAGGTGTTTATCCAGGGCTTAGTCAATACGGTGCCAGTCCCTCGGTTTCCTTTTTCACTGCTTGGCGATCTGATCTCCAAAGTAAATGTCTTGAAAAATAACACTTTACTTTGAACAGCCGCTTCACGTTGCAAACATGATCAATTTCCTTGGCCATGAAGCTAATCTACAAGATTATCGCTGAATCGGCATCATATAGCAGGGCGTGCTTCATCCGGTTCATGCTATGTTTTGTTTTGTTTTGGCTTTGTTTTTGTTTTTGTTCTTGTTTTTGTTATTCTCTATTTACATGACACAATTTCCTTCTTCCTTACGTTATAAGCTGGCATCTATTTAGATCAAAAGATGCATTAAAGGATGTAAACCAGGGGTACGTATAAGTATTTCATAATTTATATCACCACCACCATCATCGTCGTCATCATCATCATCATCATCATCATCATCATCATCATCATCATCATCATCATCATCATCATGTGACCATGTTTAACTCCTGTGCCTTAATACATATTAGGATAAACTTCATCATTCAAAGGGGGAGCACATACCTCCCAACAGGGCCAAATCACCAGATTTCTCTGACCCAAATCACCAATCACAAAAAAAAAGGAATATTAGTCCTATCACCAAAATACTAATGTATAATACGAGAGTGTGGACAGCCGTTTTCACGTTGGACTCTGGTCATGTAGAGAACGTTTACACGTGCCAGATATATAGTCAATCCCCAATCACGCAATTTCTGCAGGGCCCCATAGCGATGCACTGAAAATATATGTACTCCCCCTATTCAACGGCCACCTCGGATTATTATACGCCAACTACATCTTCCAGCATGTTATTTGTTGTATTGACTTCACTTGTTTCCACTCCTACTATTGTCAAATCCAACCCTCGCGGCTCCAAGTAATAATAAATATCTTATCTTATCACTGTGATAGCACCACTGAACTCACTACGCGTACGCATCTCTTTCCGTTATATTCGTTATCTTTCCCTATACTATAGCTATGTCACTTTACGCACGCAAAAATAAGCAATATAAATTGAAAAATAAGAAAAATAACCCCTGTCTCAGTTGAAAACGAACAAATTTAATACACAAGTAAACCCCTTTGTGATAAGTTCACTGCAATGAGTTAAAAATTGTATGCAAGTATGGATTTTTTATGCATGGCGTAACCGTGGCCAACACTGCACAGCCCACTCCATATTTACATGACATTTGTACAAAAAATGGTTCTATTCGTGCAATAAATTGGGGAAGTGTTCAGATTGTAAACCAAAATTTCCTAAAACATTTCTTTGAGCACGAAATACGAATGAAAAAAAGGAGAATCAAAAACAACCGATAGACTATAAAGGTTATGGGTTCGACTCACGTCTTTCCTAGGTAGTACGCTGTAGGTTTCCAGCCTGTCCAGGCGTATCCTGCCTTGGTCTGGGTAAAGGACAGTCCCCGGCCTCAGGGTGACACTGGCCCACACTGTCACCCCCATCTCCAGGGGACGGCGGGGGTCCGGACACGGAGTCAGAATCAGGCACAACTCCGGCGGGATCAGTACACACGTCTGCATGGTGACGTCAATACGTCAATGACGTAAGCTGGGGTATCCTCGGACGTAACTTAAAATTTTACTTTTTTCTCAACCACTTATTGTTTCACCTTCTTTCCAGTCAATTTCTTGATTTCTTTTCGTCAGTACAGAGTGCTAAAGTACTTTTTAACTTTCCATTTCAGCTTCATGAAACGTCTATTAATTATCTTGTCGGCTTCGACGACTGACCTGTCCTTGTCTATAAACTTCTCCGGCAAGTAAAAACACTAAAAGTGGCATTCTCCCGCTAGTCTTGAGCTAAGCAAAAAGCCCGTGTCTATGAGAGAGAAAGTTGTGGTGTCCTGTGACAGTGACGGGCGGCCGTCACTCCACACCCAGCAGGGGAGGCGGGGTGGGATGTGGGTCGGCCGTGTGGCTGTAATCTCCCAACACTCCCAGGGCAGCTCAATGAAAAGATCAACCACCCGTCTCTTGTAACTGACACCACAACTTCCAGCGAGAAAAGTCGTAAAGTCACTTTTACTGAATGGAAACCGTTCTCAGCCAATGGGAGCGAAGCTCCGAGCCTGAGGGCTAATGGCGGAATCTGATTGGCTGCGGGCCCGGCCTTTCCCCTACCCACGTGGTAGGGAGACCGGGCTCTGCGGCATGGGAACCGCTGTAGCTAAGATACTCCCAGGCCGCAATAAATCCAGGGCAATAATCCAAGTGGTTGTCTGTCGGGAACCACTCCCGGCACATAATCCTGCCGTGAAACTATGGGTTTACCAGAAAACCTCATCAAAGCGACTCCTTCACACAGGAACACACAACAGAAGAGCTTTCTGTCCTTGCAAGGTTCAGACTTGCCTGACTTTATACTTAACCGCAACAGCCATCAGGTCATTCCCCTCATAGCACACTCAAGGCAGGTCATTTTGTGATTGAAGAAAAAATGTGGAAAGTTGCACTGGTTTGAAACTGTCTCTCAGAATCGGGCTGATTTGTACACCGCCCCATATCTGATTTGTCTGGTGCAGCATGTACGGTAAACGTTTGATGCAAAAAAAAAAAAACTCTCTTTATTGTCTAGTGCAAGGCATAAACGTAACCATAAGTTCATCTGGCAGAATGAAGAAAGAGTAAGAAGGACCAAAGGACTATCACTGAAAGCAGCTGAAGCCAAGGTGTATTACAGTAACTATATTGCCCGACCACAGACCAATTTTCTCCAGTAACACACGCTATACCTGAGACCTGTTGCGATGGACCTGTCAAGTCTATTAACTGAAATGCCTCGCGGCTGTTATTATTAGCCACAGAACTCCTGACACCGCGATTTTCTACTTTCTCTACCTTTCCTTTTGCTATCTGTTTCCTTTTTTTTACCACATAATACTATAGTGCTGTCCCACGGCAATATTGTGTTTTGTATGTGGTCAGACGGTTCACTGGGGACCGGGCCCCAACCACTGGGTAGTTACTGGTTACGCGGCTCTGACACGGAGAAGATTGCCTTTTGTTCATCTCAGGCATGTTGTCTTCTCTCAATCACCTCTTCTCTCTCTTAATTCTTTTTTCTCTCTCTCTCTTTCTGTCTCGGGTACACACATATAGGTTCCGCAGTTAGAAGTCAATGGGCCGGGACGTTCTCGCCGCTGCGAGTGAAAGGAAAGCTTATACCTGCCAGTACACAATGTGGCCTATTACAGCGACTTCACAGTACCAATTCTCCCAGAATAATTGGAAGGTATTTGGCGCACAATTGTTTCGTATAATACGGTGGTAACAATTAACATCTCGGGGGTAATTATAGTAACCTTGGACCGCCCATAGGGAGGGCACCCCAACTCCCTATGATGTACATGTAGTGATCCGAGACGCTGTTTTGCAGCACCCTGTTTGGCCCAGGTTTAAATCTATACCAGGCAGCACGGATCCTCCAAGTCACTGCCGAGTCACAAGTCACAGGTCAGTAGCTGCAATTAAACTCCGTCACACCTGATAAGTACAGGGATAAAATTATAGGGGAAGACGGTATAAGATTTGCCGCCATCGATAAGACACGGTTCTGATTGATTCTATTTGGATGGATGTGACACTGGCAGCAAATAATAAACCCAGAGACTTCAATTTCCCTTGTTAGCATATAGTTGACCGCACATCGTGGGCCTAGAACAATCATTCTCCCCCTGGCCTTTACAAAGTATAAGACCGACGAGAATTGTTGTAATATGTGATAATTATATACATAAGGCTGCGTTGTTGCAGTCCGTTCTTCCTGTACTCGGCGTTAACTAGGCTATACATGTACCCTGAAATTTGAACTGAAAGCAGTGACACTACAGAATGCTTATAGTGCTTTGTGTGACCGTCGTTTCACCTATACATGTACTTTGCTTTTTCAGTGAAACGCTTTCATCGGAGTCGACACATCGCCCCTATCATCACGAATTGCAAACCTGCACACAAACTGCAGTGCATACACTCGCCAATTTGTACAAAATTTACAGTTTACATTTCATTTGATTTTATAATAGTCAATGTGCCTCCTCTCTAGAGCCATTTTCTGGAGCCACCTCTCAGGACCCAATATGTTAAAAATACCGGAAGTATATAAAATTTTATCTATAGTTGTCTGTGTTAGAGTGAGATACCGTTACACTTATTTTACTTTTCAAATAAATGGATGTTACGGTAAGTCAAATACTGCTGAGATATATATGCAGGTGAAAAGAACCGAAGTTGTAACTGTAAGAGTGTTTTTAAAACACTAATGACTTTTTAAAATGACGATGGCGATGAGGATGAGGATGATGATGACTAGGTGGAATAATGTATTAGACAAAGGAAAATCCACACTGAAGGGGAAGGCCGAGGGGGCAGCGAGGGAGGGTAACAGCTGCCTGAGCCAGTGGCTGTAATAGAAGTCTCATCATATCACCACATAGCAGCCAGGAATTCCCGAATCACGCAACACATGGGACAATAGGCATGCAGAGTCTCATGAGCAGATGTACATGTGTGCCCAGTCAAGGAACGTTATGGGCAAAGGGTCGTTACACCATTCTATAGAGATAATTGACTCATAATACAGCTCCTAATTAAAGATATGACACGTACTTCATTCCCGTGAAGACCCCTACGTAACAGAACATATAAAACAATTAGCGCCGCGAGGGACTATACGGGACCGCAGGCACCTTTAACATGTCTTAAATGGCACATATAGCAGTTAACTCTTCAGAGTTAATGTGTTAGAAACGATCGTTGCAAGCGAAATATGTCACAGCGGGGCAAGTCCGTAACACAATGCCCAGCTGAGGACAAAGAGAAAAGAATGCCAATTCACTTATAACAACTTGGGAAGAAAGTTAGGTGAAAAAAGGTCCAAACGTAACGCATTTGAGAGGAGCTAGAACGATTTGGGTCTGGATCTGTGGACTGAACGTATGGCCAGGGTAGATAGAGGTTCTATACCGTTATCGTCACGCTCCACTGAACGTGGCTAACTGGGTTCCTCATGTATTTATTATTTGTCACTGAATAAATGTTTGGTCGTTCCTTGATTGTAGCATCGTTTTACCTTCTACAAGAGATAAATTCATTTTTTTCTGTGTAGCCAAATTGCGACATTAAATATTAATATCTAACAAAGTATTGCTATTCGTTATTACTGTGGGGGGAATTAGGAACCTATATTGACCGAGGTTGTAATTATTTAATTGTGAAAGATCTACTGTGGAAACTCGCAGCATGCACAGGATGTGATGACATCCCGTATGTCAGCGCCAGTCGTATGTGATGTGAGAAACTTAAATGCCTTGTTCAAAAACTGCATATTATGTGCAGATTATGAGTGCAGTAATATAGCCTGGCAGTGTAATTAGGTAAACGTCGAGAGATATAGGTGGAGAAATGCTGACAGCAAATAAAAAATAGAGTATCACCAAATTTAATTTATTCTTCTGTCAAACCCTTTTATGATATTTTGTGTTCTCTACATGGCTCAAGTTAGAAATTGTAATAGCTATATATGGTGCAAAAAACAACGCCACCCTTATTCACACGATTGGGATGGCCTATGGGTTTCGTTGTTGGTGAAAGCTTAGTTTTTATTACAGTTAGTCCTCTATGAACGTACATGTATCTACAGAGCTCTTGGTATAAACTTTGAGCTTGCATCCTGGAATCTAGGCAGAGATAACCATAGACTAATTACGATAACCTCCCGGCACTTACAGATTTAGCTTTGGTTTGACCTTCAAGTCACACCCATACATATTCATACACTTGGCACGTAAGTGGCCAAAACCAGCAGTAAATGAATGGCAAGCAGCTGTAAACATGATCACAATGTTGAACTCTAACTGTAGCTGACATAATCACGGTGACATAATAAGCAGTACAAAATAATCATTGACAAATAAGCAGTATATTAAATATATAGTAATTCAACGAAAACTTAAAATCAACAAGAACTCTATGAAAATATTGTCTAAATATACATGCAAAAGAAATAAGCTCGATCTACGGTTCCGGAAAATATTAACACTAATATATTAAAAAAGTAAAATTTTGGCTTATGGCATGAACATATACTCATGCTATGTGCGCTATACATATGAGAGTGAAGGGCAGGCATGCATGTGTTTGTTGGATTGTAGAATCCCATAATTATATTTGCATATCGGGCTAGTTGAAGTAATAGGGCTACTTTCTGCGAATATTTTTTATTTGTTGCCAAAAGAGAGAAGACATGTTTATGGCACAATTATGACAGCGTGTTAGCCACTTCATCCTGTGGCTGTGAATATATGTAAGGAACCTAGCATTGGACCAGCAATAAAAACACCTTTTTCCTGACATCTCCGCTCCTCGTCAAAAGTGTCGATGTGGCGAGATAGTGTATTCTCGCACTCCGTGACAATGGACTGCTCTGGGATGGGAAATCGACACCATTCTCTGTCTCACACCGCGAACAGTGTCTAGTACACCCCCTTTGTCTGTCTCCATTGGAAGGCCAACGGTTCGGCACAAGCAAGGGACATTATTATCCAACGATAAGCGACGCGCGACCATAAATCTTGCGTCCACGGAGTCAAGCACCCCACCCAGCGTAAGGCGTTGTTCATTACGAAAGTTAGGCAGAGTTGCGCAAG
>JAAUYG010167751.1_pt1 | contig 11112 bp, 11 predicted proteins | sample 7278091 | NCBI WGS metagenome assembly JAAUYG01 (sample SAMN14350201, study PRJNA611818) | marine sediment metagenome | isolation source: surface marine sediment (0.6m) | place: French Polynesia: Moorea | collected 2018-08
AGCCGACCGAGCCCCGGCGGTCTTCGGGTACCTCGACGCCGAGGGCCTTGTTGCTCGCCGCCGCCTCGACCGGTCCGGCGGCGAAGAACATCCAGCGATAGTAGGGGCCGCGCAGTCGGTCGCCCGGCGGCGGGGCGAGGCCGGCCTCGGGGAAAGCGTCGGCCAGATAGGCGCAGACCGCGCCGCACTCGGTGACCACCGTCTCGCCGTGGCGGATCGCGGGGACCTTGCCCATGGGGTTTATGGCGAGGTATTCCGGCGACTTCATGCCGGTGCCGTAGCCGAGGACCTCGGTCCGGTAGGGCTGGCCGACCTCCTCAAGCATCCAGCGGACGATCCGGCCGCGGGACATGGGATGGGTGTAGAAGACGAGCTCGTCGGGCATTGCGGCTCTTCCTTTCAATCTCGAAGCGCGAGGCGCCCTACAATCTGCTGTCAGGAAGCTGCAGGCTAGCAGAGCCTCCCCGACAGCATGTTGTCAGGTGCCTGGCTACGCGCCGGTGACGGTCTCCAGGCCGAAGACCTCCTCGAAGGCGGCCTTCAGCGCCACGTCGACATCGGCCAGGGTGACCGGCAGGCCGAGGTCGACCAGGGAGGTCACGCCGTGGGCGCGCACGCCGCAGGGCACGATGCCCTCGAAGTGGCCGAGGTCGGGTTCGACGTTGAGGGCGATGCCGTGATAGGTCACCCAGCGGCGCACCCGCACCCCGATGGCGGCGATCTTGTCCTCGCGCCCAGTGTCCCTGTCGATCCAGATGCCGACCCGGCCCGCGCGGCGCTCGCCCTTGACGTTGAAGCGGGCCAGGGCGCGGATCAGCCAGTCCTCCAGGTCGCCGACGTAGCGGCGCAGGTCGCCGCCGCGGCGCTGCAGGTCGAGCATCACGTAGGCCACGCGCTGGCCCGGCCCGTGGTAGGTGTACTGGCCGCCGCGGCCCGTGCGGTAGACCGGGAAGCGGTCCGGGTCCACCAGATCGGCGTCGTCGGCGCTGGTGCCCGCGGTGTAGAGCGGCGGGTGCTCCAGCAGCCAGACCAGCTCGGGCGCGCGTCCGGCGCGGATCTCGGCGACCCGCGCCTCCATGGCCGCGACCGCCTCCGGATAGGCCTGCGGCCGCTCCGAGATGCGCCATTCGACCGCGGAATTGCTGGCTTCCGGCATGGCACCCCGCCGGGGCTGCCCGCTTGCGCGCAACCCCTTGATTTGCTATCTCCCCCCGTCACATAGGCGAGTTCGAGGTCGGTGCCAAGCCTTAGCGGTCGTGGCGGAATTGGTAGACGCGCAGCGTTGAGGGCGCTGTGGGGGTGACCCCGTGGAAGTTCGAGTCTTCTCGACCGCACCAAGGCACCACCGAGGCACCTAAGCCCGCCGGATTTTTCCGCGGGCTTTTGCTTTTTCGGGCGTTTTTTGGCGGCAAAGGCCCGCCGATCTTCTAGGGTAGCGCCAGCGAGCGACCAGCAAGGCGAGAAGGGGAGGGCGCCATGGCCGAGGATCTGAAGACCGCAGCGCTGACCTATCACCGCCTGCCCAAGCCCGGAAAGCTGGAGATCACGGCGACCAAGCCGCTGTCCAACCAGCGCGACCTGGCCCTGGCCTATTCGCCGGGCGTCGCGGCCGCCTGCGAGGCCATCGCCGCCGACCCGGCCGAGGCGGCGGCCTTCACCGGCCGCGCCAACCTGGTGGCCGTGGTGACCAACGGCACCGCGGTCCTGGGCCTGGGCGCGATCGGCCCGCTGGCCGCCAAGCCGGTGATGGAAGGCAAGGCGGTCCTGTTCAAGAAGTTCGCCGGCATCGACGTCTTCGACATCGAGGTCGCCGAGCAGGATCCCCAGAAGCTGGTCGAGGTGGTCGCCGCCCTGGAGCCGACCTTCGGCGGAATCAACCTGGAGGACATCAAGGCGCCGGAGTGCTTCGACGTCGAGGACAAGCTCAAGGCGCGGATGAAGATCCCGGTCCTGCACGACGACCAGCACGGCACCGCGATCATCGTCGGCGCGGCGATCTACAACGGCCTGAGGCTGGTCGGAAAGGAGATCGACAAGGTCAAGCTGGTGACCTCGGGGGCCGGGGCGGCGGCGCTGGCCTGCCTCAACCTGCTGCTGTCCATGGGCCTGAAGCGGGAGAACATCTGGGTCACCGACATCGCCGGGGTGGTCCACGAGGGGCGCAGCGAGCTGATGGACCGCTGGAAGGCGCCCTTCGCGCAGAAGACCGAGGCCCGGACCCTGGACGAGGTGATCGAGGGCGCCGACGTCTTCCTCGGCCTCTCGGCGCCGGGAGTCCTCAAGCCCGAGATGGTCAAGCGCATGGCCGAGGAGCCGATCATCATGGCCCTGGCCAACCCGGTGCCGGAGATCATGCCCGACGAGGCCCGGGCGGCGCGTGCCGACGCGATCATCGCCACCGGGCGCAGCGACTATCCGAACCAGGTCAACAACGTGCTCTGCTTTCCCTTCATCTTCCGGGGCGCCCTGGACGTCGGCGCGACCGAGATCAACGAGGAGATGAAGCTGGCCTGCATGCGGGCCCTGGCCGACCTGGCGATGGCGGAGACCTCCGAGGTCGTGGCCAAGGCCTACGGCGACAGCGAAGCGGGCTTCGGCCGGGACTACCTGATTCCCAGGCCCTTCGACCCCCGGCTGATCCTGGAGCTGGCGCCGGCGGTGGCCAAGGCGGCCATGGACAGCGGCGTGGCGACCCGGCCGATCGACGACTTCCGGGCCTACCGGCAGCGGCTCGAGCAGTTCGCCTTCCGCTCGGGGCTGGTGATGAAGCCGGTCTTCACCCAGGCCAAGGAGGCGCCCAAGCGCATCGTCTACGCCGAGGGCGAGGACGAAAGGGTGCTGCGCGCGGTCCAGGTGGTGGTCGACGAAGGCTTGGCCGAGCCGATCATCGTCGGCCGCCCCAAGGTGGTGAAGGACCGGATCGGGCGGCTCGGCCTGCGCCTGGTCGAGGAGCGGGACTTCCAGCTCGTCAACCCGGACAGCGATCCACGCTTCCGGGAGTTCTGGACCGCCTACCACGAACTGATGGGCCGCAAGGGCGTCTCGCCGGCCTATGCGCAGACGGTGGTGCGCACCCGGGGCACCGCGATCGCCGCGCTGGCGGTGAAGCTCGGCTATGCCGACGCCATGATCTGCGGCCTCCAGGGCCGCTACGTCCGGCACCTCGACTACATCTCGAGCATCATCGGCAAGGCCGAGGGCGTGCGGGACTTCTCGGCGCTGACCCTGCTGATCCTGCCGAGCGGCACCTACTTCCTGGCCGATACCCACGTCAGCGAGGACCCTTCGGCCGAGGAGATCGCCGAGATGGCGCTGATGGCGGCGGCGAAGGTCGGAACCTTCGGCTTCGAGCCCAAGGTTGCGCTGCTGTCCCACTCCAACTTCGGGACCCGCAACACCGCCTCGGCCAAGAAGATGCGCGAGGCCCTGCGGCTCATTCACGAGCGGGCGCCGGAGCTTCAGGTCGAGGGCGAGATGCACGCCGACATCGCGCTGGATCCCGAGGCGCGGGCCCATATCTTTCCCAACTCCCGGCTGGAGGGCGCCGCCAACCTCTTCATCCTGCCCAACCTCGATGCCGCCAACATCGCCTACAACATTCTGAAGTCCCTGGGCGAGGGCCTGCCCGTGGGGCCGATGCTGCTCGGCATGGCGCAGCCGGCGCATATCCTGACCACCTCGGTCACGGCGCGCGGGGTCGTCAACATGACGGCGGTCGCCACCATCGACGCCCAGAACCTCGCCGCCCAGAACCTCGCCACCCAGGACCCCGCCGCTCAAGACCTCGCCGCCCGGGCAGGCGACTAGCGCCATGAGCGCGGCCCCGCCCGAGCTCGAGGCGACGCTCGACGATCGCCCGCCGGAGGACTACGGCCTTCCGGACGAGCTGATCCTCGGTGTCGAGGAAGCCTTGGCCGAGGGCCGGGTCGACGAGGTGGAGCGCTGGCTCGAGCCGCTCCACGCCGCCGACCTCGCCGACCTGCTCGAGGCCCTGACCAAGGACGAGCGGCGGCTGACGGTCGATATCCTCGGGGCCGGGCTCGACGCCGAGGCGCTGGCCTACCTCGATCCCACCTTCCGCGAGGAGGTGATCGAGCAGCTCGGCCCGCGCAACCTGGCGCGCGGCCTGATGCAGCTGGACAGCGACGATGCCTTCGAGGTCTTCGAGGACCTGGAGGAGGAGTTTCAGCGCCGGATTCTTGCCGCTCTGCCATTGGCTTATCGCCACCTCTTTGAGGAGGGTCTGAGCTATCCCGAGGATTCCGCCGGGCGCCTGATGCAGCGGGAGGTCGTCGCCGTTCCGGCGGCCTGGACGGTCGGCGAGACCATCGACTTCATGCGCGCCTCGGAGGACCTGCCCACCGACTTCTACGACCTCTTCGTCGTCAACCCGAAGCACAAGCCGCTGGGCTCCATCCCGCTGAGCCGGGTCCTGCGGACCCGGCGGCCGGTCCGGATCACCGAGATCATGGAGCCGGAGATGCGGCCGGTGCCGCTGACCATGGACCAGGAGGAGGTCGCCTACCTGTTCCGGCAGTACGGCCTGGTCTCGGCCCCGGTGATCGACGACGCCGGGCGCCTGGTCGGGACGATCACCGTGGACGACGTCGTCCACGTGATCGACGAGGAGGCCGAAGAGGACCTGATGAAGCTGGGCGGCGTCTCGGAGACCGACCTCTACAGCGCCTTCTGGGAGACCACCAGGCTGCGGTCGAGCTGGCTGGTGGTCAACCTCCTCACCGCCATCCTCGCCTCGGTGGTGATCGGCTTCTTCGAGGGCACCATCGAGCAGGTCGTGGCCCTGGCCGTGCTGATGCCGATCGTGGCCTCGATGGGCGGCAACGCCGGGACCCAGACCCTGACCGTGGCGGTCCGGGCCCTGGCCATGAAGGACCTGACCGCGGCCAACGCGCAACGCTTCGTCGGCAAGGAGCTGCTGGTCGGCCTGGTCAACGGCCTGCTCTTCGCTGTCCTGGCCGGCGGGGTCGCCTGGCTCTGGTTCCAGTCCTGGCAGATCGGGGCGGTGATCGCCGCGGCGATGGTCATCAACATGGTCGTCGCCGGGCTCTTCGGCACCCTGATCCCGATCGGCCTGGAGAAGCTCGGCGTCGACCCGGCGGTCGCGTCCAGCGTCTTCCTGACGACCGTCACCGACGTCGTCGGCTTCCTCGCCTTCCTCGGCCTGGCGGCGGCCTTCCTGCTGTAGAAACCCCGGCGGCAAAGCCCCATTTCCTGGTGATGGAGCCGGAGCCGAGCACCAGGCTGAAGACCTACTACAACGAACGCTGCCCGGTCTGCAGGACCGGCATCGACGCCTACCGGAACAGCCAGCCGGACTGCGACGCCGGCCTGGAGTGGCAGGACATCAACGAGGACGAAACGGCGCTGGCCGCGCAAGGGGTGACGCGCGACGACGTCTGGTATCGGCTGCACACGGTTGACGGCACCGGCCGGGTCCTGGTCGGCATCGACGCCTTCGCGGCGATCTGGGACCAACTGCCGGAGTACCGCTGGCGGGCGCGCCTTCTGCGGCTCCCGGTGATCCGCCCGCTGGCGGTCCTGGGCTACGAGGTCCTGGCCTTCGGCCTCTATCGCTGGAACCTGTGGCGGGCGCGGCGCGGGGCCGGCTGATCTCGTTTGCCGGCCCCGGCCCCGGATCCCCCTGAGACCGGCTCAGGTGATGTGGGCGCCCTTGGTCTCGACGAAGACCGAGTAGAGGGACTGGCTGGCCGTCATGAAGAGCCGGTTGCGCTTGGTCCCGCCGAAGCAGACGTTGGAGCAGATCTCCGGCAGGCGGATCTGGCCGATCCGCTCGCCGTCGGGCGCGAAGATGTGCACGCCGTCGTAGCCGTCGCCGACCCAGCCGGCGCTGGACCAGATGTTGCCGTCCTCGTCGGCGCGGATGCCGTCGGCGAAGCCGGCCTTGCCGTCGAGCTCCATGTCCGCGAAGGTCTGCGCCTTGTCGAGCTTGTCGCCGTTGACGTCGAAGCCCCAGATGATGTTCTTGGCCTCGGAGTAATGGCTGGCGCCGGTGTCGGCGACGAAGAGCCGCTTGTAGTCGTGCGAGAAGCAAAGGCCGTTGGGCTTGAAGGGCTGGTCCGCGACCTTGGTGATCTTCGCCGTCTTGGCGTCGATGCGGTAGACCGCCTCCTTGCGGAAGGGCTGGACAGAGCCGGTGTTGTGCCGGGTGCCCTCGTAGTTCATCAGGCCGCCGTAGCCCGGGTCGGTGAACCAGATCGAGCCGTCATCCGGGTGCACCACCGCGTCGTTGGGCGCGTTGAAGCGTTCGCCTTCGAAGTTGCTGGCGAGCACGGTGACCTCGCCGCTGGGCTCATAGCGGACGACGTGTCCGGTGTCGTGCTGGCAGGAAAGCTGCCGGCCCTGGAAGTCGAAGGTGTTGCCGTTGCTGTTGTGCGAGGGGTAGCGGAAGCGGCGGGCGACGTGGCCGTCCTCCTCGATGAAGCGGAGCTGCTCGTTGTTCGGGATGTCGCTCCACAGCAGGTAGCGGCCAACGCCGCTCCAGGCCGGCCCCTCGGCCCAGAGCGTGCCCTGGTGCAGGCGCTGGATCGGCGTGTTGCCCAGCTTCGCCTTGAAGCGCTTGTCGAGCACGACGATGTCCGGATCCGGATAGCGGACCGGCTCGGCGCCGGGGCCGAAGTTGCGGGCGAAGGCCGAGGGCGCCATGGAGGTGGCGGCGGCCAGGGCCGTCGCGGCGGCGAGGAAGCCCCGCCGGTCGAGGGCGGGCCGTCCTTCCTCGTCGGCTTTCTTGGGCGTGGACAGGTCGACAAATTCGTGTTCTTGCACACGGTGCATGGACTTTTCCTCCCAGTCGTTCGAGCGCTGGAACCCGGACGGGAGCGCAGGTCCGTGGCGCTCCGCCTCCGGCGTCGGGGCCCGGATGGGGCCGGCGGATTCCCGAAGATCGGGACCCCGAGAGCCCAACCCCTGTTGTTCTAGTTTAGCCCCTGCCGCGCTCTTATCGCGTGAGTAGCATGCCCCAGCGAAATGCGGTCCGCAAGAAAGCTGCGGCCCGGGGCCGGAGCCTGCGTGGGCGACTTTGGATTGAGTCTTTACGTTTACGTAAACGTAAAGTAGCTTGCAGACCATGGAACACTATGGCATCGGCGATCTGGCCCGGGAGTCCGGCGCGACCCCGAGGGCGATCCGCTTCTACGAGGACCACGGCCTGCTGCGGCCGCTCAGGGAGGGGCAGCGGCGGATCTACCGGGAACGCGACCGGACTCGGCTGAAGCTGATCCTGCGCGGCAAGCGCCTGGGCTTCAGCCTCGCGGAGATCGCCGAGATCCTGGCGCTCTACGACGAGCCGCGCGGCGAGGCCAGGCAGCTGGCCTTCCTGCTGGAGAAGATCGCCGCCCGGCGGGCCGACCTGCTGGCCAAGCAGCGGGACATCGAGGCCAGTCTCCGGGACCTGGAGGGCGTGGCCCGGGACTGCCGCAGGCGGCTCCGGGCCCTGAAGGACGGCGCTCCGAAGTCGGGGCAGGGAAAGCCGGACCGGGAACGGTCGCGGCGGAGGGCGTCCCGATGAAGCAGGACCGGCGGCCCTGGCAGGTCACCTACCGCGGGGCGGTCTATCCCTGGCACTGCGACCACGTCGGCCACATGAACGTGATGTGGTACGTCGGCAAGTTCGACGAGGCGACCTGGTGCTTCCTCGCGGACCTCGGCCTGACGCCCGGCGTGCTGCGCAGCCAGGGGCGGGGCATGGCGGCGGTCAAGCAGGAGATCAGCTACAGCCGCGAGCTGCTGGCCGGCGACGTCGTGACGGTGCGGACCCGGCTGCTCGAGATCCGCGAGAAGGTCATCCGCTTCCAGCACGAGATGCTCAACGCCGAGACCGGCGAGCGCGCCGCGACCACCGAGCTGACGGCGGTGCACATGGATACCGCGGCCCGGCGCGCGACCGCCTTGCCGGACGCGGTCCTGCGGCGCGGGCGGGCACTCGTCGACGATACGACGTTGGAGGGAGGCGGCGATGGCGACCAGCTTTGAGCCGGCCAACCCGGACTTCGAAGATCGGGTCAGGGACAGCTTCCAACGCCAAGGAATCATGGGCCTTATCGGCGCACGGCTCAGCCTGGTCGCGCCGGGGCACGTGGAGATCGAGCTGCCCTTCCGCGACGACCTGACGCAGCAGCACGGCTTCTTTCACGCCGGGGCGACCAGCACGGTCGCGGACTCGGCCGGCGGCTATGCGGCCTTCAGCCTGTTTCCCAGCGATGCCTCGGTGCTGACCGTGGAGTACAAGATCAACCTGATCGCGCCGGCCGAGGGCGAGCGTCTGCGCGCGGTCGGCCGGGTCCTGCGGCCGGGCCGGACCCTGACCCTTTGCGACCTCGAGGTCTTCGCGGTCAAGGCCGGCGGGTCTAAGCTTTGCGCGAAGGGCCTGCAGACCATCATGCGGCTGGACGGGCGCCCGGACCGGCCGCCGCCCGGCTGATCCGGGCGCTCGCAGCTCCGCGGCCCCGCTTTCGGGCCTTGGGAACTCACATTGGATTGGATGCGATGATACCGAACCAGCTGCCCTCCCTGAACTTCGATCTGGGCGAAACGGCCGACCTGCTGCGGGACACCGTGATGAGCTTCTCGGCCGAGGAGATCGCGCCGCTCGCGGAGTCCACCGACCGCGACAACCTCTTCCCGCGCCAGCTCTGGCCGAAGCTGGGCGAGCTCGGCCTGCTCGGGGTCACGGTCGAGGAGGACTACGGCGGCTCCGGCATGGGCTACCTGGAGCATTGCGTGGCGATGGAGGAGATCAGCCGCGCCTCGGCCTCGGTCGGGCTCAGCTACGGCGCCCACTCCAACCTCTGCGTCAACCAGATCCGGCGCAACGGCCGCGAGGACCAGAAGCAGCGCTACCTGCCCAAGCTGATCTCGGGCGAGCAGGTCGGCGCCCTGGCGATGAGCGAGCCCGGCGCCGGCTCGGACGTGGTCGGAATGCGGACCCGGGCCGAGAAGAAGGGCGACCGCTACGTCCTCAACGGCAGCAAGATGTGGATCACCAACGGCCCCGTCGCCGAGGTCCTTGTGGTCTACGCCAAGACCGATCCCGCGGCCGGATCCCGGGGCATCACCGCCTTCCTGATCGAGAAGGGCTTCAAGGGCTTCAGCACGGCGCAGAAGCTCGACAAGCTCGGCATGCGCGGCTCCGACACCTGCGAGCTGGTCTTCGAGGACTGCGAGGTGCCGGAGGAGAACGTCCTGGGCGAGGTCGGGAAGGGGGTCGGCGTGCTGATGAGCGGCCTCGACTACGAGCGCGCGGTGCTGGCGGCCGGGCCCCTGGGCATCATGCAGGCCTGCATGGACATCGTCGTGCCCTACGTCCACGAGCGCGAGCAGTTCGGCAAGCCCATCGGCGCCTTCCAGCTGATGCAGGGCAAGCTGGCGGACATGTACACCACGATGAATGCCAGCAAGGCCTACGTCTACGCGGTGGCCAAGGCCTGCGACCGCGGCGAGACCACCCGCAAGGACGCCGCCGGGGCGATCCTCTACGCTGCCGAGAAGGCGACCTGGATGGCCCTGGAAGCGATCCAGTGCCTGGGCGGCAACGGCTATATCAACGACTATGCGACGGGCCGCCTGCTGCGCGACGCCAAGCTCTACGAGATCGGCGCTGGCACCAGCGAGGTCCGCCGCATGCTGATCGGCCGGGAGCTTTTCGAGGAGACCCGCTGACCGCGAAAGGCCCGGCCGGACGCGGGGCCGCGCCGGCGCCACAACGCTGCCCCAAAGGCATCGTTCCATGGCGCTCGGCGGAGCGCTGTCCCAGCGCTGATTCCGGTCAGACGCGATTGCGTCTGGCCGGGAGTAGTGCGCTAATACTTTGAAGTCAGGGCATTACATCCGGCCAGATGGATCGCGAAGCGATTCCATCTGATCGGATAATGCCCTAGGATCGCTGGCGGATCTGGGTGGGGAGCAAGCGAGGATGCCGGAATCGGACCTGTCGGACCTGCCGGAGGTGTCGCCGGAAACCCTGGCCGCCTTGTCGTCGGTCACCACGGCGACCGTCTCGATGCAGCTCCTGAAGCGCGGGATCCGCCGCTGCTGGCTCAAGGGGCCGACGTCGCTGCACCCGCCCGGGCATCCCGCCAACCGGCGCCTGGTCGGCGAAGCCTTCACCATCCGCTTCCTGCCCTTGCGCGAGGACCTCGGCACGCCGGAGAGCTACAATCAGGAAGGCTCCTTGCGGGACGCCATCGAGGCCCTGCCATCCGGGCATATCGTCGTCGTCGATACCCGGGAGAGCGCGGACTGCGCGACCCTGGGCGACATCATGGTGGCCAGGATTCAGGCCCGTGGCGGCCTGGGCGTGGTCTGCGACGGCCCGCTGCGCGACATCACGGCGGTCAAGGCGCTGTCCTTCCCGGTCTACTGCACCGGCGCCTCGGCCCCGCCGTCGATCGCGGGCCTGGTCTTCGCGGGCTGGCAGGAGCCGATCGGCTGCGGCGGCGTCGCGATCATGCCGGGCGACATCATGCTGGCCGACGAGGACGGCGTGGTCGTCGTGCCGCGCGGCCTGGCCGCCGAGGTCGCGACGGCCGGGGTCGAGCAGGAGCGCTTCGAGCGCTACGTGCAGAAGAGGATCGAGGAAGGCGCGCCGGTCAAGGGCCTCTATCCTCCCGATGACGAGACGCTGCGCGCCTACGAAGCCTGGCGCGAGTCCCAACAGGACTAGAGCATGATCGTGTCACACCAATGTAGTGTGACACGATCATGCGCTAACTTATTGGAGTAGATAAAGATTCACGGATCAGATCGACTCGATCTGATCCGATCTTGATCAAGGAGGGCCTCGTGGCGCTGGAGATGAAGCCGGCTTGCGAGAATTGCGACGCCGGGCTCGAGCCCGAGGACGAGGCCTTCATCTGCAGCTACGAGTGCACCTTCTGCGCCGCCTGCAGCCGGGAGATGGCGAGCTGCTGCGGCGGCCCCGGCGTGCGCCGGCACGGGACATCGCCTAGAGCATGATCGTGTCACGCCTATGTGGCGTGACGCGATCATGCTCTAGGCGATGTCCCGTGCCGGCGCACGCCGGGGCCGCCGCAGCAGCTCGCCATCTCCCGGCTGCAGGCGGCGCAGAAGGTGCAC
>JAAUYG010304874.1_pt1 | contig 11111 bp, 5 predicted proteins | sample 7278091 | NCBI WGS metagenome assembly JAAUYG01 (sample SAMN14350201, study PRJNA611818) | marine sediment metagenome | isolation source: surface marine sediment (0.6m) | place: French Polynesia: Moorea | collected 2018-08
CTGCAAAATAAGTCAATGTACTCTGGTAAAAGTGAATATGCAAATATGGTAAAGAATTGCATAATATACGGGCCTGAACACCCCAGCTAGCTGTCATCCTCCAACTGGTGTAACATGACCCAGAAGGGTCATGTGACACCAACAGCCACTAGTTACCATCCCCTGATGAAGGCAGAGAGATTCTGCCAAAAATTCAGGAACTTTTTCACCATAACCTGACTCTGTGCGCAGAATGTGTCATCAGAAATTATGTTTCCAGAGTCCAAATCATAAACACTCCCAAATCATATACTGAATTGTTTAAACATGGAAAAAGAGAAACAGATCTTAATCTGGTGTTTCTGCATTATTAACCTGTAAACTGGCTGATTGGATGATTTTGCCTGCTGAGTGAGCTCTGTCCCATCATGATATCCTTGCTGTTTTATAGTCTGCAGCATACAGCTTGCCTTTTTGCTTTATATTCCCTGAGGCATAATTCATAAGCTGTTTCCATGGGCTGTTAAATGAATTTGTGGAATAGTAATTTTTGATTGGGGCAACACACCTGTTACATGTATACTGGGCCTGGTTGAGCAAAAAACTCAAGTCTGAAAAGAAAACAAAATTAAATGTTTTCTTATGGACTTGCCAAATTTGCCATTCCTGTGGCTCAGAAAAGAACAGTTTATAGAGTAATCTTGAAGTTAAAATCTGATCTTAATCATGGAAAATACAATGGTTATAGATAATTTATTTTCATTTTCATGTACCCCCTATAGGCATTGTCAAAGAGAAATGACACCAATTTACATTAAACTGAAAATGAAAGTATAGTCCAGATACATATTCATTGGGCACTAAAGTGGTTTCGGTACACTTTCCAATTACATTTGAGTGAGTGAGTGAAGAGGTTTATAGTCGCTTTGACAATTTTTCAGTCTCATAGCGACTGGACCAGTTACACTTGAAGAGTACATGCAAAGTGTAGCGAAACCGGTCTTTTGTTGCTTCAAACTGATCCGGAATGAAACCACCAAATTCAACCGGATTAGACGTTGTTTACTGAAACGGATTCTGACCTAGATTAACACCAAGTTTAATAATGTTCCAACTCAGGTCTTGAAACGTTTTCGATTCGGATTAAAAGTGTAGTGTAAATGGAGCCTAAAAGCAGTTCAAGGGCATCAAAGATCTCCTCACAGAGCAACTTATGTTTCTTATTTAGCGGACAGTCTGTCAACAAAGGCCACCCTCCGTACTCCGTAATGTGGCCACAAATCTTTACTGCTTTACTACTTAGTGAATGCCTTTAATTCTCACTCTCCCCTGATATATGAGTGAATGTGAGGGAAAATTTTTATCCCATCTCTTTTAATTAAAAAAGTGGATACTATTTCTTGACCCTAAATAAGGTGGTTCAGTTGTCAGGGTTGGACATTAACTTACTTTGAGGCTTGTCCTGTCGGACAAGTGAGGGTAGTTTTCACTTGTCCGAAATGAAAATTCACCTGCCCACATTTTCTGTCTGGTACTCACTGGCAGGGTTTTCTGTTCCTGTAACCACTTTTAGCATAAACATGATAAAAGAGAGTTTAAATTTTACTTGGCCCGTCGGACAAGTGGAGTGGTAAGTTCAGTTGCCCAACAGTTACTTTCAGTTGTCCCGGGCAGTCGGACAATGTCTATCCCTGGTTGTTAGAGAGGGACTACATGTATATGTACTGCAGTTTATTTATTTTTCCTCACAAATAATAATCAAAGAATATGAGTATATACAGTACTCCCTCACGTCATGGAATTACCACTACATGTATACATTCTGAGTACAAGCACCTTTTCTATCCTTAAGAAAGCCAGTCCGTGAGGATAATTTCATGCAAGCATGGCCCACAGCTGGACCATAGATGGATGTAATTCTGCCAAAACAATACTTTACTGTTCTTTTTTTTTCATATCTGTAACATCTGGAGGGTTTCACCACCAGTACCACTGCCATGTCAGTAGCCTGCAGCTTTTATTTCTCATTCTTTCAATAAAGAAAGAAGCCTTTAGATTGCTGTGCTGTCAGCCAGGGTTTAATGACTTCTTTCATCCCGACACAGCATCATGTGAGGAGAAGTGTTCATATTTGGTTGTGGCACGGTGGGGGAGGGGGTTTGGGGGGGGGGGGGAAACTATAAGCAATTGGTCCCTTGTGACCAGCTGAACATCAAGTGACAACAGGCAATTTTTTTAGTGTTGGGAGCTTCAGCAGCTACCACCACCACCCCACCACCCCCAACACCCTAACCCTTTAATTCTATCAAGCGCAGTGTATATTATATGTTTCATTGGCATCTCAAACAAAAGCTGCCATATAAGGTCAGCACAATACAATGTAGTACAGTGAAACCTATCTTGAGAGACCATTGCCATGAGAGACCACCTGTCCTGAACGACCACTAATTTTTGGCAGAAGCTCCTCCATGGTAGTGCAAATAAACCTGTCACCAAAGACCACCTGTCTTGAGGGACTATATTTTATGACCAAAGGGGCGGTCTTTCAAGAGGGGTTCTACTGTACTGTAACTGTATAGTGGTCATGGAAACTCTAGCTAGCAAGACAGCCATCTAGAAAGGATTAACACACATTCAGTGGCAGCAGGTACGGTGAATGCGTATGTGACGCTTAGCCCTCTTATCAAAGGACACCTGTCTAATAAGGGCAGAATTGTTTGCCAGAAGGGATGATGTTACTGTGTATAGGCGGCCTACTGCATACATGTGTTATGCCAGGGACTCTCTGAATATCCAAACTTCATGAAGACTGTTATAAATTATCAGTGTACATGTAGCTTGCGGACAAATAATATAAAAGCAAGATGTTATATATTTACCATTTGCAGTCCTGCCTGGTTGGCAAAATCACAGACATTGCAATTGCAGAATTGATCCTCCTGTTTGGAGGATGGACAATGATTGAGAGACTATCTGCCATGAAAGACTATCTGCTATGAGAGACCACCTGCCATGAGAGACCACCTGCCTTTAAATTCCATATATTCCTGAAAAATGGTTCTGTATTTCAGTGTAATTAAGCACCACTGTCACCAAAGACACAGCGCCTGTCTTGAAAGACCACATTATTTATGGCCAATGGGAAGGTCTTTCAGGACGGGTAAGAATTATACTACAATAAATAGTTCAAGATTCAAGTACATTACAATTCGAAAACACAGCAGTGCTAATTGCTGGTGAGCTCATATTAGTCCCAATTAAAGTAAAGGACAAAATTGTTTCGTATCATTATGATTGATATAGCAAAAATTTCAACTGGATGGATATTGATTGACTGTTAAGATCTTATATCAATTAGTTGTGAGGACTACTGTATGTGTGCATTGTATTTTTATGTTGCATGGAAATACGTAGAGCCTCTGATAACAATATCGGTTGGTCCTACTCAATATGCAGGATGGGGTTTTGCTATCATTAGGCAACCGTAAAGGGTTGATGGCATATTGAGTCATTAATTTTAATTAAGACGTCAGTTTTCCTTTTACATGTAATATACTTGCGTAGAAATAAGCCACTGAAAGATGCAAAGCCTCATTCATCAGAAAAAAAGCATTTAAATTTGCTGGAATACTCTGCTTGGACAGATAACAGTGATATCAATTGCTAGCCTTAATGCCAGGACTTCATGAATCAAAGGAAAAAGGAATTTTAAGATTAATTTTCACTGACACACCCAAACAGCACAGATTTGGAAATGAAAAGAATTAAATAAAAACAAAGCTGAGAAGCATGCAGTAAAACCTGTATATAAAGACCACTCTTATGAACATGTGGTCCTTATACACAGGTGGTCTTTATATGTAGGTTCCACAAAATATTCCTCTGGAGATCTGCAAAAGACAGTTGTTATAAAAAGGTGGTCTTTATATGTACATATGTACCACTAAGTTGTGTTTAGAGCAGGTTTGACTGTATCTCACTCATGCTCTGGAGATCTGCAAAAGACAGTTGTTATAAAAAGGTGGTCTTTATATGTACATAGGTACCACTAAGTTGTGTTTAGAGCAGGTTTGACTGTATCTCACTCATGTCTCTCTACTTCCAGTGGTTCTGGAGGATAAACGAGAAGGGGCTGGTACCCGGTTACCCCGTGGAAGTGAATCGATTCTGGTACGGCCTGCCTCCAGAGGTCGACCATTTTGATGCAGTTTATGAAAGATATGCAGATGGGAAAATCGTCTTTTTCAAGGGTAAGTAAGGCAGCTTTCAGATTAACTCATTGGCTAGTATTTAACTTCATTAACATAATTTCAGTCGTACCTTTCACAGTACTTGGTAATGCTAGATAACTACACATTTGCATTGTTTGCCCTGAATAAAGTCTTGCTTTCTGACCGTATTTAGTCAAAGATGATAGTGTCTATACCGTATTTAGTTAAAAATGATAGTAGCTGGGATTCTGTAGAAAATCATTGAAGTGACCTCACCTTTGCCATGATACATTTCATTCTGGAATCATTTAATTTTGGCCTGTCACAGAAGGATTTCACTAAGATTAACCTGTGGCTTACTTTTATTGTCTGACAATAACTGTTTCTAGTATCCATGCGCTATCACTTTCTGTATTGTTACTATCATCAAATAAAAATAATGGGCTGGCAAGTCTTGCCAGATATATAGAATCATTTCTGAGAATTGTTTCTGCTACTCTAACAGAGATCAATGATGCCTGCCTGTTTTTTGCTAATTTTTCACATTTCTAAGTGTTACTATATATTGTCGAAACTTTGAGCCATTGTTAAATAACCACATGGCCAGCTCTAGTAAGGCAACCCACACACAACTTGGGTAAGTTCCTGGCCGGCACTCTAACAGGCGGGGCCAGGGACCGTTCACTTGGGAGTCTAGTTAGGGACCCATGGGTCCCTCAAAGGTCCCATTCCTGCTACAACCGGGAGTTAAGGCTGGCTCCCGATTCCTACCACCTAGAGACCTCGACCAATATCCCCTGATAACCTGGCCACCTGCCTAACCAATTTCGGCTAGCAATTTCAAAAAATTTGTAGAATTCATGTGGGGGTAGCTAGTCTTGTGCCGTTTCATCGTGAGCGTTTTCCATTGTTTGGAGCTGATTCCTCGAGAGAGCAAGTTCAGGAATGAAAAAAGGCTACTGCTCTTATCTTTAATTGGATTGACCAGTTACCCCGATGTGTATAAACGTAGTTACCATTAATAATTTGACGGCTGTTTGGAGCGGGTCCAAATCCCAGTACAGCGGATCGTAGGGGGTTGATAGCGCCATGTTGAACCTGCTACAGCACAATAAAACAAATTAGCTGTGAGAGATAAAGGCCGATGGAAAACTGATCCGATATATCAGTCTTGGCATGGAGAATAGGTCGGAAGATCGTTCCCACTTACGCAATAGCTAGTGATCCCCAGGGAGCCATGGTAGTGTGTTGTTGCTAAGGCTGGGTTCGTGGGTTGCATTTTAAACCGTATGTGAACCATAGGGTTGCTGTTCTAAACAATTACAGTTCTTGATTCTTTGACTCTTGTTAGTTCCAAACTGCTATAAGGTGGAAAACTCACTAAAATGGTCAACACAATCTATTTATTAGTGACCACTCCAAAACTAATGCCTTCTACATTATGCCAATGTACTTTAATAATCCTTCTTGCCAAAGACTTTCCTGACTCGTGTGGGTACAGTTTTTTGGCAGGTTGCATAACCATATTAGTTTATTAGAGGGGCTTTAATGTTATACACTGGAACACTGGGTTAAAATACACTGGTCTCTCTATTTTACAACCCTTTATTTTAAGACCACTTGGATTATTCTATATTGCCATACAATTTGGTTCCAAATTGCAGTTTTGTGTGTTTTGGAACCTTTGTTTTAAGACCACCTGCCATATATGACCACCTTTATATTGTCCAATGGGTGGTGTCAAAATAGAGGGACCACGTATAGCTAAATCTTTATCTTTCTAATAATTAATATATATTTTATATTTATCAGGATTCAGATACAAGTTTTATAGTTATCACCCTCGAGATATACCCGGTATCTTTTATCTTTGTTAGGACTGGAATATACAGTTTATAGCTATCAGGATCAAGATGTATATTTTATTTTTATCAGGATTTTGATTTATGCGGTATATTTTTTTCAGGATCCAAATACTGGTTGTATAACGGAAACTACATGGTCCATGGCTTTCCGGTAGAAGGCAAACCTATCACAGACTTCCGGTTACCGCCAGACATTGACAAAGTGGACGCAGCGTTTGTTTGGGGTCACAACCATAAAACCTACCTCATTACTGGGAACATCTACTGGAGATACAACGACGCCAAGGGCCAGATGGACTACGACTACCCACGGGATATGAGCATGTGGGGTGGGGTGGAGTTGCCGGTATCGGGAGCCCTCACACACCAAGGTAGGATACATTTGTGTGCATGTTCAGCCAGAAAATAGAGGATATATTTTCATCTAGTAAGGGTAATAAGAATATAGTACATTATACATAATTAATAAGCTGACAGTCATCCAGATAGCATTCAAGATGTAACTTGAGGGTTTTATTTCTTAAAACTGATCTTTAAGATTGAAAAGGCAATGGTTGGGATATCAAGTACATTATGTACTGAACTTCTATTTCTAGAAGTGACCCCAAATGGTCTTAAAATGGAGGTAATGTATGCCAAAGTGGCCGTTATTGGAGAACCTGTAGAAAAATGAAACATGCCTTGTATAAGGTACATTCCTAGGAACCTTTAGTGGAATATAGATGGTAGGTTGTAAATAATAACCATTTATAATACAGTAGAACCTGTCTTAAAAATGTGGTCTCTCAAAAAAGGTGGTCTTTGGTCACAGGCTCATCTACATTGAAATGTAGGAATGTACAGGAATGTACCTGGTCTTTAAAGACAGGTTGGTCTCTCAATGCAGTGTTTTCTTAAAACAATTTTGACTGTACTGATATAAATTACGAGTACTCCACAACATAGCTAAACAACATAATTCAGTTTTGCTGTTCCTGCTCTTTCAGACAAAACCTTCTTCTTTAAAGATCACAGCTACTGGAAGTTTAATAATGCGCGTATGCGCGTCCAGGGAGGCTACCCGAAACGCATCGACACGGACTGGCTACAGTGCAGTCAGTCTACGGGGGCTGCAGAGGGCCGAGACGTTCCAGATGGAATTCCAGATGATAGGGTTTATCAAAATGATGACGATGAAAACTTTGATCCTGTGGATGACGAGGAATATCAGCCACAAAGTGGAGGGAACACGGGCTGTCATACAACCATGGATGTCACCGTATTGCTGTTGTTATATAGTTTGGTCATTTATAAAAACTATGTAATGGTGAACCTAAGATGAGCTTTCAGTTTAATGAAATATGTCACAGTAGAACCACCTTTTCTGCCAATTACTGCTGTTTTATATTCATTGGTCAATTGGTTGGTCAATTTGAAATTAAAACTGCAAGTACTCTGTTGTGTGATTGGTCAATTTACAAATTCACCCCATGTAAAGATTGGTCTATTTAAATTGTTACTCATCCGAAGCAAGTAATGTCGGTTTTTAGCTACAGGTCAACTGATGAATGCATCTGCCTGGAAGCAATTTGTATTACCGGGTAATTATACTAAAATACTACAGCTATACATTGTACTAACTCAACATCCTGCAGCTCTGTTATGATAGTGTCTCATGACTTTATATGTCAGTGTTCTTTGAAGCACAAACTGTTATGGAAGTTACCTGTGTAACTTCAGCATTTTTCAGCTATTTTAAATTTCTAGTCAATTTTTGAGATATATAGAAATACTTGCAATGTCTTACTGGTACTTGTCTAGTAAATAAGACATAAAAACTGCAGCATAGAATCTTTTATAACAACTTGTTGCGTACAAATATATAAAGTTATCCTATGGTACATGTATAGCAAACATCCAGACTATGGTTGACAATAACATTATAATTACAATGGAACAGGCTTTATTTGTATGTACTGTTAAGCAGGAACTAAATATTATTCCGTTTTCGCTTTTGCGAGAAAAGTATAGCCTCAAACATCTAGAGGCCTCTGCTATAACTTCGGCTCAGTTGTATTGAAGTACATATGTAGGTCTCAAATGGACATTCTCATGGGGTTCTCTTGCCTTTGCGAAACAGTGAAAATGTTACTTTAATACTTTTTGCCAAGGCTGGTCAGTGGATTGCTGCACTCTCTGGTGTTGGCCCCACAAGAGGAAAACCATCAGATATATGTATAATACATCACCCCGTTGATGAAATTCTGATGATAGACTGGGATATACAGTGGTCCCTCTCTTAAAGGACACTCGCCAAAAGACACCTCTCTAATAAGGACAATGATTTGGCAAGAAGTACTATGAATGCCTTTAATCCTTAGCCCCTCTCACCAAAGGACACCTCCCTAGTAAGGACAGAATTATTTGGCAGAAGGGGTGTCCCTATTAGAGTGGGACTAACTGGACAGTGGACCTTCAGAATTAAGACCAGTCAGTATCGACTTGTGTACACAAACTCCACATGTTCTAGGCACACGCATGTCTGAGACCTGCTGTAGGTCAGTGGTCTTGTTTCTGAGGTGGTCTTTGCACTTTACTCCGCTCAGGGCAGAATTTATAATAGAAAACAACCTTTAAATTAAGATACATGAATGGTTGAGAGTATCAGTAAAGTGGTTGATATACAGTCAACCTGCTATAAAGACCACCTGCTTATAAAGGACCACATTGTACAGGTCCCTAGGGTTATATATCCTATGTTACTGAACCTGCATATAAAGACCACCTGTGTATAGGCAGCACATTGTGTCTGTCCCAAAAGTGGTCGTTACGTACAAGTTTCACTGTAGTATTAAAGCCAGATTGACATTATCTGTTGCAAGTATATACATATATTCTTTTTGTCATATTCTTTTACCAATGCTAACAATTGCAACATCCAGCAAAGAATATGCTCCTGTGGATAATGTATTTGACTTTGTAAAAAAAACACAGCAACACACTTACATTGTATTCTGTGCAGCACTGGTAAAATGTTTCTGTTACAGTTGTCCCCTTCTTACAGTGGTCACTCTCTACAGTGGCCTCCCTCCCTTTAATACTTGTGCTGTCACGCCTGTTCTGCTATACCACTGTAGGTATACTCCTTGCCAGCTCTTACTAAAGTGGCCAATTTGTCACAGCAGAATATTTAGACGGGGGTTATTATGGTTACTATACCAAGTGTTTGGTCTAACAAGAAGTCCACAGAGTGTCGGTGCCTCCAGCATCAAACCTAAATACATGTACATGTACAGTGATCCCCCTCTCTTAAGGACACCCCTGCCAAAGGACACCTCTCTAATAAGGTCAGATTGCAGCAAGAACTATGTATGCCTTAAATCCTCCCACTAACCAAAGGATACCTCTCTAATGAGGGCAGAATTATTTTGCAGAAGGGGTGTTCATATTAGAGGGGGGCTACTGTAATGCAAATGTCAAATTGTACAGATAATCTGCAGTCGCCAATTGTCTATTTTATAGCCTTTGTTTACATTTTGTTTACATATATTATGAAAAATAGAAACTGCATATATTATGTATTCCTACATGCTTTGTATTCTTTATGTAACCTATGATTATGCATATATTGCATTTTGAGACCAACGTACCCTGCCTTTGCAGTTAAAACATGCATAAACAACAGTGCAATATCCATATTCATGTACAGGCCTATTATATCATTTCTATTAGCCTCTTTCATGGCGGTTGTGAAGCAATTTTGTATCAAGCATGAAAAAATTGATTATGTTACATTACACATATATGTATTATATGATATATGTGTGATATGTACTGTAGTATTCTGTTAATATTGGTTTTGTCCTCTGTATACTATTGTGACATCACAAAACCAAACATGTCCCTAAGTTATACATGGGTTATGCGAGTGTAACAGCTTTCTGAAGATACTCAAAATGGACTCAAAATCCTTAAATACTTGTATATTACCAAGAGATTTTGACTGCAACAATATTGTATAACACAATGTGCCATAATCAGTGTACCTCAACAGTTGAATTGCATGTATGCAGTAGTCCTCATAATTTAAGGCCCCTCCCTTTAAGAGCTGCCTCCATTTTAGATAAGCAGTCGGTGACATGACTTACCAGGATATTTTCAATGTAGACATCCCACCTTCAATTTAAGACCATACAGTGAAACCTGTCTTGAGAGACCACTGCCGTGAGAGACCACCTGTCTTGAAAGACCACAGATTTCAGGCAGAAGGACATCATTTCAATATAACTGAACCTGTCACCAGAGACCACCTGTCTTGACAGATCACATTATTGTGGCCAGTGGGGTGGTCTTTCAAGACACGTTCTACTGTATTTTTTTAGGCTGAATGAGTGGTCTTAAAATGCAGGGACCACTGAGTACACTGGGGATTAGAGTGCATATAAGATAGCTATTACCAAATATTTTACCTTCATGTCGTACACATGGAATCTTAACTAGTGCAAAGGGGAGAGCATATGGAACCTTTTGTTCCAGCTTTCAGTTGATGTGGAGGTGAGACTCCAAATGTTTTTCAGGTGTATATAAATGTATATTATACAACAACACTTTAGCACATTACAGCTGGTAGTGCTCATGTACATATCTCATTATATACAAATCCATGTAGATTTAATCCAACAGCCAATTTCCAGAAATTCTCGAGTCTGAAATCGATCTTATGCTTGGAAAAAACTACACACTCTTGATCAAGATTAAGAAAAATGTTTATTAATCATCTTGGTAACCATTAATTGTCTTTTTCCTTTCCAAGAGTAAGATCTGTTTCAGGCTTGACATTTTTTCTCGGGAACTTAGGTTGGTATCCATGCTTTTATGCTATAATCGCATAGTTGCTCAACTGTACATAGGCTTATTATATATTGAAATGCCATGTATAATCATGTACATGTACTATGTAGAGGATTATAGATAGATAGATAGATAGAAAGTTTATTCACACTTTCAACATATAAATATAATAAAAAATATACATCAAGATATTTTAAATTGAAAGTGTCGGTCATCCAGATAGACA
>JAAUYG010141532.1_pt1 | contig 11110 bp, 8 predicted proteins | sample 7278091 | NCBI WGS metagenome assembly JAAUYG01 (sample SAMN14350201, study PRJNA611818) | marine sediment metagenome | isolation source: surface marine sediment (0.6m) | place: French Polynesia: Moorea | collected 2018-08
ACTCTAAACCTTAACTTTTTGAAAATATTTACCATTATCAACCTTACAAAAGGGCATTAAATATTATTTGCCCATGCCCCCCCCCCCCTCCAACAAACATATCACACCAGCTAAGGCGCAGATTCATATCAAATGCCTGATAAAATATCAGATCACCAAGAAATACTAAAATTTGAGTAATAATGGGCTTCATTTGACCATAGCACATGTGAAAATTTCCACTTCCTCACAAACAAAGGTCCACTTTGTTTCTGTAAAATAACATGCAGTAACATACAGTGGTCCCTCTATTTCAAGATCACCCGTGGGCCATGAAAATGTGGTCTTATATTGCAGGTGGTCTTAAAATAAAGGTTGGATAGTACACCAAGTCATAAGTTAAGGGCCAAATCAAGTGGTCCTGTTATCAAGGGGGTCTTAAAATAAAGGGTTGTAAGATTGAGGGATCACTGTATACCATCTGTACGCCATCAAATTATGGGTACCAGGATGCAAGCTTCATTACGGACATTATTGGATGTGCACCCAAGCCCTTGCACCCGTACAGTGTGTTTTTATTAGGATGAACATCGTACTGCTCCCCTCGAATGAAAAAAAAAAACTTATTTAAGTTGTTAATTGGTATCCTCTATCTGCTGGCTTGCTGTTTATTCCTGAAAGATAAAGCAGGTTTCTATAGCTAGTACTCGGTATGTAGTCGTTTCTAACATGGATTTTGCCAAAAACAAACTTCTGTCCACAGTGGACAGGTGGGCTGTCCATAGTAGGCAGGTGGACTTTCATGAGAGGAATCATCATCACATTCATCTATTTAATCCATGACCACCACATATTAAGGATAGTAAAACTGTTAAATCTTTTAAAAGACATGTGACCGAAAAATTTTCTCAAAAAGATATTAATTGATGGTTGATGTTATTCTCTTCATAAGAAAAATAGCAGCTAAAATTTCAATTTTTTTTTTTTTGGTAATTTTTTTTAAGGCATCCAGCTTGTTACGCAATCGGGCTATCTGGATGACCGACACTTTCAAATTAAAAATATTTTTTGATGTAAAATTCTCCTGTTATCACGATGTTGAAAGTGTGAATAAACTTTCTATCTACCGGTAAGTGCATCCTCTGTATCGGTGCTTGTTGCTAAGAATTGGGTCCTCTCTCTAGAGGGCGGTCTTCAGCATAGGGACCACTGTCTACAGCCTATTTTCCTTGCTTGCTAGGAAAGAACATTCGACTTCTAAAGATATTCTGAGCTGGACCCTGCAGTACCTACCTGTTTAATGAGGTCCCTCATGCCTTCTCCCAGGCCGGACGGGTAGTGAATGTGGTTAGTTTTGAACAGATGTCGCACTTTTTCCGTGGCCATGTCCGAGTGGATATCATAGGGCCGCTGAGGAAACACAAGATGCCGGCTTGGTTATTAGGATACATATAAAATATATATGAGTATAGATGTGTCTGGACTCACAGATTATGCTCTACCACTAAATCATGCCAGTGGATTGCATCCAGGGAAAAGCCAAAAAGTCTGGGATAAATCCCAACCGAGCTGTCCCTATTAATACTTGTGAGCACACACGGCAATATATTCATCTATTCAGATACTCATGTAGCTACGTGTGTGATTGTCGAGTAACATGCAGTGTTAATGAATGCACTGTAACCAGGAAATTGTCTTTGAAAGGGTGAAAGTACGGCTTCTCGGTGGCAATTATTAATACAATGAAACCTCCATACAGAAAAACCTGCCGTAATGAAAAGACTACCCCAGGAAGAAATCACATGTGTTAAAGCACCACACCTTCCCAGCAGAGGGACCTACATTGCAATGTAATTGAACTGTTGCCAGAAGCCTTGAGAGTCTTGGGAGGCCACACTTAATTTGATGTCCAATGGAAGAAGTACAGTGGTCCCTCTCTTAGTGGCCACTCTCAAAAGAGGTCACCCTCTCTAATACGGCCACAGATCTTTGTTGCTACTACCGATACTATCAATGTGTTTACTTCTCCCTCTCACCAAAGACCACCTCTCTAATGTGGTCACAATTTCTTGACAAATAGGGTGGCCTTATTAAAGAGGGACCACTGTACTGCTGTATAAAGATCACCTTGGCGACCAACAGGAACGTGTTCCTTATTCACAGGTGGTGCTCCTTATTTACAGATTTAATAATAACATGAAAAATACAGGGAACTGCATAATGTGGCCCATATTTCAAAGGAAACATTACATACGTTTAAGTGTATGGATGGACATGTCACCAAACTGTGGACATTTCACCCAACTGTGGAAATGTCAAAAAACAATAGGACGTGTCACCAAACTAAGTTATTTGGCTATTAATGTGGACATAATACATCATTCAGAAACAGTTTTTGCCTGTCATCCACACATACACATATATATGCTGGTGATATATGCAGTTCCAAATACAATGTAGAATGTCTCAAACTGCAGTGATTGCTGTGAGCAAAGACATCTTAGCCTCTACTTTGTCACCTTCATAACCTATTCATAACCTCTCCTCCTCCTATCGGGCTACCTGTACCTGTCATATGCCTTAAAGCGATCATGGCCAGTATTGTTGTGTTAGACCTATCGCCATGGAAACTGCAACAATTGCTGGCTTTGTGTTACCCTTTAGGAGTTATTAGTATCGAGTTGCCCCTGGCAACCTGCCTCACCTTTCCTCTTATCATCTCGTAGGCACAAATTCCCAACGACCACCAGTCCGCCGGGAATGAGTAACCAACGCAGTCCTCTAAGGCACAGCCAAACACCTCGGGGGCTGTCATTCAGCACACAGGGGGAAAAAATCCATAATTAACAATTCCGTGATTAATTGATTCCATGACCACCAATTTAGTATTCGGTAATTCCCGATGGCGGAAATGGTAGCTATTTGCGAAGCCACTGGAACGAAGCTTATAATGTATCGGGTCTTGGCAATCTTCATTAGCAGTATATTTAGTCCTGTTAATAACTCACATCCCCAAAGTGAGAAGGGCGCAAATAACCTAAATTTACGATACACAATTTCATGTGCATATTAGGCTAATGGAGGAAATCCTATTCCGTATTGTTTCTGTAATGGATGTTAGAGATACTTTTGCATCATGCCATGGCAAGTTTTATGAGAAACCTGGAACCTGTACATACCATATATACATAATTCCCGCAATTTAACAAGCCTCCATTTTAAGACATAGGGCTCTATATGGATCCAAATAACACGTCACTTTTTATTGCGTCACACGTCACTTTTTATTGCATTTTCAGTGTCCTATGTAATATTTTATAAGGATTTTCCTTCGTGATGTCACTTCTTATAATATTTATATATGCATTTATATTATAATTATATTATATAATACTTCTATGTCGATTTTCGTCTTCTATAAAATTTCAACGTCAATTCTACAATTTTTATAAGATTTTGACATCACTTTATACAGTTTTTATCAAGGCTCATGTCGGATTCTACAACTTTAAAGTGGCCGTGTCGCACTTCATTTTTTACCCATGTGGAGCCCTAGACATCCCTCTATTTGAAGACCACCAATAAGTGACACCACTTATATTTTCAATGTAAATATCCCTCTACTTTAAGACCACCTTCAATTTAAGACCATACTTTGTTGGCTGAGCGGCTGGTCTTCAAAATGCAGGGATCATGAAAATGTATCTGTGTGGCTATTGCTATCTGTATTACCCCAATTCCGTGTTGTATTTATAACCTACATGTGCTTAGCATTCTGCTGCTAGAATAGAAATTCTCTGCAGCTTATTGGTAAACTCTCCTATACAAATAATTTTTTTTACCACATTCGCATCCCGGGATTTGCATAATGGCCTGGCAGACTTCTTGTCATAAAGCAAACAGCAAGGTGAACTGTGAATAAAAGGTGTCTGAGCCTCCTTTGAGATACTGTTTAACTGTGATATTTAATTTATTCTGTAAGTCGAGTTGCTTTCTGAATATATTTTGCGAAGAGTCTATTTAATGCACCATGCAACCATTTCACACCACCGTGTAACAATCCTACCTTTTTATGGTAGACAACTACAATTTGAGAATGTCCCAGGGAAAAAAAACCTCTGACCCAGACTTCTGCTATACTGGTTGACTTACCCATATATGGCATTGTTCCTGACAGAGACGTCGCCAGCTCACCCGGGTTCAGTAAGGTCGCTACGTTGAAGTCGGTGATATGCACATGGCCTGGAGAGCGAAGAAAATCAGGATTTGTACATTACTTTGTTGTAGATACCAATTAGATACCATAGAAATTTGATCTTCCAAAAAAAAAGTGGGCATACAATTGTTTATAATGAAAACAACATAGCATTAAAATCAATCTTTGAAAAAAAATAATCAAACAACAGTTTCCACATTTGCAATAAGTATTATATTTCAAAGTTTGACTTGATTTTCGAAAAGAAATAGGCAACAGAAAATACCCTCAAAGCCATATAAATCTGATGGACTACACATTATTTGATGCTTACAAAGTTAAAATCTTAACCCTAGAAAAAAACCTTAAACTTCACTAATCCCCATGGCAACCATATTGTCTTTCTCATATACTAAAGTCGCCTTTGGACTTGCTGACTTTTGCAGAAGTGGCTCCTTTATAGAGTATCAATTTACTCTAAGACCCGTAATTGCATGTGCTACACGCACAAACGTTGCTGTTTATAAAAAGAGAAAACAATTTTTGGACATGCATAGATGTTGTTTTTGCATGGTCTCAGTCATATGCATGAAGTTTTACCATAGCTGAGACTGGATATCGTAGCTGAGACTGGATATCGGTAGTTCTTCCTACAGTTGCTCATCCTACAGTGACAGCCCCAGGGCATCGTGGAGGCCACACATCCTGAAGGCATGATGTCATCACCCCTGAAGAAAGCCAGTGATGGCTGAAAGCCCAGGAAGAGCTACCAATATCAAGCCTCAGCTACGGTAAAACATTTGTGCTAATTTTTGGACAATTTATGCTTTTTGTTCACTTTTTTTTCTTGCTTTCTTCATCGAATTTCTCTTCTTTTCTGAGTGTTTATTTCGGACAGCTCTCTCCCAGCTACACTATCCAGCATACATTGTATTCCTAATTGCAGGCACGTGCTAACCTAGGGGACACTAATTTATGCTAATGTGTCGAATGTCCCCCTCTTCGACCACTTCACGGCCCTTTCCCCCCCGGCCTTTGTGACAGTGAGGAAAGGTTGAAGGCCGAGTGACACGCTGAATACCAAAGGAACCCCGCACCATTAACATGCTCAACAGCGACTGAAGATTCCAACCCGGGCTTCTTTACCACTTGATTCAATTAGCGAGAATTTTTTCCACAGGCTTCCCGATGAGAAAAAGTCTTCGAATTGTGCGGCTGAGGTCTGGTGCAGGACCTAAATGTCGTCGTGACTTCCACAGCCTATTTCGTCCTGATATTGGCATATATATTGGGAACTTAGCCACATTTCCTTGCATCAAGACAGGCCCCTGTGGATAGCTTCGGCATCAAGGCCCAATCTAGGCGCCATTCTTTATTTGCTTTACCCTTAATCCATTGCAGGGCTGCCGGCCATATATATTTGATTTGCTTTCTAAATGGCTTACCCCAGGGATATCAGCGCCCGGGCTGCAAGTGGCCGGTACAGGCGGAATAAATGGACTCATCTTTGATTCTTCTTGTCTGACCGGACATGGGGCGAGAGGCAGAGAGGCGAGTCCTGAACTGTCCCCTGCCCTTACAAGTTCCGTAACCACGGAAACTAGGGAGGTGTTTGGGGAGACGCAGGGAAAGGCTGACAGTTCAAGGAAAAGTGGACACTGGCCACGGCATGTAAATGGGCCATTTCCTCATGGTGTACAGCAGACCCTTGACTGACCAGCACCTCATTAATAAGAAACCCTGCAGGGCATACACCAGGTGCAATGTATAGGTATACCCTGTCGAATGTCACACTAGGTGGTCAGAGAGGACTGACCTTCTATTGGCTTCCCAACTCTAAGTCCCCTGACATTCTATCCCTTGTTATCTTGTCTAATTTTCGGGTCAGACATGGATACATTCTGGCCATGATATGAAAAGTTATACTACTAATTCAACATATGACCATGCAGTTAGTGAATTACCCGCCGCTAGGGGCCATGCATCTATATCGTGTCCCTCTCAGATCCACTGACATGTAGATGTTCTTTGTTTACACTCTGAACGATAATAGTAACACGTGTATAAGTACGTGTACTTTTGTCATCAGTAACATTGCTGCTGTATTAACTTTGTCTGAGAGAACATGTATATGTAAACGGAACATCCCCCTCAACCTATATCTTCTCGCACTCCATCCTGGTTTTCCAACAGTCCCGGAGGCCAGATCAGCAAGCCCAATGTTCCACCAACATGTCCAACAGCCCATAATCCCCAGACCTCGTATATATACAAGCCACATTCAAGCAATATACAGGCTTATGCTGCCATGGACTGAATGGAATGGCGGCAAAATCTTCTCCAGGCTGCTTCCCAAGAGCTTAAGCTGCTTTTCCCCTCGGCTTATTCATAACGCTTGATGTGAATCACATTTTGGGAGGGGTTTAGGTGACAGGCACTGTGATGGCACTGTGATGGCAGAGCTGTCGATGGAGGCTCAGCTACAGTGGTTACTGTAACACCAACTCTGACAGAAGGTGGTAACCCTGGGGTTCAAATCCTGACTGGACAATATATCTAAGCTTTGTAAGCGGAGGTATGCGATGTTCTGGTCCTTAGAATTTAGTGGCTCATACAGAGAGCATTGTCCTATAAGCGCAGCTACTACTCACATTGGAAGTAGCCGTACGTGCAGTGGCAGCCAAAGTCGTTTCGGCCTTGTTTTGGTAGATGGTCTTGACCAATCAAAAGCAGTTCCAGTCAGGCACCCAAAAGCAATCATACAACTAGCTGTTTCATGCTGTTGTCACTGTGATGGCGAAGTGGTTATCGATTCAACCAATGGCCATCTAGTCCTAATTACTCATCTGCTTTCATTGAGTAAAATTCGGGCACTTAATTCTTACAGCGTTTTACACAATGCGCTATATAGACGATGCTAAAAGGTGATTATACTTTGAGAAGTACTCCATTGCTTTACCATATAAGGAAAGTAATGAAAGTAACAGGTGTTGCGGCCAAAGATCCTTGCGTACCTGCTCTGGTAAGCGAGAATGACAGACAGAGGAGTCTTGGATGAAGTGCAAAACTGTTGGGACTTAAATGGAACAATACATTTCAATGACGATGGGTGCATGGCTATGACCTTGAAACAAATGTACACTCAAACTTTGGAATTAGTTGCATCGGTAATTATCTGCGGCTGGAGTTCATGAAAATGCTTAAACCTAAGCTTTGACTTAAGTCAGATTTTTATCGAATCACAAAATTATCCTCATCAGTCACCAATCAATCAATCATTAGATTTGTATTGCACCATTCCACAACTGTGCTAATGGCGCAGAAGTTCACCAAGTTCACCAATCTGGGCAGTTATATATAATGACTGCCTAAGAATCCCTGGCTTAATTACCACTAAATTAAAACTTACTGCAATTAACATATCTGCAAGAAGCCATAACAAATTGGTCCCCAATAAGAATAATTATCAATCTTAATTAGTGAATTAATAAAAAGTCACCTTTCCTTATATAACCCTAAATGTGGTGTCTACGATTTAAGCAATTTTTGCCTTGAAGTGAATAATCTGATCACTGTGATTGGTTACGAGTCTGACTTAAGTACAAACTTCAAGACTTAAGTTTTTTTCTTTGAGAACCCTAGCTTTACTGGCACTCCAGTCCACTGTAGTTTAAGGTGTCACCGATCATGCTGATGGCTGTTAGGTGAAGGCAAAGTAATTACCTACACTGAACCAATTAACATGCCTTGATTGACAGCTCATGGCCAACCTTATTCTTCGGAGTGGATTTTCTCCTCAGTTCCTAGCACTGTATATGAATAGACGACCACCAACGTCCATTTACCATAAACACGATCAATGTGCCAAGATCCTGGTGTGTGTGACACAGCGATCGCACCGATTCTTTGAGTCCTCTCCCTTTCAGACTCCTTCAAAGGGTTCCTAAATCCTAATGTCTATAAATGCCACTGCTAAGGAACTATTATTGACCACGTCCAGAACTCCATCAATGCTTACATGTATGATATACGGGGTCCTAAAACGCAAGTGCAAATCATCCATAATGCCGAGATACTTTTAAGTTGGTCGCAATTAACACCCAGATCCATGCAGGGACATAGAGCTAGATTGCTATGGTGACCAACACTGCGATCATTGACAAGAAACTTCCAAATGAACTGTATATGTGTATGTATATTATACATGTACATGAATGTTTTGTGAGAGTGGTGAATGTTTACTAATACATATATGACAGATCATCCATCCATATGTATACATAGTCTCCTCTACAGTTTCTGTTTTAGGTGAATATCCAATGTCCATAAAATTACTTAGCTAGGTCTGCCATATAAATGAGGCAACATCCAGTCATTTTGGAAAAGATTCTCTGCCTAATACCAGACCATCATTTTGATGTGTATCATATTCCAATAGTATAAGTCTGATTTACAGTGGTCCCTGCATTTTAAGACCACATGTTCAGCCAGAAGAATATGGTCTTAAATTGAAGGTGGTCTTAAAATGGAGGAATATTTATATTGAAAATATAACAGTTGTGTTGCTGGATGGCCAGTCTTAAAATGGAGGGAACTGTTAAATGGAGGGGTCTTTAATCGCAGGGACTACTGTATATGAATAAGTACAACAAAAGTATTCCATAATTCTTTTTTTTTTCATCTACTATTACCTAACTGACATTGCCACACACTTTACGATCATGTGACAGATTCCTGCCCCATCACCATGGTGACCTGCGAAAATTAGACACTGTCACAGGGGGCCTATTAGGACAGAAAGGGGATAAATATCTGAGCTTAGAGCTCACTTAGCAAAGGGTTAAAGGTTTTGCCTCTTTTTTGCCGTCTTTGTGGAGTCTCAGCTCATCTCAATAATTCACGATCATGTAACGTCGGCTTCCCCTGGCTCCCTTTAAATTACCACAGTTCTGCACAGTAGCCATAGAAACAGATTTAACCTAAAAGACATAGCCGAGCAGCTAGCATTCTCAGACAACCTGGAAAGGTCAACTACAAATAATTAATTACATGTACCTCAGATCGTAGAGAGTACAGAAAGCAAAACTTATTTCCTATCGGAAGGAAAAATTAAAGCAAAACTTTGTGGACCAGGATTAGTTTAGTCAGAAGAGCCCCTAACTTGGGGCATATCACTAAAAGTACCGGTAAAAGCTTCATGAATATACAGTGGTCCCTACATTTTAAGACCACCTGTTCAGTCAGAAAAGTATGGTCTTAAATTGGAGGTGGTCTTAAAATGGAGGAATATTTATAATGAAAATATCAGTGTCACTGATGGATGGTCTTAAAATGGAGGCAATTGTTAAATAGAGGGGTCTTAAATCTCAGGGAGGACTGTATGTACTAACTTGAGTACAATATTTTTAGATGGACATGCATGATGATAAACTATTGAGGCTCACTGTTATATGCAAGCGACCCAGAATGTAACAAACATACTGACAATTAGAACTTAATTTTTAAAAAAATCCTGGATTATATAATCTAAAGGCTTTAATCCTTAAATAGCTGAATTACAGGTAGTTAGTAACAATATAGATAATGTTTGCATTTTTGAGACAAACTATAGGGCTCCACATGGGTCCAAATAAATTACGCTATGTCACATGTCACTTTTTATTAACCATGACATCACTTTCTACACTTTTTATAAAAGGCCACGTCGGATTTGTACAACTTTTAAAGTGGCAATGTCGCACTTTGTTTTTTACCCATGTGGAGCCCTACTATGTTCGCATGGATTAATTAATATTTGTGGTAAGCTTGGGCCTTGCTAATTTCCTAGGTATGAGAATTATGTTTGCTAGTATATATATTTGCGATTTAAAAAATGGTTACGAAATTCGCAAAATAAAGCCCTCACAAACATTGATGAATTTACTGTATATTCTACCTAGTATATGATGCCCAACCTTGCCTGCCTGAACAAAGCAGTGTGAAATAATATATGATAGAAACCCAATTACCAAACCAATAGCCCCTCTCTCTTAAATCCTTATAGAAAACAAATTACTGGAGGAATAGCACATGTCTGCACTGTTAAACCAGGCCTCGCCAGGCAGTCCAAGCGGCTTGACCTTTTCCGGAAGTCTCCTCATGCCAGCAATGACAAACAAGCTAGGCCAACCCAAAATAGGACACCGACCATTTTGTATCTCGCTATGCAAGGCCGAATATGAAGCAGCGAGGATCGACTTGCCAGGATGCAGACGTAATGCTACACCAGCTACTTATGTAGCGACGTTACAGGGATCCAGACTCCACAGGGAACCCGATTCACATCAGTGCATGGCTAAAATTTGCAGTTGCTATATACATGTAGTAACATGTAAATTATAGGTATAAATGTACCTGTACATGCAGTTAAGTCCCACTCTAATACGATCACCCTATTTAATGCCAGAAAATTGTGGTGCATTAGAGAGATCGGGTCTCTTGCAAGAGCCAGAAGTAAATGCATTCACAGTAGCAGTGGCAAAACATTGTGGCCACATTAAAGAGGGAGGGAGGGGAGGGGAGTGAGAGAGGGAGGGAGGGAGGGAGGGAGGGAAAGAAAGAAAGAAAGAAAGAATGGAAGCGGGAAAGAAATTTGACACAACAAAGTCAGAAAGTAAAGTGGAACAGCCAGCATGAAGCTGTGGAAAAGTCTTGAAGTCTAGCAGTTCCAGTGTTTTGAGATAAAGCGGGACCAACTCTGGCACCAACAGTGCCATAGCAACGTCAACATCCTGACCTGAACAGAAAGTCTCACAAGTCTCTCACAGCTCCTCCAGGGATTGCCCGTCTTGTCTCTGATTGGGCGTCAATCAGCGCTGATGAAGAAAAACAGCAAGCAGAGGAGCCGAGAGAATTACTAACACGATCCTACTTCAATACTGCTGCATACCCTAGAAC
>JAAUYG010139575.1_pt1 | contig 11108 bp, 5 predicted proteins | sample 7278091 | NCBI WGS metagenome assembly JAAUYG01 (sample SAMN14350201, study PRJNA611818) | marine sediment metagenome | isolation source: surface marine sediment (0.6m) | place: French Polynesia: Moorea | collected 2018-08
ACCCCACGCTCTTCCGATCTCTCTCTCTCTCTCTCTCTCTCTCTCTCTCTCTCTCTCTCTCTCTCTGCCTTGTATTTCAGAAAAATCTAACGTCTGATTTATTTCGACTGTTTACTTTTTAAGCAACCCTGTTTCTTCTTTTCTGTGAGACACTAACATATTGATAGAAATTCACGTTATAACCAGTGTTCAAGTGAAAGTCAAGAGCTTTCGACCCGACACTTCAGGTCGTCTTCAGTTGTCTGCAGTTTCCGTGTCGTCACGTGCTCCCTGTGTGGTGTGAGTATCACGTGACGACAAAAGTTGGTTGTAGACTGGAGAGTGTTTCTGCCTCTGTCTCTGTTCAGCGATGGATTTTCTTTCGCAATCCAGATGGCCTCAGCTATGCCACGTCGGAACCAGTCCTTTTCTTACTAACATGTTTTTGTTTGCTCCTAGATAAAGATTTTTTCAACGAAAATTGTTATACTTTCGTTGCCGTTTACTTTTCTTCTCACATATAAACAGCTGTGTTGTTGTTCCATTTTTAGTTGCTGTTAGATAACATAGGATTTTGTTCCTTGAAACATTTCTTATATTAACATATTTGTGCAAAAATATTTACATTGAACTAGTAGTTATTCCTGTCACATCAAGACAACTCCCCAAGGCCAGTGTTTCGTTCTGATGAGTGTTGTTTTCAATTGTGCTGTTTCTTCAATTTGTTCCCTGATACTTAATAACAGGTTTCTGGAACACCAAGGAATATGGATTCCGTGAAAACTAGAATGATTAAACATGGGTACGTGATGTTTTAAAAGAACGAAGAGAGTGAAGCTTAATATTTCAAGCAATTATGGGACGTAATTTTCTGCCGCAATTAAGGAAACGTGACGTCAGCTTTACACACAAAACCCGGAAGTTATCAGGTATGAAGCAATTAAGACTGACCCTGGTCCGCGGTATGAAGCAATTAAGATCGACCCTAGTCCACGTACCACTAACGTACCCAACCTATGTAAACACATGTTCCATTACTTGGAACATGACACTGAAGCGTTGTTGTCATACTAATCTTTGCCAATCTCCGTAAACTGGTCGAAGAAAGCAACGCTTCCTAGAAACGATGCCTCTTTCTTGGCGGTGAGCCTCCCCATTACCACTTCCTTGCCCGCAGTTCTACACTCCCATGGACGTCGCCCGTGTCGGGTAATCGATCAACCTCATTGAACCGCGACACCGATTCCTGTTGATCGATTTCCATTCTTTCACAACCCCGCCACCTACCCCTTTCTGTTGGTCAGTTGTCGCCTCCCTGCCGTCGCATACCGCAGCAGTTTCTGGTGTCATAATTGATTTATCAGAGCGACTGGACTGAAGGGAACCACAAAATGAAGAGGAGAGGCGAGTATCTCGCACGTGGATAGAATATATTTAAGGGAAAGGAGAGTCTGAGAGAAGGGTCGGACCAGTGCTCTCCTTTGTGGATCTCAGAAATGTCGTTCTCAGTTTCGCTATTTGATCACCCACTCGCAGCTACCGGGCCCGAGTTACTCGACGAAAAAAAAGGGTAAAATTTTGACCAAAGCCAGAATCTTGTTCAGACCAGGTGCGGATCCAGATCACAAATCTGACAGATGCATTTTCACCCCAGACCTCGAGTAATTGTAGCAAAAAAGGTGTTTTTGAAAAGTAGCCCAACGAAAGTATCCTCATCCTCATCCTAAGACACTATATTTGGTTATAAATATAAACTGGTCCCGAGTAGCCGACCGATGCATGTATATCGATTGCATCGGCCTGGACACGTCACTGAATTACACTACACAAAAAGTTAAGGATATTAAATATCCTTAACTTTTGGTGTAGTTCATATATGATCTTCGTGCATGTATAGCATATATCAACTACACAAAAAAGTTAAGGATATTTAATACCCTTAACTTTATTGTGTAGTGTACGTCCCAACTTGACTCAATCAACAGAGTGCTCATTTAAATCAAAACTTTGAATTAAGCATTTTGGAACACCCCGGCCCAGGAACCAGCAATTTTGGAACACCCCGGCCCAGAAACCAGCACTTTAGTTCCTCGGCTTCCTTAACCGATGTGTTCGAACAAAGTTGATTAAAACCATCGTGCTTTTGTTTATTGCGACATTACTTTGCGCCGTTTGAAACTTTTATGCAAAAAGCTAAATCACACATCAGTTGTAAGAGCCACACAAAGGTGAAAATGCAGGGGAATAGAGGGTGGGAAGTCTGCTAGTTTATGTGTTCGTAAGGGTAGTGATGTATTTATATTGGACGGGCCAATTGCATTTCTGTATTCTCCGTTCGCGTTCAGGTAAAAGCATATACAATAAAATGCTAGCATTAAATAATTTACTTGACCATAAAATGTATATGTTATACTGTCGGCCCACTTGTGTATTCTGATGCTAACGAATTACAGCTCTTAAGGCTTTTGTTTTATCATTTTAAATAATTAAGGCACATGTAAGGAAGCAAGGCGGGGATATCCCTCGCCTTGGGAGGATGGGGCTTAACGAGCTCGTGAAAGTGTACAAGTATCAAGGATCACATACTGAAGTAGCGGTCATGGGAATCATCTCACGCCTGTACACATTTTGTGGATGTTAGAAACTCGCCTTTTCTTCACGGACTGGCCAGCGCTCGGGGTTTTGATGAAGTGCCAATCTAAGTAGTGCTTTTACCCAATGGTAATACATTCCGTGATGTGTTATCCGTGCTTTACCTAACCTACGGGAATGTTGCTTTATGAAAATAATCGTCCATTACAACTCAGAGGAGGGAAAGACGAGAGACGACTAAGAGAAACGACTGAGAGACTTTCTGAGAGATTTTTCTAAGAGGGGGCTAAGACGACTGTTTCCAAGAGACTTTTCTGTGATTTTTTTTCTTAGAGACGACTAAGAGAGCCGACTGTTTCTAAGAGAGACTTCTGAGATTTTTTTCTGAGAGACGACTAAGAGAGACGATTATTTCTAAGAGAGACCTTTTCTGAGAGGCGACTAAGCCACGACTGTTTGTAAGAGAGACTTTTCTGAGATTTTTTCTGAGAGACGACTAAGAGAAACACCTGTTTTGGAGAGACTTTTTTGAGAGATTTTCCTAAGATAGACAACTGTCTCTAAGAGACTTTCTGAGAGAAATGTTTTTCTGAAAGGCGACTAAGACACGACTGTTTCTGAGACCTTTTCTGAGATATTTTTTCTGAGGCGACTAAGAGAGACGACTGCTTCTAAGAGAGACTTTTTCTGAGAGACGACTAAGAGAGACGTCTGTTTTATGAGGGGGTACAGATACAGTAATGAAAATGGAAGTGTGCAGATCAGATTTGTTCTCTTCACAGACAGGAAGCATATGGATCTGGTGGAAATAAAATGTTTGGTTTTAGGGCCATTTTGTGCACAACTGAATAATGGCTGGCTAAACTAGTCCAAACGTCATGCCCTCAATGAGATGAAAGATGAAAGTATCCCAGGCATGATTCAAACTCATGGCTCATCGATCGGAAGCCGAACGTCTCATCGTCTTGACAATACGTGGCTCCATGGAACTGGTGGAGCGAATAATGGGAGAAATATTTCTTCACAAGTACCCGATCGCATGGGTCACGGTATACCGTGGCACCCGTACGGTATATTTTGGCCTATTGGAGCAATGGATAGAAAAAGTGAGGTATAAGCAAACATGCCAAACAATACACACCACTAAAACAGCCGTTTCGCCGTCTCACCAGACGCTGACACAGCCTATAGCGTGTTGGACTTGAGTGCATGCTATCTCATTTCGCCTTTTCCGTTTAAGCACTTTTGAGCGCATGGGTTCGAATCCCTCCCAAGGCACATTTAGCTAATTTCTGTAGTCCATTGGGCCAAAATATACCCCACGGTTCCGCGGTGTATCGTGGTCTATTGCTCCACTCAGCGCCGAAACGGCAGAAACCCAATGCCTCATTGAACGGAAAAGTTGGATCGACTGTTTCAGGATAAGTGCGAAGGAGGAGTCTGGAGTCAATGCACTTTTATAGGAAACTTTGCAATGTTTTATGGCTGCCTAAATTCTGCGTTCACTGCTTAGGCCCCATCCGAAATCTGATTCCTTGTTATTTTAGCTGATATATACGACATAAATTCAAGCTAAAAGACATCGCATTTTTGAATGAACTACCCCATTTATCAATGACTAAAGTGCACGACAGTATTTGTGGATAGGGGAGAGATTAAGCTAAATGTAGATTAGGTTTACAAAGGATAACACGAGAAGAACGGCGGAAGCAATTGCACGAAGGAAATTATATGAAAAGGTAAAAGCAATAGAAAAGACGACCATCGAAGTATGGTAGGGGTAGGGGTTTGAAATAGGGACAATCTAATTTTAAATTAGCGTTTATCTGCACCACAAGTAGTTAAATTGGACAACACAGAGCGTAGGGAATGACGAGAAGGATTAAAGCGTCCCAAACTGGATTCCATTGGAACTCACGACGCATTTGTCTGAAGCCGAACGACTTATACCGCTCTGTCAGCGTACCACATGACATAACGACTGAATGGCACATAGAACGACCCCTGGATGGAAGGGAGCTCGCAGACACTGCTCCTCACACATGTTGTCTCTTTACTGCACGGCGCCATGTGCCACTGAAAACATACAGCTGCGGCTTTCAGAACTCCTGCCGTGGATAGAGCATAGTTCTGAATGCCACGCTTTAATCCAGACATGTCCGATATTTAGTGACGCTGGGTATGATGTATTAATCGCGTCCTACTCATCCATCACTACACAACGTGATTAGTGGTATAGTGTGGCTGGAGTGTGTTCTGTGAATGCTACAGCCCATGGGGGCAGTTTCTGGAAAACTCCTAAGTTTAGAAACGGACTTTAAGCTCATTAATCATATTGGCAATCATTGTCTTTGCCATGTTGAAAATCGCTAGAGGACTTAAGATTTTTCAAGAAGCTGCCCCCCCCCCCCCCGGGGGGGTGGGTGGGTGGGGTGAATCTTATACGGTGGAAACTGTCAATGCGTGACACTCAAATCACACGGTGTGACAGTCCCAACGCTGAGGTGCTAGGATTGTTGTCGTTAACTCTCGGCCAAAATGGTTGCTACACACATACACAATTGGTATTTTTAAGTTTTCTTGAAACTCTCACAAGTAAAATTCATCTGAGCAGCAGAACATTTAAAAAAGATGTTTTTGAGGCTTTAATTAGGCCCCATTTAACTACAATCTTTATCAACGAAAATTTTCTATTCCAAATATTACAATCTAAAATCCAAAAATCGAAAAACGGATGGGACAGCTATTTGGCAGATAGTGTATTTATCAACTATATATTGCTGGAGGGTATTGGGCGTGGGAGTTTGCTGTCCCTGATTCTATAGTTGTCCCAATTGTTCTTAGCCAATCTTAAACGGTAGGTTTCACTGGATATTCGCCGGTTTTATGATGTATCTGTATGAGTAGCGGGTTAAATATTTGTCAAGCTGTGACAACGGTGGCGCCAGTGATACGAAAGCCATTCTCCTGTATGGGTCCTATCTACCATTTAGATCTGGTGTAACTGTGGAGCGTTTTCCGGAAAAATCTTAAGTAAGAGGAAACCGACGTAAGTTTACTAATCACCATGGCAACCATAGTCCTTTCCATCCTTAAGTTTTAATGTGCAAGTAGGAAAATCTTAAGTAGGATAAACTACTTAAGTTGATTAATCACCATAACAATCGTCGTCTCTTCTATGCTTAAGTTCCATTTTTGGACTCAAGATCATTCAAAGAAGTCAGCCCCAGATATGATGTAAACTGCAATCAGATCTTCTCGTTCTCCGCATGAGCCCTGTACGGCCGATTCTCCAGCGGCTTAAGCCCAATACACTAACGTTAGTGCAAACCACTACGCCAAACCCTTACTAAAATGGGAGCCCTGAGGGCAAGAAATTTTATGAAAACGGGTGCCATTGGGAGAAATGAAAACGCCTGTAAATCCCAGTCTTTGGGTGACGGACTCCCCAAAGCGGCCAGGACTTCATATCCATTGTCCAACCTACGGCATGGACGGCATATACCGGTGGTTGTAGCAGTGGTCCTGTCAGCGAGTGTGGAGTGACTATGGGCCATTTCCTTGGAATGGATGTGTGGCTTCTTTTTAATAAGACCAAAAAATAATACAATATCCCTTGTAGAAGAATAGTGAATAGTGTAAATAGTGAACCCTCAAAATTGACTTAAGACAATCTAGCGGCTCAAGATAGTTTATTCAGAATAGAATTAGATGAGTAGAGCAGAATATAAAGGAAGGTGTTTAACGTCCGTTTAATTTACAACAGAACATTAGTTCATGCACTCTTTGCGGAGAGTAACGTGTAATAACCATGAGTATTAAGGAGGGTGTAGCTAAGATGATTACGAAGGTGCCAAAACGGCGTGTACAATGCCACAAGAAAAGAAGTCTTTTAATACATAAAGGCGCATTAGGTGTTCTGCAATACGCACGGTAAACATCCACTGTCCGAGAAATCATCCCCTTGCTATTCTCGCGTACGGACTATAAAATATTTTACGATTCACTGCGTGAAAATGAGGAATCTAAGTGATTCCTCAACTTTGCATCTTCATATCTAACAGAAAGTGGAACATTTTGGCAGGAACCGCGTATTCTCAAACCCTAACCCTAACTGTTTGTCAGTCTCAGTTCAGATACTTAATTGGTTTACACATAGACGTATAGGAGACCCTCTCCTATACGTCTTTGGTTTATAAAAACAGCTTCTTTATCTAGGAACATTACTAAATACATACTGAGAACTGTAAGAAGTATTACCTAAAGAAACTTACATTAGTGGTCTCCCTGGTCGTTGTCTCAACTCAAGAGACAAAATTTATATACGTGTGTACATTTGTACGATTTCTCTAGTTTTCTTTCACACATTTCTGACTACAAAAGTGCCATGAACCAATTTAGCAGTTGTTAAAAATGTTGTTGGTTTAAAATAAATTACGGAGATAAAAAATAACTTACTGTTAACATAGCAACCCTTCGACAGGCTTACTAGATCATTTGCTGATTTCTACACAATTTTTAATATGACAGGTAAAATAATACTTATCTAAATCCGTATTTAAGGGATTTTTGCTGACACAGTTTTACGTTGTTCAACATCGGCTTTAGCGTAATTATATTTTGAGTTTTACTAAACACCATCAGTTGAAATAGTGTCGGATTTACCTGCATTAATTTTACATCGAACCAGTGTAGGCATGGTTGTTCAAATTTTGTCCAATCTTCTACACACATCCTGTCAGTGAGCACTTTTTCGCAGAAGCAGAGACAGTAATAACCCCAGCGACAGTAATAGCATCTGCATTGTTATAACACATATAACCATGCAGATTATATTGGGTTAAGGCTAGTAGAATATGGTCGAGAAATATATTAATTCCATATTGTCATAGAATTGAATCCTGTGGCACCCCCTTCAAAAGATTTCTTCGCGTACTACTTTATCAAACATTGATTTTCACCCATTGTATTGATAAATTATTGCACTTAATTTACAGAATTAGCCACAGATGGCGCAAAGGTCAGTAAGGTTAAAGGTCATAGCACACAAAGAAACGAAAGGGAAAAGAAAGGAAAGTTCACAAAAAGATCAAAGTATTCGGTCATGACAAGTTGCTGAAAAATATACAAAGCATTCTTTTGGTTCGTTTTCTGCACTCTCTGTACTATGGAAAAGTGTACAAGTGAAGATTCGTGTCGTACTGAAGACTGAACAGTTCTCAGAAACGCAGCTCTGGATATAGTATTCAGGTCACATTCTACAGTGCCTCATATTTAAAGATTAACATTTCTCTAACGGGTGGTTTAGACATTTGCTTGAAAATGAGAATCACTAGAATACATAAAACTATATACTAAATCTGGGTGTTTTTGCGATGATACAAATTTGCCCAACAGCACTCTAGTATAGTCCTAGATCACGTGGGGGAAGGGGGGTAAAGAGATCGGCAAAAACAAAAACGTATAAATCTAAGCAGATAGGAAGAACCATTTGTGATTCAATGACTGGCAATATCGCCCAGCTGACCGACTGACGCGGTATCGGGGGTGCCTATAATAATCATCGCTTATTCTCCAAACCTCAACACATCACACGCCTCGCTACCCGGTATCACTCCGCGGCGTAATAGAGTACGTGCCGGCACTGAGTAATCCGCCGGAAGCCGAATCACGGCGCGCCAAAGTCGACCGGTTGGAACGTTTGTCATCGCCGGACGACCAGCCGTGCAGCTCATTGCAGGAAATGGTACACCGGCTAAAATACGATTAACTCCTCGGATCTACAGGCACAGGACGCGTGTGGTGGCTTCCGGGGGAGACCGGAAGTAGGTTGGGAACGGCTGGTGGGTTTGGGTTGGAGTACTTCAAACAAGTCATATCAGATCAAGCAATAAAATGCGACGGGACCAAATATCAATCGAGCTTAGCCTCTCAAACCTCCATTGATTTCTGCAGCCGGAAAAAGATGATTTTTTTTATATCAAAACATTCCTGTCGGCAATTAATCCCGAAAAGGGGCCAAATTAATATTGGTTCGTGTACTTCCATGCCTGCAGTCTATTTGGGGTTTGTTCATTGGGCTGCACGGGGGGACATAGTCATGTGGTATGTAGACGCTCGGCGCTGCTGCCAGAAACGTCGGCAGTCACGGATTTCTCTAACTTCAAAACCATGCTTGAAGATTTGTGATCATGATTCAAAATATTCATTCCTTTCATGTTTTTCTTTCTTTCCATCTTTCTTTCTTCTTTCTTTTTTTCTTCCTTCGTTCCTTTCTTTGTTCCTTTTTTTCTTTCTTTCTTCTTTTCTTGCTAGCTTGCTTGTTGCTTTCTTTCTCTCTTTCTTTGTTTCTTCCTTTCTTTCTTTCTGTCTTTCTTTCTTTCTTTCTTTCTCTCTCTCTCTCCCTAAGAATGAACAAAAAACGAATAGAAAACAAGATGTCAAAACTTGCGCAATCGGTTAGAAAATCTTTTCTCAGCTGAATTGGTTGCTTGCAGGCAACCTTTTCACAATGCCTCCGCTTTGCATTTGTGCGATGTTTCATCTGCAGCAGTTATGTTTTTCCCGACGTACTTATTGTGGCCGTGTTGGCCTAACAAAATCTCTACACGACCTGTGTTTGTGGTTGTGCTGAAGAGGATTGATTCCTTGGCAGTAAACCCGACACAATGACAGACTGATTAGGGCAAAAGTCTGTCCTATTTGCAGGAAAGGACCAAGTTCTTTGGTGTTGCGTTTGAATTCGTTACGTCAGCTTTTGTCCAGTCTCCGATTTGTCTTGGATTGAATTTACCCAGAATGCACTGCGTAACCCAGTGAATATTGAATCAAAAGTGACCCCCCCCACACACACACACGGCCTGTTTTCTTACATTAGATAACATCGACCTTTTGACACGCTTCTTACATTCCGCGATTAAGCGTTTTCCTTTAATACAAGGCACACTAGGCAGGCCAAAGTGCAGTGTGGCTGGTCTGTACTGTGTTGAGTAAAACCCAAGGCTTGGCGGAATATACAAGCAATAGTCATGACTTAAAATCACACTCTTGTTTCACAACGTTCGCAACGTTAAAGTTTCCTGACTTTAGTCAACAGTTTAAGATTCCACTATTTTCAAGATTTGAGCTTCAAAAGGCCAGTGATTAGTCAGAGGATGTTGATGATAGATGACACAGACATATAGATATATATCTACTGTTGTATGGAATGATGCACAGGTGAGAAACTGTCAACAGCTAATCCAGAATTGAGGAATAAGGATCGACAAAGTAATTAAAACTATATTTAGTTGTTTGACATTTGAAGCGGTGTCGTGCTACTTTATGGTCCGATGCGAGGCGATGATTAACTACGGATATGTGAAACCTACAGCTAATATGTGAAACAACACTTGACAAATGAAGGTGAAGCCAACAGCTAAGATGTGAAATAGCATGTGAAGCATACCGCTAACATGTGAAATAACAGTTGATATGTGAAGCCTACAGGTGCAATGTAGAATAACAGCGGTATATGTGTTGTCTGCATGTAACATGTGATATGGCACTTGTTACCTGAAGCATACAGGTAACATGAAATACCGGGTGACGGTGTTTATAAAGCCCACGGGTAAAACGTGAAATAATAGTCGGTATGTTATCTGAAACCTACAGGTGGCATGCGAAATCACAGTTCATGTGAAATATATGTGAAAATTCTTAAGATGTGAATAACAAAACAAAGAACAAAAAATGATTTGGCTCCATGCCCTGTTCTTGAACGTATATGCGTCCGTAGGTACATAAGCTCTTCGCTATATGATGGCTGGCTAACTTTGTAAAATCGGTCAGCTATGTGCAAATCCACAGCTGATACAGGGAGAATTAAGCAAGTTAATTATTGATACAAAGACAACGCTCTGAAGCCGTCTGTAGATCGTGGTCAGTGATTTCTCTAAGATGCGTGCAGAAGACAGAAAAGGCAGGTCTTCTGCAAATTTTGACCTCTTATTTTCGATTCATTTTTTTTTTTACTTTCTTAGGGAGAGAGAAAGACAGTAAGAAAGATAGAAAGCAAGTAAGAAAGTAAAAAGAAAGAAAGAAAGAAAGAAAGAATGCAAACAAGAACGAACGAACGAACGAAAGAAAGAAAAGAAAAAGAAAGAAAGAAAAGAAAAAGAAAGAAAGAAAGAAAGGCAAGACGTCAGGTCTAAACAAGAAAGCACAGTTCTTGTTCAAACGTGCCGTGTTCTGTTAATAAAGCATTATCACTGTGAGGTTTTCGGTTACAGTATATCTTCTCAGACAAGGCCGACTAGCAACAGAGAACTCCAAAAAGCAGCAGGACATGTATTTCTTCTCTTAATCCTACCCATAAGTGGCATACGTCAACCACTTCAAAAAAATTACCTACGTCGCTAAATCATGACAAAACACCTACCTTGTTTGGCTATATCGTGGAATAGTCCCCGGTGGGGAAAGTTCGCACACTCCCCGTAAAAATTATTTTCAGAGGGAAATGCCTCTTATTTTTTTTTATATGAGGCAGTGGAAGTATG
>JAAUYG010149142.1_pt1 | contig 11108 bp, 3 predicted proteins | sample 7278091 | NCBI WGS metagenome assembly JAAUYG01 (sample SAMN14350201, study PRJNA611818) | marine sediment metagenome | isolation source: surface marine sediment (0.6m) | place: French Polynesia: Moorea | collected 2018-08
CTATAAGAAGGTTATCCTAAAATATCAGGTCAATCCATGGTTTCCTTCCATGTGTTTGGCCTCCAAGAATGCCATTTTCGGTGGCGGAAGGAAACCGAGGAAAAAAAAAAAGTCGGTAACCCGGGGATCCCATCTGGAGATGGGATGCCCCAATCATAAATAGCGTCTTCACGATAGATTGTTGAGGCTCTTGGGGGGAATGACCGTCTACGTTATTGCACACACATGCATATTCTGGTGTGCATAGTCTGGTGTGCAGGCTATTATTAGGCCGCTAATAACTAGGATATATGATCATGTAGCAGGGCGTTACGGTCCGATGATCACACACTTACAAAGACACTATATAGTAGAAGCTGTCGTCTACAGGTATGGGACGCCAACTTTATCATGTATTCACTAGGTAATGATCCGGGGGCACATGAGATGTGAGCAGCTATCCGGCGAAGATGCAATCATTTTTCTCGAGTCATTGGTGATTTGTGACCTGGGCCTTTTAACAGCGACCTGGGACTTTTAGCTACTTTTAAATAAGTGGAAAGCTAGTGCTGTGCAAAAATAATAGGTCAGACTGCATGCAGTATTCATTTTGCAGCAAAGTTTCTGAAAAATCCATTTCGACTCACTGACATTCTAGTAAAACAGGCAATAATTATTGGTTGGTCTGTCACAATGCTTTACCACCATCAGGCGCCGGCGTTTTCGCGCCATATTCAGTTTTTTCCCGCAAAGATCTTTAAATACACCCCATTATAACGCACGAGTTTCAAAACAAATTGTCTCTAAACGCATTGACTATAGGAAGGGTGATATGCCGCCGTCAGTTACAGTAATTAAGGTGTTACCCGTCAGTATAGGCATAGGCATACGAGCACTGCAGCTGCATATATTTGTACGCAAGAATGATCACAAAATTTGTACCCAAGAATGTATACGCATGGCACAGGACATAATATTTATTCAGGAAACGTATTTTATCCTTTGCCGCGGCCACACGAGAGAGAGAGAGAGAGGGGGGGGGGGGGGACCTTGGTACAGAAACTTAGTAACTGACACTAACTCTAGAAGAGTATCCCGCGCTGTGTGCATGGTGTGTACATGTAGTACCCCGGATACATATTCTATGAGTGTGAAATCCTTGATGCTGGCACGAACTGCATGGTGAACGTATTAGCAGAGATGCCGGCATGCATCATCAGGCAACCATATCAGACGGGTTCCTTTGTGGCTTCCCACTACAATAAATTGACATCGCTATATCGCATTTTCATTGACACCAAATGCATCTGTGCACAAGTGTTTGGCTGGCTAAACTGGGTCAAGAGGCAAACAGTCACCCAAGTGAAAGATAAAAGTGCACCCGACCGGATTCAAAGCCGCAACCCATCAAAATATGAAGCTGAAAATCATAACACTCGGCCAGTACCATTTTATTGGGACATATATATAAAAGTATGCATGTACATACAAAGTAAGAAAACTTGAGAACTGAACACACAGAAAAACCCTTTTTGCTAAAATATTCAATACTAAAAAGGATACCTCCATTACCAGGCATGAACATGATGTATGTGTATCAAACAAAATGCAAGAAACGTATATTCACTTGTCGATAAAGAGCCTGATACAACTAAAATTAAGCACATATTCTTGTCCAAATGCTAAAATGCTACAGCAATGCAAGTAATTAGAACTTAAATCTGTTGAATGTAGAGAAATTACATGGCGGCTGGATACAGTGAAACCTGTCTTGAGAGGCCACTGCTGTGAGAGACCACCTGTCTTGACAGACCATGCATTTTTGGCAGGACCTACATTTCAATATAACTGAACCTGTCACCAGAGACCACCTGTCTTGACAGATCACATTATTGTGGCCAATGGGGTGGTCTTTCAAGACAGGTTCTATTGTATTCCGGACCCGTCAAAGACACAAACAAAAACTTCAAATGTTCTGCTGACACAAAATGCTTCAACAGATAATACATAAATGAGTATGTATGAAATTTGCGACTTGACAAGGAACAAACAGAACATCCATCATTTTTTATGCACTGCATTAAGTAGTATAAACATATCGGTACACCATGGGTGTACATCGGTACACCATGGGTGTACAGAAGATCTTTCTATGTCCGAAGCCTATCTATGCTAGGCAAGGAAATTGATTACAGTAAAATCCTGTTTTGAGTGACCACTGCCATGCGGGAACCTGTCTTCAAAAACGAGATATTTCTGGCAGAAGGTCCTACATTTTTTTCTGTGCAACTGAACCTGTCGAGCTGTCACCAAAGACCATCTGTCTTCAGAGACTACATCTATATACGCAATGAGGTGGTCTTTCAAGACCAGGTCAACTGTGCTGGAGTTCTAAGATCATTTCCTTGGGCCTAAAAGACTTGAATAAATACAGTTTTGTCACTGATGTAAGAGGAAAATGACACTTACTTCATTGGTCAAGACACCTAACATGAAATATTACACAACACATCTTGCCCCAGTGCAATACAATGGCCCATCTATTTTACAACCATTTGTATAAAACCACCTTGATTATGTATGACCAGCTGACCACACAATTTGGTCAATCAGTGCAGCTGTTGCATACAGTGATCCCTGCGATTTAAGACCCTTTAGATTTCCGTCTGCTTTAAGTCCGGCCATCATTGACAGCATCCTTACAACTCAAAACCTCACTCCATTTAAGACCGCCTTCGATTATTTTTTCTGGCTGAATGAGTGGTCTTGAAATGCAGGGACCACTGTTTTTCAGGAAAAGTAGTTCAGCCCATACAACAACTGCACATTGTACATCAAAGTCTCCTCTAGTAGAAAGCTTAAGGCCAAAATTTCACCCCCTCTTAGTGGCCACTCTCTTTGTATTCCAAACCTCTATTAACATGGCCTAAATTTTTGCTACTGCACACCATAAAACCATTGACTTTTCTATCTTGCCAAAGACCACCTCTCCTATGGGGCCATAATTTCGAATTGCCGTAACTTATATATAGAGGGAGCACTACATGTGTAAATACAATATCTACAAGGTGTTGAACACTTAAGCACCTTCCTGTCTAGTTTAACTCCTCTACAGTACTTTGGCTTGCTATAATTTTATCTTTTGCAGTAACAATCAAATTTCAGGGAAGGTTTTTTTTTATCATTGGCACAAAGAATATAGTTACCATACATTTATTAACTTGAGTAGGCAACTTCAAGACTGCAGAACTTCCGTTTTTTGAGTCCCAGCATAATACCATTATACTGACCTATAGATATAGGGTCAATGCGAGCTAAATATGTGACAAGCCTTCTGGTTTACATTACAAGCACCGTTTAATCTAAACACAAAAAAAGTTTCCAAGATGCGCATCTACGCTAAATACATTACATATAAATGCTGACTTGTAATAAAGAAATCCATCTACTTAAATAAGAATCTTAATATAGCAACTACAATATGGCACAGCGACACTGATCATGATTAAAAATAACCTCATAAATATAATTTTGCCTTAAATACTAAGAAACGTATCATAATGATAGTAACGGCAGTGCAATGTGCAGGTACAATAAGTGATGTAGTTTTCTCTAGGTGCATTGTGCGCATAGTGGTAAAATACATGCATCTTATGGTTCACACAGTAACTGATAATAAATATTGGACAAATTCAGATTCTGAATAGTCATGGCTCAGCAGGAAAAAAAACCTCTTTATCATGGAGTATTACCATGCAACATTCAAGTTTTCATTCATCAATCCTCAAATCAAGCAACAGTATACAAGTTTAGCCCACATTTTTGGATTACAGGATTATTCTTCCCCCTCTTTTACAAACCAGGTTGCTCACAAACTCGACTTTTTCAGCATGGAAATTCATAGCTTACTCTCTCTAGCTATAGCATGCAAACTACAGCACATGCCATTCACAATCTGATATGTGTTCCCCTAGGGGTCTAAAAAGTACAGTGAAACCTGTCTTGAGAGATCACTGGCATGAGAGGCCATCTGTCTTGAAAAAACACCTACCGTATTCCTAGCAAAAAAATGTCTTCCATTCCAGCATAATTGAGCCTCGTTACACCAAAGACCACCTGCTTTGGGAGACCACACATTTTATGTTTCTTAAGAGAGGTTCTACTGCACTTGCTGTAGTTTTCTGACAAAGTCAAAATAAAGTCAAAACCTTTTATGGCTATACAAGTCATGGGGAGACGCTCATTCAACAAAACTAAATGAAGTGAAACAATCAATATTTCGCCCCTTTTTCTGCCCAAATGACATTTGGTTAAACCGGGCCAAACAGCATGTACATATAGAACATGAGGTCAAAAAGGTGAAAGTACATCAAACATGTACTGGATTTTACTCACGATTCATCAAACTACCAAACATGCCGCCCTTTTTTTTTAACACCAAAATATATTACAAGACAAAATTCTACCCATCCTAGTTTAACCTCTTCTTCACTCAAATGTACAGTGAAAGTGAAAAATCTTTTAGTGACCACCTCAGAATAAAAGACAACTTTTCAGCAGTACCATAACTGCATTTTCAATGTCAAGGATTTTCATAAATAACACCACCTCACAATTAAGACCAAGTTTTGAGAAGTCATGAGAGTGGTCTTAATTCTGAGGGTTTCACTGTACAATAGTCCCCATCTAATAAGGACACCCCTTCGGCCTTATAAATTCTGTCCTCATTAGAGGTGTCCTTTGGCGAGAGGGAGGATTAAAGTAATTCATAGTACTTGCTGCCAAATAATTCTGTCCTCATTAGAAAGGTGTCCTTTGGCGAGAGTGTCCTTTAAGAGAGAGACTACTGTACGGCACATTTATCACACAATGCGTCATCGGTATCCAGTACAAAAACTTCATGCCTTGCCAACCCCGGCTTTCGTTTTCTGCTTTCTAGCTTCCCAGACATATACATTGTAAACGTACATCTATTTCAGGACTGCCAGAATAGTAACTTACCAGTACTGGATATATATTTTACAGCAGCATCAACAAGATGGGCCTGTCCCAGCAACTGATCGTTTAGATCCAAGTACATAATGTAATGTAAATTCTTATAACAAAAGTTACAATATAGAAGTACAATAATGAAGGATCGTCTAGATCCAAGTAGTGTAAATTCTTATATAACAAACTTGAATAGAAAATTTAACCTGGGACATACTGGGTAGCATCATTTCAAAGAAGACATTTATTTATTTATTTTCTGCGATATGCTATTATTTTACCATCAAGAAATCTTGACACTGATTGACACAGGTTTTTGGACAAACTGTAACAGCATGCTTGTAAACAAGCAAACAAACAATAACATCTGAGTAGTTAGTTTCTGCAGTAAGTTTTGCGCACAAACATCATCATTGTCATGGACATAGGCATAAACACATGATCATCAACATTTAAAGCATTGTACACCAGATGTCAACAAACATATGGGTATGTGCATGCTATATATATTTATGAGAAAAATATTTTCTGATTTCCCACAATGCTGCTTTCTTGCACATACAACAACAAATGCCAATTTCAAATGGGGGGGGGGGCATCAACAGATTAAATAGAAGGCACATCTATTCACTTTAACAAACAAACACTGAGGTATACAGTCACGATAAGAAACAGACCGCAGCGCAATAACTGCAAAGCATGTCTTCTATTATCACAGCATCATTTGAATTGGCCAATTAGGGAAAGACCAGCGAGTGCAATATAATCACCTTAATTATGTACACTTGACTTTGGTTGGTATCAAACTTGGAGCAAATGCCAACCGAACATTATTGCGGGCCCCGATGCTAAGTCAACCACTTTTCTATACACTTGTGAAAGACCGTTTCATTTCGTATCCACTGCGGATGGTCATAGCCGGGGATCGTGTACATGTGAATACTGCCACGTTTGTCCAGCGTTCTCAGGCCAAAACTATCCTTCAAATAAATCTGGAGAAAAAAAAAGACTATAGAATGCAATAGCAGTATAAGGAAAAGCACAAACTGAAATTTCACGGAGAGCTTATGGTAACTGTCATACCAGTTTCTTGAGGGGCTTGCTGAAAATCTTTAATTATTCAGAATTAACTGTGGAACAAGTTGTTATTTTATTCATTTATAGGACTCTTCATATCATCTACTATCACCATATCCACCAGTATTATGTACAGGGAGTACAATCGCTATGATAATCAAACCAACCTGAATATGTTTTCCATATACACTAATCCCTGTGATCTAAGACCCCCTCCATTTAAGAATCCCCCCTCCATGTTAAGACAATAGTTTTCTGGTTGAATGGACAGTCTTACAATGCAGGGACCACTGTAAAATGTACAGTGGTCCCCATTGTCAACCTTTTATGTTAAGACCATCTAGCTTTGTCCCAAAGTTCCATTTTTGTATGCTATTAAACCTTTATTGTAATACCACCTGTAATACAAGACCACACTTGTTTGGCCACATGGGTGGTCTTAAAATAGAGGGACTGCTGTACATGCTACTAACAGTATTCACTTACATCCTGCTCACGCATTCCACGAATTTGTTCTTTGTTGTCGTATGCCCCAAACTGACTGAAATCAGAAACTGCATATTAATATTACCTATATATAGTAGAGGTACCCACTCTACAGATAACAAGTTTACCTACAAGCTCTTCTCCATGCAAAATGAACTATCGATAAGACACATTTAGACCAAAGCAAATGCCTTTGCAGTACAGTCAAAACTCTCTTGAGAGACAACTGTCATGAGACCACCTGCCTTGAAGTCCCACATATTCCTGGCTGAAGGTCCTGCATTTCAATGCAATTAAACCTCTTACCAAAGACCACATGTCTTGAGAGACCAAACTTTTTATGGCCAATAGGGCGGTCTTTTAAGACAGATTCTTACTGTATATATATATCTTACTGTCTTACTGTATAGATTCAGTGCTGTCCAAATACTATTGCAAAACACACTGCCCAAGCCTTAAACAGAAGATGAACATTTCGTGGATACTCCTCACGCTCCTATGCACTTACATTAACACAACACGCTAGCATTCGCAACCTGTGTGATATAGCATTCGCAACCTGTGTGATATTGGTAGTAAAATCTATACGAGATTCTACTGCATGTACATGTTTTCTTATTTTATACAGTAGATGGTTTAATTCATCGGATATATCATTCTGGGCAAAATCGCAAATGTCTGAGACACCCTTTCCCAGAATGCAGTGGGGGTACAGTACTACAGGTCTCATACCCACACTGTCATTTTCGGACTACTGTATTTAAATGTTCGTGGGGATTAATGTTTGCGTTTTTGTGATAAAAGCATGTTTGCAGGGATTAATATTTGCAGTTAGTTCATTTTTTGTTAATTATGATTATCTACTGGTAGGTACAGGAACTATGTCTGCGGGTGTTCATTTTTTTGCGATTTAAAGATGGTCGCGAATTTTGCCAAATAAATCCCTCGCAAATGTTAATGAATTTACAGTATTGGATGAATTTAAACATGTAAATCTGAAGCACTTATTGATCTCCGAAGTGTGCAATATATTCTTCTTACCTAGATTGCCATGGAGTGATGACTGTGTCGTTCGGTCCTCCGACTAAAATCAAGTTCTTGATTTTCAGGAAATTCTTTTTGTACTCTGAATGAATGAATGAATGAACATATTTGTGACAATGTCAATGCGAGTTCAAGTAAAATATTTTATGGTGAAACCCCACTTTGGGATCATCTCAAAGTAAAAACCGTTTCTCAGCAGTACCAAAGTTAAATTTTTCACGGTTCGGTAACCTCAGATAGAAGACCACTTCACAATTACGACAGTTTATTCCAATTCTCTGGTTGGTCCTTGATTCTAAGCTCCCATTCCATTGAAGTATTCGATATTACAAGGGTATATACAATGATTTACTGTAAGAAGAAGATATTCTCAAGATATATACAGTAAATGACGGATTTCCTATTGATGCGACAGGCATGGATTGTCAGAATAGCATTGTACTAAATAAGATACCATCTATGTAACAACAACCATTACAAGTTGTGTACAAACCAAAAGTATATACGCCAAAACTAGGCGGTGTAAAACGTTGATCTTACCATAGCTTTGTGAGACATTGGTCAAACTCTGGTTGTTGAGAACTGCCAAATACTTGGAATACTTCAGGTAAAGGTCATGATGATGAGGGTCTGAAACCATTAGAAAAGTAAGATACAGTCAAAGCTACTCTAAAGACCACCTGTATACAAAGACCACCTGCTAATAAAGACCACATTTTACAGGTTCCCCAGTATATACTTTCTATGCTACTAGTATTAAACCTCCATATAAAGACCACCTGTGTATAAGGACCACATTTTATTGGTCTATAGGGTGGTCTTTATATAAGTTTCACTGTACTTTAACGAACAGAGAGTTCATCCAACTATACATGTACTTTTGTTGAACATGAGGACTTGCCACAACACACTGATAGCTTATAATGAGTGATATAAACATTTTATTCTGCGTGCTTACCGTTCCAATAGTTTCCTATGGATATTTCTTGTCCAAACCAGGAATAAAACAATCTGAAACCGTACAAAAAATAAAATACACCCTGTTTGTTAGTCTTAGAACTGGCAAGAGCAAAAACTCAAATTATGAAGATTATTATACAGACAAGTGATAACTGATCACTAAATACATCTAATAGTGCTATACACTAAGTAAAAAGTCTCAACATCTAAAAGCCTACTAACTTTCTACTACAGTCTAAGCTGTCTTCTGACCACTGTCATGAGAGGTGACCTGTCTTGAAAGACTATATATTTCTGGCAGAAGCACTTACATACAATGCAAATGAACCTATCACCAAAAACAACCTGTCTTGAAAGACCATATTATTATGCCCAAATGGGGCTGTCTTTCAAGACAGGTTCCACTGTACTAATTTCTATTATTAATGCTAGCTGTACGCTTAAGCTTTGATTATAATACGTCTATATGTTACAGGTATTGCTAAACTTCAGAAGTTAACAAAATTGCTTGCACTACTTTACCACCATTTACTTGTCTTATCATCACAAATCGGAAGCACCAGGATTTACTACATCATATATTAATATACCGGTAGTTAGACTCACTGTATTTACTGAACATAGTGAAGTCCCTATACACAATAAGTCACATGAGACAAGCTTTGGGCTGGGTTGGGATTTCATTTCGACAAACTGTACATGTCAACTTACCTGTAAATATTCTCCTTCAACCAGGTAGGGAACAAGTCCTTGAGATAGTCCGTGTCTACAAAATAACAAAGGAAATACCTTTACTACTGGCAATGGGTACAAAATAATCACATGAATCATGTTTTCTATATTTCATGTATGCTGCCAATGGCAAGGTTATCAGAGTAGCAGAGACCCTTGCAAAGTGATGGAGGAAATGGTTCTCAAAATTTTTAGAAAAAAAAAATGCTACCTTCATTCATCAGGGCTAGCACAAGGAATCTAAGACGGACAATCTTCCAATTGAATAGATGATTAAACACATGTTCGTCTGGTCCTAATAATATCATAATCTTGTATTAAATATCTTAAACTTCACTTTTGTTAGAGTAACACTGAGTAAAGAGTTCTAAAGACCACTTCCCCACACTGCATTTTCAATGTTCAGAAGTCTCAGAAAAAAAAAGACCATGTTACAATTACAACAACTTTATTAGGCTTATAGCAGTCCATAAAGTGAACACTTTTCTGACATTTCCTTGCACGCACCTCCATATTGCCCTCCCTGGGGAGCACTGAGGGATATGAAGTTGATGACATTGTGTGTAGGTAAGGTTTCCAGCACTCCGCGACAGACAAGCCCACCTGTAAGTTACAAATGCAAAACAAACACTACATCGATAAAGTTTAACATTAAATGTGAACCCACCTAATATTCAAACATGTGATGTGCTCTGCTATGACATGCAACATATACCTCAGCTAAGCAATAATTGGTGGGGCCTATTACTGCAATTACATTCTACCGGTACATAGGCCAATCTAGACATGGCAAAATTGTCTTTCAAAAGATATAGAATTTATATTCCAAATGCCCTGCGATTACGTGTAATAAAAATATCTGTTACAACTTACAAAGTCTAGTATTCAACCCTATACTAACTTCGATACTGAAGTTTGTTAGTTACGAAATGCTGGGCATTATTTTGGTAATGTTTTGTTTCAGAACAGTACTTACCCTGAGAGAAACAGAGGAGATGCACACCGTCCGGGTGAGCCTGCATTGTAGCGTTCATCAGCTCCCTGATGTAGTTTGTCTGCTGCCACATTGGCAGCAGACTGTAGTCTCCATCATAGGCATCAATTACTGTTATGTTGGTGCCTGGGTGAGCCTGCGTGTGAACAGTCAAAGAGGATCGGAAACCTTGAAACTAAGCTAATCCATATAGATGTATCAAGAAAACAAGTTCAAGACTGAACTGTACATCAATTCAAAATGCTATTGTTTGCTATAGTATATTATGCATCTCTTCATACGACCATATACCGGTACTTTCGAGTAAACTTCAGTTCATTTCCCAATTATCAAACACATGAAGTCCATACAATATTATTAAAAAGTTGTTACCAAGTACAAGGACCATCTTGTAGAAAACCCAAGACAACCAATAAGAAAAAGACAATACCAAGTTACTAATGCAATCACTATTATTTCCGACAAACTAATTTGCAGTCTTGACATCTTTCAAGAAAACGGGACCAGCAAACCAAATTTTAACTAATACCACATGTACCATATACTCAGTTACATAGGAGTATAGCTGGACAACGTGTCTTTCGCCAGGTTGCCACCAGCTGCTTAAACATTTTTGCCGCATCGATTAGAAACACGAGACAGGTTCTCCCACATACATGGGAGATGAACTGGTCATCAAGCTCGATGGCTTGCCGCGTCCATCAGAAAATGGTAAATAGCTGCAGGCGAGCCAGGTATTCCGGCTAGGCTTGCATATGCGTGGACACTGGAGTGAAAATACCCTATTTTCGTCCACGCTGACATCATGGACATGACTGCTAAGCAAAAGTTTTATTCTTGTTGACCA
>JAAUYG010285265.1_pt1 | contig 11108 bp, 13 predicted proteins | sample 7278091 | NCBI WGS metagenome assembly JAAUYG01 (sample SAMN14350201, study PRJNA611818) | marine sediment metagenome | isolation source: surface marine sediment (0.6m) | place: French Polynesia: Moorea | collected 2018-08
CAGACATGACTCCATAAGGCTGCCCACATCATTACATGCAACTTTAGGGGGGGGTCGCCAGCCAGGGGGGGTCCTCCACGACAACGACGACGACGACGACGACGACTTACAGTCGCGCTCGGCCTAAAAATGAAAGTTGTTTATTGTGTAAAATTATTTTTGTTGAAGGGGACAGAGTGTCTGTGGAAACAGTTCAGAACGAGCATGACAAAAACAGCACAGTTCATTCTGGCGAACCCTGTTTGCTGAAGATACGGAAGTACATGTGCGTCAAGAATCGTGAATCACGCAAACAGCTCGATACGTGCAACACAGTTGATCTTCGATGTTTAAATTGCCTTCTCAACTGATTTCCTCAGGGGAGGAGCAAGTTTCGTTTGACCACTCTTCACACGTACTGCATAATTAGTGCCTGCATTTTTTGGCTTGACTTTTCGAAAAGCCTTGCCAACAGCAGACTTCGCACGCAAAGGCATGATACAGCAGACTGTCGAAAAAGAATAAACTGCAGCCCCAGCTTCCCATTTGTGGCCAAAAGGAACTTGTGCACGAAACGAATGCAAAATCCATCAAAACGAAAACTTGAGTTTCCTCTGCGTGCAGTTTTTTTTCTTTTGACGGAAGAATTAAGACTTGCATGCGACTTGTGCTTCGGAAATCAGAAACCGGACAGCGCACTGACTATTGCTCCGCTGGTTCACTGGGCGGGTTCTGCGCACTTAGAGCGTCGTGCGGTCAGCGCCAGGTCCTTCAGTCCGGGCAGCAGTCCCTGCAGCTCAGCACCCGCCTCCGCCTGCACCTCACTCCCGTCATCTGCTGTCTCCTTCAGCTGCTGCACAACCAATTCTGCAAGAAATTTAAAAAAAAAAAAAAGAATAAATTTTCCGTAAATTGCTGTGATTCTTTCTGATTTGTCGCCTTTGTGGAAACTATGCGCCAGAAAAGAGGGGGGGAATATGCGGGAGTGAACTGTGAAAGAGTTGGTCCGGCAAAAGTTGTCCAGTTTGAACTGAGAAACAGACAAGCGGCGAAAGTCCCACGGCAGTTGCAGTTTCACACAAGCGCAAGACCGGGAGCTCAAGGAGTCGCCAATAAGGAAGGAGAAATAGATTACGCCACAATGCAAACTGGACCCAAGAGCTTAACTTAGCCTCTTATGGTGCTTGTGCAAATACACTCAAGCAGCGACAATACGCACTTAATTATCAGCGCTTTTCACACTGCACAGATCAAGCCGCTTACGAACTGTTTGTGCATCAGGATTGCGTGGGATTTGTCAACAAAATTTAACAGAATAAATCGGGGACAATGTACAACGCAGATGAAAGTGATGAGGAAATTGAAACGAACTTTGGTGGAATGAGGTTTCAGGGCTCGTTTTGATCATCTGACAAACCATTTTGGGAAGAGGGCATCAAATGTGGCTGCAGTTTGGGATTCCTGAGCACATGAAGACCACTTGATCATTGCGTGCCACACGGGCCAAAGGTGTAACGTTTTGGTATCAAACTGTGCTGTGTTGGAGAGGAAACCATCACAAATTCCAAAGGTGTAATTGTTTGAAAATGGACCAATGGTGAGTTGGTGAGGGATGGGGTGATACAAGGCTGATGAGACCAAGACAGAACAGTGATGCTGTTCTCTTTTGTTCTCATTTTGTTCTCTGTGCCACTGTCGTGGATTTCTGTTTCAAGGCAGTCACACGGTCTACTCTTTCTCTTCCTCCGTTTTTGGAAACACATAACCAACATGTGGGCCGTACGCATTGCTGAAACGTCTAAGAAATCAGATTCTAGACGTGAAGAACTTCAATTTTATCTAAGCAAGCGAGTCTTGTGTTTTTTTGGTTTTTTTTGAGAGAAAACCCCTTGTACTTCACAAAGAACTGCTTTGAAAGAAAGCCAAAACTGCTTTGAAGAACAACTCGAGCCGAAAAACACTAACAGTTTCTACACTCCAGGTTCTGGCAGCAGTTTCCTCGTCAGGCTGTACCATCGGCCTGTCTGCTCAGTGCGGTCTTTTTCAATCCCCAAAAGAAGTGGAGACGTACGAACCTTGGCACTTGGTGAGAAGCCCATGTTGCTCGGGGGAGAGATGTTCCTTCAAGTACGTGATGACACTGGGTACACAGCGCCCGGGCGCGTGAACTATGCACTGCGTGAAAACCTGCGACAAAATAGCGAATAACCATTGTTCATCTTTCCTTGTGCGCCAGAGACAACATGACGTTGAAGCAACATACAACAAACAGGAGAATGTTATCTGGAGGACACAGATTTTTGCGCAGAACAGTAAAATACTGTGCCGAGGAGAGTTTGTACCTGGAAGAGCAGCACTGCGACGAGGTGCAGTGTCATCGCACCGTCCGTCTCAGCACGCAGCTGCTCCGCGATCGTCTGACGGTGACTGAACAGCAGTTGCCTGAAGCACAAAGCACCAGTCACTGTAATGAGAGCGACGTACGTTTCAACAGGGCCGGGCAATGTGGCCGCGAACACGAACCTGAGACACAGACAAGCTCCTCACAAAGACCAGCTGAACAAGTCTCGCCTGCTCGAACAAAACCAATCTTCGGTGCAAGATACTGTCACTGCACGACCGGCAGAGGACCAAAGTCCGTGTGACACAATTCATCTTCGTACAGTCACTGTCTCATTGCACAATGCACCGGATCGAAATGGCACACAAACCGTTCTTTCTTCTTGTCCGGTTTCTTGAGTGCCATGTCCAGATGGTCAGGTCCACACATCTTCTCCAGTTGTGTGTGGAAGTCTTCCAGAGTCTGGAAAAGATCGGCTGATTTCGTGGTCCAAAAAAGAAGCAGCACTTTGCGCCTAACAGTGGTGTCTTGATGCGCATTGCAAACAAATCACGACAATTTGAGCAATTTTGAGTTGAAAGGAAAAGAGTTCGCTTGGAGGGGTTTCCTTTCTTTTTTCACGACATGACCGAACATTTTCAGGCTGAATCCGGGAGTTTTTAGGTGGGGGTGCTATGTTCCGGTGCGTGTCCTTGTCTGAGATGCATGAGACAAGTCTCAATGAAGAAACAACAAAACTGTGTAGCAGTTTTACGCGTTGTTTTTTTTTTTTTTTTTTTGGCAATCTTTACGGGTCTGCTTTCCTTACCTTGCCTGAAAGTGACGTGTGCAGTTTGGTGAGGATCTGCTTTGCTTTCTCATCACTGAGCTTAGACAGTAACTTCAATCGAATCTGCAACATACCCAAACAATTATCACAAATTGAAGGACTAATCTGCCACGGACGGCAAAACGGTAAGAGTTGTTGATTGCTGTACCTCTGGGGTAACGGAGGCTTCTTCTGTCAGTGACAACATGTGCTCCGTTGCTACGGCGGTGAACACGAGGTTGGTGATGTCAGAACACACCGTCTTCAACAAGTGCTTGACCAGCTGCGTCTGAATCTCCTCTGAAAACAAGAGCAGTTATCAGTGCTGACCCCGCGCGGTTCGTTCGCTGGCAGTGCAGTTCAGGCAGGGGCGGAACGGCAGACAGTGCACCTGGCGTGGGACGACCAGCACACAACTTATCAAATGGCAGAGTATATGTGCTGTGAAGTTTCTGAACGCGATATTGCTTCGCTGAACTCATTAGACGGCAAGTGCTAGCTTTGCCGGGAACTGCCACTGCTGTCTAATGATTTGCTTGCCTCGACCATGGGGCGAACGACTTTTTGTCAAAATTTCTCATCATTTTTCAATCTGGCACGGGGGTGGTCACAGTGCGCAATAAATGACGAAGATAAACACCTGAGAAGTACTTGATGCCCCGTTCAAACAGTTTGGAGTTGACCCAAAGTCCGTTGATTTTTTCTTGCAGCTCCCCGTGGGTCTTTTTACGCGCTTGGCCTGTGTTGACACCCATTGTCTGAAGAAAGACAGACTTCACAATCTCCTGGTACTTCCGCTTCAAAGGTCTGAAAAAGTGAATACCAAAATAAATGGACAAAATCACACACCGACTTGGTCAAAAGATTCTGTATCAATTTGGATTTTCGGCTGCGTTACCTGTACAGCGTAGAGGCGATCTCTGTCCTGAACTCGTCTGGACATTCCTGCAGCGTTTCACATTTCTCCAGCTGCTGCTCGATTTCTTCCACTGACATAAACTCCAAGTCGGTCGACTGTTTTCCGGAACCTGTGAAAATGTGTTCTGTAAGTGTGTGTCACAAACCTGCGACACTCGGGTCCGTCGACATGTGGCTTTGGACTTGGAAGCGGAGACAGGCAGAGAATTCTTTTTGCTCGCCCCCCGTTTACTTGCCTCTGGTGTCGTGAGTCTCATCGTCAGAATCTTCATCGACGTTGGACTTTCCAGTTCGATACTTTTTTTTGGTCGACTTAGTTTTGCTCTCGCGACCCTGCGTCCCTCCGCCTTTGCTGCCAGCTGCAATATGGACAAAAAATGCTGAGTAGCCAAGCAGAAGTTCCTTTTTGTCTTCAGTGTTAGCGTTGGCCAATCTTTCCTCCTGTTTCTGTAGGAAAGACGACAAATGCCACAGCAGTCTGAGTCAAGTTTGTACTTACCGGAGGCTTTCTGGCGTCGCTTCTCTTTACTGTCTTCTTTCGCAGATTTACCATCGTCGACTGTAGCAGCTTTGGCGGCGGTCAGCAGTGCTGGGTTGTTCCTCACATCCTGCTCATCGAAAAGTGTGATGATAACGGACAGAATCATTTCAAACGCTTTCTTGCGACAATGTGCCAAGAATCAACGGGTTGCTGGACACATAAGGGGCCTGACGCAGTTCGCTTTTTCAACAATCTTTCTTCAGCGACATTCTTTTTGAAACATGCTTTCCCTTAGTTGCCAGAAGCTTCGCATTGCTATTTTGTCAGCTCCTCAATAAAAGGCAAGATTGGAGAATGACGAGAGGTTGGGTCTCATCTGCCATGTAGGGAGGTAAAACGACCAGAAAGAATGACCCACTTGCTCTGCTTTCGAGTTGAGTATCGAGTTGAACGACTGGGTGCAGCTGGAGATAAAACTGTCGCTGGTGACGATCGTGTCGCAGAAGACCTGCGCGAGCGCGCCCTGCCGCGACTTGACGCACTGACTGACGAGTTGGTTCACATCACTCGGCGTGCATATTGATGGCATCGACGGCTACAAAATCAACAAGTAAATGTTTCATCAGGAAAGCTGCGCAGTGCAAGGACTGGGTGCAAGGGCAATGCAGCTGAGGGGGAGGGAAATGCGATGACAACGTCAGCAACGACGCTGATATGACTTTACACGCCACTCCGCGTTGAGCCGCACGGAGAGTTTTGATGTTAGCCATAGAAGATGTATCAGAAGTCAGAGAAACTGACCGCGACATCAACCCAGGTCGAGGTGGACAGAGCTTCGTCTATTTCCGCCTCTATTCGCGACTGAATGGCGGGTCCGACGCAGCACGTGCTGAGGAAGACGAGTTGCGCCCCCTTGTAGCGCTTCTTGATGAACCCGCGAGGGTCGCTGATTCCCAGTCGCGTCAACGAGTCGTATTCTGAAGATTAACCAAACTTTGTAACAACAGGAATCAGATTCTTTTCATTGTTTGTTCCTGTCAAAGCTGTCAGAGTTCTCTAAATAAAAAGTGGCACCACGGAAAGTTGGTTCTGGATGGTCTTTACGGAGGTTAAACATCCATGCTGATTTTGTGAAACATTTGTAAGCATCGTGAAAGGATAAATCCTCAAGTCCAGTGGATTGAAACTCACAATTCATTTGATTGTTGCAGACACCCAGACAGGGTCATGTTGGGGCATATTTTGCAACATTGTGGCGCACTGACCGAGATAGCCGTTCTGCTGCAGGAAATTGTCGACGTACTCTTGCTGAGACTTGGTGTAGATGTCCGGCACGTACAGCGCCTTGTCTTGTCGGCCTCCTGTGATAGATCCTGCCAGACGCCCAGAAGATACGAGCTCCTCCAGCACGCCTGCAGAGAAACGAACATCTATCAGCTCCAGGATCTCAACAATGCAGAAGCAGCTTAATTTGGACCTCGAGTTGCTCCCCTTCCTAACATCACAAACTTGTAAATCTGTCACACACTCCCCCTCTGATCCAGCCCCCCCCCCATGAATTGCACGACCAAAGTTCTGCCACCAAACTCACTGTAAAACAGGCGCTCCTGAAGCTTGCACTGGGTCATCATGTTCATGATGTGCACAGGTCTGAAACAAAAGAGCAAACTGAATCAACGAATGAGAGAGAGAGAGAGAAAGAGAAAGAAATCCTCTGTATGTTGAACAGTTTGGTGCACAGGATGAAGAAAAGCTACAGCATTAAATGAACAGTGCTCCCCGTGGCAGGATGCATAACAAGCACAATCTTCCCTCCAATGGCAGAAGCAATTCTCTTGTTTCCCAACATCACATAAACATTCGTACTTGGTGACAGCGCTGAATGCGCCTCGGATCTTCGATCGGTGTCTGTTGACAAAGGCCTCGGTGAAGATAACGTCCTTGTCAAAGTCATCGACCTTCCCTTGAATAATGGCGCCCAGCCTCTCCAGGACAGCCTGCAAAAGAAATGACACGTTTTTCTCACGTCCCAAAAGTCGCACTCCACCTGACATTCTTCTTGCTAAACTAGAAAATCTGCACAAAAATTACGGACGCAATGTCATGTTTCCATGTGGTCCATTTCAGCCATCATAATCAGTCATCACAATGGCCGCACGGACCGTGAGATCCGCGAGTGGAGGTGCCCCAAGACAGTGCAGTGGGTCTTCCATGATGACAACGGCAGCAATGACATGTACACGACTCCTGCAAGCCGCACAGCTTTCAGCTGGGCCGCGCAACCTTACGACAAACAATGCACTGAACAAGAGACAAGCACACCACGTGTGGTGATAGAAAACGGCACCGGTTGTTATGAAAGTTGTTGGATGGGCTCACTTCAGACAGGAAATCCGCAGGCAGATCGTAGGTTTTCGTCAGCTCCGCGATCGTCACTTGCCCCTGCTCCTGCAACTTGTCGTTCACTTCCTCCGCTAGGCTGTCCAGGTAATGACTGAAGACAGAACATGACTCGCATGTCACACAGTATTCTTCCGCCCAGAATCCGGAACGGTTGAAGGTGGTGCCCTTATTTGCCGAACATGACAAACTGCAGGAAAGCTAGAACTTCGTCTGGAACTGCGCAACTGGAAGATTTAGCACACTGCAGAACTGCTGAGACTGAGACTTCCCACAGATGTTTTCCTGACTGCCTTACCTGTCGACGATTTGACCCAGAACCAGAGTCAGACTCTTGTCACCTTTCACTATCTCGTTGACTTTGCTCTCGATGTGTGAGAAATCCACGTTGATGACCTGCTGCAGGTCAACCAGGTTCACCCGACCTGCAAAGTCAACAACCAAGCATTCATTCAGAATTCAACCAGTTCTTCGACGCATGTTTGGCCATTGAAGAACCTGACGCTGTTGTTGGGACCATATTGTAGGAACTTCACCAATCCAGCGTGATCTTGAGCAGCAAATGGCTGAAAAATCAGCATTTCCCCCCCCCAAAAAAAACCCTATTCTGTGGACACAAGTCAAATGGACCCAATTTACCGACCCATTCATCCTCAGGACGTGCTGAGATGCAGGGTTCTTCCTCTTGTTGTAAAACTTCAGTTACCTCCTCTGACCTGCAACTCCTCCCTGATCTCTTTGCCCAACTCTTGCGGCGTCAGATATTCCTTGCCGTCTGTCGTGTAGATCACGTCCACCAGTTTAGCAGCAGCGAGTTTCTGCACGATCTCAATGCAGTTTCTCTCTGACAACCTGAATGCAAACTACTGATAGTCATTTTCTTTTTACTGAAAGAAGTGCCCCACAAGAAACGAGCAGATCCAGAAGCTCAGGGAAAAGATGTTGCAGTGCAGGGCAGGTAAATGGCAGAGTGCCAGTGAGATCCACTATGGGGGTCACAAATAGATATACAACTCTTGCTGGGGGGTACATCAAGAGAAAATCTCGGTGCTAAGTATTTGTATTCTCTTGTTGCACAAAATCGCGGCTCGCAACTCACTCTCGCACCTTAGGCATGGACACTGTGGCACTGAGAGTGGCTGTCAGACCAACCAAATTTTCACGGATATTTTCCCAACAGCTGGATCGATCGCTGTGAAATTTTGACACACTCTGCACGTATATGTACCACACAGAATAACACATTTATCATCACTTTTGAACTGTGCTGCTCAGCTGCGCTCGCTGAAAATCAGCTGCCAACCGCTTGATCTCTTCCCAGTCCGCCATGTCTCTTCTCGCGAGGCTTGAGGCATTCTGGGATTTGTTGTTGACAACTGTAAACTTCCGGTCGCTGAAACCACTGTTGCAAGTCTATCAACAACACGAGCTTCACTGCAAAAAAGAGATCTATCAGTGGATTCAGCCCCAGAAATATCAATGCAGTTGTGACGATGTTGTTCCAGCTTGAAAGACGCTGAATGGTTTGAGAGCTGTCAAGCACTATGATAAGAGAAATCTGAGCTTTATGAAGCACCTGAGCACTGAGGATCGGAAATGGAGGTGGACGGAGGAGGAAGGTGAATGACCTTTTTGGTACAAATTCAAAGATATGCAGACGTCCACCAATTTTTGAATGACCAGAGACATAAGGAAGATTTTGTGGTCAGGGATCAAAACATTGTGTGCACATCTTCATGCGAGGCGGAAGGGGGGGAGGGGCTTGGCATGCAGCGGCGCCGTACGTAGGGAGTCGGAAGTTTGTAGCACGACAATCATGCAAGACATGATTCCACCATAAGGCAACCCGTGGGGCCTACATCACCAAAAATTGAAAAGTTTGAACGACTCTGGTTTCTTTTCTCAGGTGTTGAACGGAGAGAAACGAGAAAACGCCACGTGAAGCAACCCATGTACACCCTGGCAATGTCAAACAAAGCTTTCACACACAGGTGCAGTGTTTTCACCAACACACCAACAATACCTGCCGAATTTGTGAGTGAAAACGTGAAAAGAACCAAACCGGTTTGGCAACACGTGACGGCGATCAGCAGCACGCTGTGTTCACGTCAGTGATGCAGGCAGCAGCGCTCAACGACAGAAACCAACCGTCTTCTTCAGTCAGCATCAGATTTTACTGCAATCTGATTCATGAACAACAAACTCCTTTTTTCACTCTGATGATGCCTTTTGAACCATGTCTCCACCCGACATCAAAGCATGTATTTGTCTTTTCATGGGAAGCCAAACGTCCAGGTACATAGCAGAACAATTGCGATTGAACAAAATGCACTGAAGTCAAACACAAAAGAAGCCTCGTCACGGATCCAGTTTTCAGAGTGACGATCAACACGAATCAACACTGCCATTCATTCAAATCGGTGCTGGTTCATGTTTCACACAGTTTTCCTGCTTCCTGCATCATCCAGTTTTGCTAAAACGTCCGCGTAGACGTTTGCCATCTGCAAAATAAAGCAACATTGTAAGTGCCTGTGTGTGTTGTCAACAGAAATGAGAAAACAGAAACAAGACTGCTAATCCAGTGGTGGTGCATCCGTTCTGTTGCGTAAGAAAATCGAGCCGCACAACTCGACAGACATGCATTGACCAGTGCAGGCCTACTGTGAACCGCGGCTTTGACCGTCACTGACAACTCCACTCACCTGAGTGTCGTAGTTGCCTTTGAGTGATGGACTGAGGAACTTCAGGAAGCGCAGACCCAGTTCACACCACCGTGCCGCTTGATCCATCTTACTTGTGCTGCAAAAATTTTACAAGTCAATTTTTGAACCGCTCTTTGATTTGGTACGGGTTTGGGGATCGCTCTGCGCTAAAATGGCCTTGGCTTTTTTTTTTCAAAAGTCTCGGGTGCTTCACCTGTAGAAGTGAATGCCACAGTTCCACGCTTTTGTCATCAGCCACAGAATCTCGATCTTGGGGAAGCGATCCTGCAGGCAACGGGACATGTTCAGTGCTCTCAATTTTTTGTTCGAAACCACTCACAAATTAGTTGATTTTTCGTTTGCTGGAAATGCAGCGATAACTTTAAAGAACTGCATGTGAAATTCGTTTCACCCCAGCTTTGTTGGTTATGACATCCAGAACATCCATGTAGTAGCTCCAGGTTTCCTCTTTGCTTGTGCTATCCGATGTACTCCGAGCCAGTGACAGCTCTATCAGGCTGTGAAAAGCCTTGCTGGAAATAAGACAAAAGAAAGCAGAACCTGATGAACTTACTTTCGATCTGAAGCGGCAAGAACATGAAATAAATTATTGTGTTAGTTTTCCGTTGTTGGGATGGGACACAAGATGTGTCCATCAAAAGGTGTCAAGAATGTGATCCATGCCAGCGCCTCAATGCCATACATGCCTGCATTTCTCAAAGTCAGCGTTGTCAGCCTGCAGGTGTTTCTTGATGGCAATTTTCAATGCCCGGATACTGAGAGATTTATTGTTGGACGGAGACTCCATAGCCAAAGCTGAAATAATGGCGCAGTTGCTTCAGATTAACACGGAAGCATACGAAGGTTTTTGGCGACCACACAATTCACGAGGCAGAAGTCTAACACAATTTGATCTTTGATGGAAACAAAGACGAGAATTGCATTTTTGCCAATGTGCTACCTGCGAGTGTGTGGAAGGCTTTCGGCTCGGTGGCCGGCAGGGACAGCGCGTGCTCCAGTACCTCCTCCAGCCGGGGGTCCCCCAGCCTCGCGCGGGCTTCGAACTCGTACAGTGTCAGCAGTAGCGGCGTCGAGGTATCCCTCGCTGAGTCTACAAACCCAGCACACTTTGGCACGGTGGAAGGAAGGACTGCCAATTTCGGTGTCATTTCCGAAAAAAAATGTTAAACCACATCAACACACCTGATCCTGTAATCGTCTGGTCTTGTATACAGGTGAGAAGCTTTTTGCACTGTTCGATGCACACCAGTGTTTCCTCCAATTCCAACTTCTGTCATTAAGATCGAAGGGAAAAATTGTTTCATATGACTGGAAATCCATGTTCAAGCTGATACAATTGTGGACTTAAATGAATGAGTGAATCAAACTTTGTGAAGGCCCACAACCAGAGCATTACAAACAGCACTTGTAACAAGTCACACCTTCCAGAGCATGATGTCCAAGTGTTTTCAAAGGTTC
>JAAUYG010004877.1_pt1 | contig 11105 bp, 4 predicted proteins | sample 7278091 | NCBI WGS metagenome assembly JAAUYG01 (sample SAMN14350201, study PRJNA611818) | marine sediment metagenome | isolation source: surface marine sediment (0.6m) | place: French Polynesia: Moorea | collected 2018-08
AATCCTCCGATTTAGAATGTATATGCTTGGACAAACTAAGGCATCTATTTATACTTTTTACAGTACTTTGTGTTCTTATCTACAGGTTTTACAAAAACTATTTGGGATGGAGTTCTCGAAATACTTACCCGTAGTGTAAGTTTGTACTTAGTCACCAATCAGATCTGCGCAATATGATTGACTAAGAATCTGACTTGAGCTCCTTAAATCAATATTCCACTAATAATATACCTGCCATTTATACACAGTTGTGCAATTTTCATTGATCTGCTGCTACCTACCGATGATTATGCTAGTCTAGAAGTATTAGCAGCTGTCAATCAATGCCATGGGCATTGACAATACCCTGACACGTTTACAAACATAATGTCAGGCACTCCTGAAATATAACCCACCGGTCATCCTATCTCAGACCTTCTGTCCATGATTAACACTAAGAACCTGATGAGGAACATGAGCTGTACTGTACTATTCCCCCTCTAACTGTACTAAGGTGTATAGCAGGGCATGGTTTCTGTTAGTTCATTCAGGCGTGATTCCTTTAACCTTTCTGGATTGCACTCAATGGACATTCATCATGGCAACCCTGACAGTAGTTGTGGGTATTACGCCCCTGGGGGTACTAGCTCATGTCCATCAACAGTAGAGCACCCCGAATGAATCAATCCACGGACCCTGGAGTGTCCCAAAACCATGGGGTCAGGAAAGCTGCCATCTTTGCTAGCACATCCAGAGAAATGCCAGGAAGGCAATGACCCCTAACCCCCTCTGTAGTAAACCCGGCACCCACAGTTGCCTATAGCTGTCCCATTGAGTGCCCATAGATCAAATCCATGAATCCTGAATAGCTAGCTATCCCCAAAGCTCTAAGAGGAACATGCAAAATCTAAATAGTATGGAAAATCCTTGTGTACCCAATCTGGTTAGAAATATTAGAACTTGTCTGAAGTGAGTGTGTTGTGACTGTAGAAATGCAGGAGATTGGGTGTACCAGCTGCATAATGAAGGAAAGGTGACTACAAGAACTTCTTACATGTATATTATCTTTCAGACAGGGGTCTGTTTTAGTAGTGGCCTCCCAAAGCAGGTTTCACTGCAAAGCTTTCTTGGCTTGTTACAGACTTGTTACAGCTGGGGTGATGAATAGCTTCTAGACAATATACATCACTGGTTGAGTGGAGAGAAGATAACCTGCTCACACCATGGCATATGACGTTCTGGCTTCCTTCGTTGAAGTCCCATCTTCACACAAGCTCAATTTGCCAGAGAACCCTCGGAGGAAATAACCAAGACGGTGGGACAGTCCCTAAGCCTGGTTATCTAGCAAGAAAGTCCCAGATTGCAGGCGGAAACTCATCAGCATATATGACAAAATGTTGTAGGAAATCCATCATTTTATCACCAGGAGAGGGTGATAGTGATGTGTTGATGTATGACCCAGTCAGCAATTGGGCAGTCATAGCACGGCTGCTTTTGGGTACCCAAAGTGCTTGCTAAACCAGATTTAACTTGCCATTACCGCAGAATATTTATTTTGATCAGCAAAGCTATTTATTAAATGAGGCCCAAATAGGTTTATATATATGTTAATATTTTAGTAACCGGTAGTCTCTGAGTGTACATTTGTGGGTCAAGAATTCTATTCTCATCTTCAGGAGAATTAGATTTTGCTACTATAATTGCTCTAGTCATAATGCTGTTACCGGTACTATACTAGTTGCTCTACATGTAGTAACATTTTGTTACTATAGTGTTGCTCTATGATAGTCAGTAAACTATAACCAGTTGGATTTCCGTTTTGGTTATATGCAGAAAGGGTTTCTTCTGGACTTGGGTGCCAGGAGGGTGACGATGACGACTTGACCACTTCTTGGTTTCCAGTAATTTATTTCTTCAACATTAACAGTCTGTGCACAGTAAACAAGATGGTAATAGGGAATTAGCACAAAAGATCCAAAGTTTCAAATTCGCAAATATGGCACAAGTGGGAGATCCCAGCTTGGCCAGTCACAAATGGTATTCCAAATGTGTTCCCTAGCATATGGAGTTCCAGTCTAGGTGATGCACAATGACCGAATGAATTCCACTGACTTTCTGAGCTGGGTTTATAAAGGCAACCCTGTTATGATATTGGCCAATTAAGAAATCTGGTAAATAGCATGTGATTAACAATGGTTGGTTACGGCTAACAACTTGCAATAATATATAAGTACACAAAGACTTGAAATAGACCTGATTATAATCTGGCAGTTGGGCCAATGCCTAAAGAGCTATTGTATACATAATAAAGCTGCTGTATTATAAACTTGTAAGTACCTGCAATAACGATAGGGGCATGCTTGCTGACAAGCAAGCCTTAGACAATAGCTATAACCATACAGAGGATCCTAATTACACAGACCTTTATAACTTGTAATAACACTCCCCTATGTTTTACAGAACTGGTAATAATAACTTGGGTAACAAAGGATTGATTTACCAAGAGACAGTAAGGGGGGCAACAGTTGTCTGTCACCTCATCATGAATATAACAATGGATCTAAGAATGTGTACATGTGTATGTAACAACAAGATATATATCCTATTAGGTAAATCTGGCAATTATCACATTTTACACATTAGGTTTTACAATACATTAACCTGGTATTTATATATCAACCTTAATTTAATATTTTAAAAGTGGCAAATATATAAAATACTGAAATACTGAATAGATACAATTTATATGAAAATCTGACCGGTGATAAAACCATGGTTTAAGTCTTGGCATCTGACCTACATTCAGATTGTAAAATCTGACAGAAAAAAACAAACATTTTCAACATCTTTAGTTTGACATGATAAGGGATTGAATGCCTGGGCTTCTTAACACACCAAATGTCAATGGTGGCCTGGTGTTTACCAGCTGTGTAATCTGTTGAACTCATAATGATCACGAGCACATTAAGGAACAACTTGGATCCAGTTGCTGGATAAATCTTAATTCTAGAAATAATCTTAATCATTAATCACATTTGCAGCCAATGATTGCTTTGTCCATGCGTATTAAAGTACACCGACATGCCTTTGAAAGGATTTTTCAGAAACTGGCACCCAGAGTTATTTAATAAATGAACAATTATTTTGTGATTTAGCATTGCATATAAAAAAGTTTCAAGCAAAATAAATGTTATCATCACATGTAACAAATAGTGCACTGGTTTGCCTTTGCAAAATGTTAATTAATATAAGAGAAGAACTTTGTTAGCATGGAAACAAAGGAATTCTCCCAGACCGGCACTAAGTCATCAGTTAAAAGACGGTCAGTGTGATGTACCTGATGGTGCCAGAACCCCCTGTTTTCCTAGGTGCTTGAAGTTTCAAAGAGGCATGAAGTTAGGCTTCTAGACTCCCCCAACATCACCCCATCTAGGCGCCAGTGAGCAAACAGTCCTCAGGCTTTGTCCAGCCTCTGATCATCATCACTGAGTATTATTATCTTTGGCTAAAGATACTGAGTGACAGCCAGCAAGGTTTACATGAAACATTTACCACAGATGACCGTCCATCGTGATCATACTGAAACATTCAACGGTTTACGCTGGCTCATGCTAAGTAACATTATGGTATGAAGCATTATGTAGTACAAAGAAAGTGAGATGAAGCTAATTACAAAGCACTGGGGATTGACAGTATCAGTAACCTTTGTCAAACTAATAATAATCCTGTTGGGCAAGTGAGAATAATTTTCACTTGTCCGAAATGAAGATCCAGTGACCTGCCCAAAATTTCTGCCTGCCACTGCCAGCTCCCGGTTATGGCATGGAATTTGCCCAAAGAATTATGAATCAGACTCTCAGAAACAGTAAATGCCAGCCACATAAATGTGTTTTACCGGCTTATATCTTTCTGCCAACCTCTATGAGGTGATTAGAATACTTGCATGATAAGCTATCATAATCTGTGTCATATATCACCTGTTCCTGCAGGAAGAGTAGCTGATTTATTTCTGGGCGCTTTTTCTTCCATTATGGGAGGTCAAACGCAAGGCTGACTCCTCCCTATTCCCACCATGCCCTGTCACTGTACTGCCACAATACTCCACTTTATTAGGATGCCTCTGGCCCTCCTTCCTGGAGTAAGAGTGGGTTCACGCTTGGGATTCTTTATGTGCAGTCCGTGGACCTATATCTGTCAGTGTTGCCACAGCAGGATGAGACCATGTGCAGTAAACTAAACAGGGCAGGCTAACCTGACACCATGGAAACGAAGGCTTAGCTGAGAATGCTTAGCTACCATAAATACTCACTGGACAGAGACATGTACAATTCCAGAAATTTCTGATTGCATTTTAGCTTCCTTCCTAACTCAGAGACTGTTATCCGACTATAAATACGGCTTTCATGATCAGCTAGCAGGAAACAAATATGAAGTCATGGAGCAACTTAATTTAGATATTTCCAGGGTACCAGTAGTCTTATGTACATGAAACAATGAATTTTATAATGATGCAGTAACATCATATACAGTATGCATTTTCTAAACAATCAAGTTTTTTTCTAACTGTTTTGGGGGGTTTGACCTACATGTTGTAGATTTAAAGTATTATAACCTCAAATTGAAATTATTATTGTCATAACAAAGGGAAAGCATATAAATTCAAATGTGTGTATCTGTGCTACAACAATCATTCATCTTTTCAAGCTGCAATAATGAATGCCATTACAAGCAATTAAGGGATAGTTGGAGACCTTGGTCTTACATGAATAGCTTTCCGTGAGTCACAATGGCACGGAGATCTGGAGACGCAGTCCCCATGACACTGGTGACAATCCCTGCTTGGCACTGCCAGTTGGTACAGAATGGTAGCGGCTGAACTCAGGGAGGCTGAGGTGGGGGTGGTGGGGTAAGCAGGAGAGAGCAGATTGGGGGACACTCGTGAAGGGATGGGGTGCAGGGGAGGGGTGACTTGCAAGAAAACTAAATCCAAATTTGCAAATCTTGTAAATTATTCTTCAACAAATGACACAATTTTCAGCCTTGTAGAAACCATAAGTACAGTAGATGCAACATTTCTGTGGCACTTTGGCCCAGCAATGGCAACAGTTACGGTTTTTATCCCAGATACATTTTCTTTCCTCCCAATTATCACTCACTTGGTATGGTATTAAGTAGCAACTCCGCAATTCCAGCCGAAACTCCCCCCAGTGGGATGCCACTTTTCCATCAGAGAAACTTTTTGCACAAAGCCGCTGTCAGAATGCAAAGCGAAGTGCTGCATTGACAGACAATGACGGAAACAGGAGACAATAGGCACTCCCCGGCCAGCCGACCAAGGCAAGTCACAGGCATCTGTTCTGTAACAGTTGAGAAAAGCCACACTTGCAATGGGAAGGGAATCTTCCAATGTGAGCTAATCCCTCTTCTTGGGCCAGAACTGCTGGGCGTGCTGAGCGTGGCAGGGTTAGAGGGATTGATTTTGGAAGGTTCTCCACACTGGGTTGCTGCAACAATGCCCCTGTCAGATCAAAGGGAATACTGGTCATGAATGAATCACTCCAAGCATGCCCTCTCAATGTCCTGTTTTACACAGCTTGCCTCAGGGTTCAGGATTTATCTGGTTATAAATGCAATGACCTAAACACTCCTGTCTCTGAAAAGAGCAGTTGTGACCCACCATCTGCATGTGACACGCTTACATCTATCTTAGAGAGATCAGGAATCTGAGTGGGAAAGGAAAAGCCCTCATGTTTGGTTTCTTTATACAGTCACATTAACTAAATTTATTTGGATTTTTTTCTTTTACTCATTTATTTATCCTTAAGATTTTTTTATAGTTCTCATTTATTAAATCTTTCACTCTGAATTTCTGTAATTGAAGAACAGTGTGAAAATGACAACACTGGATAAACAGAATTGTCCCTTGAATATCGGCTTGCCCTAGTAAGACCTCTGTTCCATAAGCGACTGGCCCGCAGCCTGCCTCAGGGGGTAACTTGACCTCCTAGAACGCAGGAAATTAACAATAGTCTGTATTATCCAATAATTAGGTCATGCATGGTTGCATATGACACAAAAACATGGCCAAATGGGAATGCGCGTGGCCGTGCAGCATTTCCCTGAATTTCTGTGTGACTCAACATGGTCTCCCGAGGGTTGTGCATCATTTTAACGGCGCATTTTTCCAGCGAATTACACATATCTAAGGATTAATGTGACCTGTTCAACTGGCCGTCACGTCCTACTGTTAAAGCTGGCATAATCGGCACCAGTTGGGACAACACCAAGTCATGTAGTAATTACAGATGGCCTGATCAGACTGCCACAGTCCCCAGAGCTGATAAGTCTATTTGGTATAAAAGATGGTAGTATAAACAGGTGCAAAAAACTAATGATAAATTGATAGCAAACAATGCAAAGTGATGAGCCATCAAAAAGGGTTCATTATATTAACCTTGTCTAGTAGTGGTAGTGATTAAACAAATACATGTAGTAGATATTTTGTTTTTTATAAAAAAAATTCCTTAGCTATGCACATCAGTTAAATTTGTCCAAGTTATGTCACTGTAATACTTCTGACAGCACTGACATGGCATTTTAAACATATACCGGTAATTAATATCTGAATCACATATCAGAAGACATATATGAGTGAAGAAAATCAAACTTAAGCAAAGAAGTTTGGGAGGGGTGGGTGGTGGGAAGAACATGTTTTCTGTATTTAATTCCTGGCTATATTAATCTTCAGTGAAAAATCTGATGCAAAAGTCTGATACAAAATCCAGCTACTTAGGATCACTAGCAACAGTTTTACTAACACACACATCCAAGGTAATAATCACTGCTCCCAATCTGTGACCTGATGTCACTGACCTTAGAATTAATTTCCCATCAATCAAAATCTGTCTGGGGAAAAAAATCCCAAATTGAAGCAGTTCCAGCTTGGTATTGTAATGACCTGAGCACTAAAGTCTCCATCTTTTTCTAATTTCAAACAATTTCAGGTCTCCCCATGCTGTCCCTGGGATGTCTTGCCTTGGTGGGGATGTCGGCAGAGTTTTTACCAGAGCTATTAGCCACAGTGGGTTGACCTGTCAGCTGGTCAGTTGATTAATGTTCCGCCCTCCTTCCCAGGGCTTAGCCAGACAGTCTGAAGGTTTCGTGTCAAACCCAGGGCGTGCCCTCCACAAAAGTCACCAAGGAAGGCGGTTGGCATGGCAGCTGTCCTACGGCTGCTGCCTTGAAGGCCAGATGAACTTCAGAACCTCTCCATGTCAGTGTTATACAGTGTGAGCCATACAGGCTGGCTAAGGCAATACAGGGTTGCATCAAAGATTATCATGTGGTGACAGATCTCCAAGGGCAACTTGACCGTGTGACCTGAACTTTTTAAATCTTGGTGACCCTTTTATCTTGACTGGGTTTGCATTTTGAGGAGCCCGGTTCAAGTGATTGTGCACTGATTTGAAATGAAGCACTGAGTGGTCCCTAAAGCAACATGCTGATCGCAAGTCAAACTTACCAGTATTGGCACTAAGTATTACTTACGTAGTAGCAGAGTTTGGCCCATTTTACACCTAATCTGAGCAGTGTTTTCAAACAATTTTTTATTTACTTCACTTTATTTTATTTTTGGCTAAAATGGTTTCACTTCGTGGGTTTGCATTTACCGGTTAACATCTAAACACTTGGCACTCTGCCCAGTTAATTCATTATCACTACAGATATTTCATGAGGACCAAGATTTGCATGCGTTGATACATATTCATAAGGTGCTAAATAATGGTTTCGCTCCACTTTGCATTTACACTTGCTTCACTGGAAACTTAAATCTGGATCAAAACCACCAAATTCTACTGGATTAGATTTGGTATCCTAAAATAGATTCTTAATGCAGTGTAAATGTGCCACCTGGTCTCGAAATGTTTTCAATTCGTATTAAACATGCATATGCAAAGGCAGCTTTTTAGAATTCAACACAGTCATGCTTCAGCCTCAAAGAGTCCTATTTTCTTTTTACCAAAGTTGTCTTTAAAGCCTGGGGACCGTCTCCTTGATCTTCATTGTCTGGTATTATAAATTTGGTTGATTATACTCCAGTGTATGAACGATGACCCATGCAAATCGTATATTGAGATGATCTCTAGATTTATAGATAAACATTACATTCTGAGATGGTCCCCAGTGATGGCCCGAACTAAATGTGCCACAAAAATCACAGACCATTAGCAGTTGGCACAGATACCAGTGAGACAAATGTTTATAATGACAGCAGTTTGCTGACTAATCCCATTAAGTTTTACAATTCTGTTTTCTTTTTTTTTCCTGTTGCACAACAAGAATCATAATAAGTGTTAGCCACCAGAACTGACTTACATGTATTCTGAAAGGTTAGCATCCATCATGGACACAGAATTTGCCCAAGTCGCAGCCAGCCATACACTAATGTCTGCAACCAAGCTGAAGATTGCCTGGACTTGTTCTGAATATCCAGTAAAAGTGCATCTGTGACCAGGATCACCCAGCTGGAACACAGTCTGGATGAAAGTTTTTACTCAGGTTCTTGCACAGCCAGAGAAAAAAAACTTAAAAGAATCCCTGGATGTTGCAAATAGTCCTCAAAGGGCAATTGTATGACTGTACTAGTAGTCTACCACAGTGGAGCAGGGACCAAGTCAAAAACTACCACTGTCGTGGAATTTTTTTCTGGAAAAGTTTTGTGGAAGAAAGGTCATACATGTCTGCAGATGATTCACTGACTGTACTAATATTTCAAAAGTGACCGGACCATCTTCATAATGCATCAAACGTAATGTTTCTAACAAGTCTAAAATTCCAGGATAGAGTGAATTTTATACTAAAGTTTGGAACTGACCCCATGATGAGATGGGCCAATATAAAATCACATTTCCTGCACAACCATTACATATGCTGATGACCCTCTTAGTAATTGCTTCAGGCCACAGTAGGCAATGGAATGAAGGGTATCATAATGGATTTAGGAACAGGAAAAGAAGAAGCAGGGCTTCTCTGTTCCAATGAAAGCCGGCAGTCTATAGGACTTTAGCAAAACATTTCAAAATCTATGAATGCATGTTGTTACTGGACTCCGGAGTCATCTTAGAGGAAGAATATTTTTACCTCTCAGAGTTAAAAGTTGAAACATTGTCAGACGTTATGACCACCTCCTAAGGGGTCTTGTTCAATGACTGATGATCACAGTCAAGGTCGGCACATCAAAATCTTCAGTCATTTCATAGCATTGAGGGCCAGTAACATGTAGGTTACTTTGTTACCGATAGTACCCCCCCCCCCCCAATTCCTTTTAAAAATTATATTTGCTTTAAATGTGTACTGGGAATAAATTCCCCTGGTTTCTAAAGGCATGTTTGAGCCTTTTTTTCAGGCCATGATATGTGCTAATGCATCATTCTAGGCATGTGCCCCAAGCCATTTATTTACAAGCAATGCTGCAAGTCAACCTAAAGAGCAAGCCAAACACTCAGGCTAAGTGTCCTGATAAGATGGGACTTAGACAAAAAACTTCCAATGACAAGGGAAAAGTGGTCACTTGGATTCAGTACCAGTCTCTTCTCACAACTGACTGCTCTAAATGCCCAGGCTCTCTGTCCCTCAGTTTTACAGTTTTAACAAACCTACGTCATCAATCACATGGACGCTGTGTAGTGTGCTAAACTCTGTTTATTCGCTACCCACCACCAGACCGTGACAGCTGTACATAGAGAGACAAGTTACGTAATATTACAACACAATTCAATCACTATTACATAATGGTTGAGTAATACACGAAGTTGAGAAAACAGTTCCCTTCTTCATCGTTCTTTAGCGGGTGACTGACTTACTAATGAGGTCTAATGGCCAGTTCAAAAAAAAAAAAAAAAAAAAAAAAAAAATCATAAGTCTTGAAATGAACTCAAGTTTACCAATCACCTTGAAAACCTGTTGTCTTTTACATGCTTATGATCAGTTTTGGACAGGACTCAAAATCTGTACCCATTTTGGGAATATATAGCAGTTGGTGCTAATGCCTTAGCTGATTCCGTTGATTTCTCTCAGCACCACAACAGCTTGGACCAGTTCTTCTGAGGAAGGCGTTGGAGAAGCCAGCTCCCCTCCCTTTGGCCCACACATCTATGCCATGATCGATCAGTTTGGATTTACCAGAGCATCAACTGTAAGCCTTGCTGTTGGGGAAGTGTTGCAAGGACATGAGGGATTAAGAAATTGTCCTCACACAATAGATAAGGATTAATGGATTAAAGATAAAAGAGTTTTAGACCTCACAACATTAAGAATTATCTTGCTTTCAGTATGTGTAAAACTCTTTATGCGCTTGGAAATTTTTCTGCATTAATAGCTGCTTCTGTAATTTACCAATACAGCATACTAGAATTTTTAAGCTGTGGTGAAAAAATCAACTCAATGTATGATATTTGAGATGATCATTCCAGAAATGGTCTGACTCCTAAAGATTTTAAGATCCCATGGTAAGTGGTCTGGTAGGTGGAAGTCGTCCCAATGGCCATGGGGGGTAGTCTATAATAGACTGAATTTTCACTGTACTCACACAGGTCGGGTCACTGTGAGGAGTCACTGGTAGAATGTGTCAGTATATCAGGGTCAAGATTACTTACCCTAGAATATCAAATTTGTTAATAATTTTTTTTTACATAGAACAGCACTTCTTTACTACTGCTAGGAGCATCCGATAATGAGTGGCACTTGAAAAGCTGGTATATGTACATTCTGCTGTTTCATTCTAAAGACTGTTCACCCGTACCTGGCACTACTTTCTCTCAAAACTGTCCAATTACCTTGACATTCTGCTACTTTTTAAACTAGGGGAACATAACATGGATTTTCCAATCCATACCTTCACTTAAAGCAGCACTAAGGATATCTCTAAGTTCTTGTTCCTTCTACTATAGATCTCAATTATCTACCCTCTTTCTTTTACCAGAAAGCCACCAGACCTGCTGAGTGCAAAGAGGAAGCAATCTTTGTCAGGCGTAAACAGACAAACCTGGATTCTTATCCTACATCTGAGCTCCGGATTCATTCCCGGATCAGTCCCCTTGAGTTCCTTGAGCAGGTTTTGACAAGTC
>JAAUYG010032777.1_pt1 | contig 11105 bp, 10 predicted proteins | sample 7278091 | NCBI WGS metagenome assembly JAAUYG01 (sample SAMN14350201, study PRJNA611818) | marine sediment metagenome | isolation source: surface marine sediment (0.6m) | place: French Polynesia: Moorea | collected 2018-08
CCCTTGCATTATGGCAATGACGTTTCATGACAATAGTTCTAAAATTTTCTGCAAAGTAATGCCAAAGACTGACCCTTCCATAAAGTTTAGACCTTGGAAAAGCATTGTATGTATATATTGATAGCTACAGAACAAATTACAGTTCAGAAAATACCCAAAAAGGTACTTTCAAAATGCGCCCCAGAATTTGGATTTTTCTTTCCCGATGCTGCGATGCCGTGTTGGGTGTCCGTGGCACACCCCTACCACTTTTACACAGCAGTGCCTCCCCCGGGGGCTTGCCTGCCTGACATTTCATTTTCAATTTGGCAGGCCAGATTCACGACACAAGACTCAAAATCACATTAAATTTTAAGCCTTTAGAATTTAACACTCTAGGCAGTGAATCTATTTTTTTTTAAATGCAGACCTAAATATTCGTGACCTGAACTTCCGAAATTGGGAAAAGAAACACTGTGGTGAAGTTGACTCTGAACTGCTGAATCAGTGCCAGTGGCAGTGCAGTGGCAGTGCATGAGTGACTGATCACTATATTGGGCCACTGCCCCCCGAGATTTATGCACAAATCTCACTTCGTGTTATACATTACAACAACAATTTTTAAATGTAGGATGTACACAGGTGCAACATACTTCAAATAATTTCAAAATACACAAATACCGCCAGAATTTCTCAAACTAAAACCCTGAATTTTTTGACGGAAACAGCTGTTCTCGTAAATGTCATGTAAATCACGCGAGATTTCAAATTCGATTGCAGTCCACCATTTCCTTATTGGAAGTGGTAATAATCACGGGCCCTACAACAATGACGTATAACAATGACGTACCAGCTATTATGAGCTAGATCAGGCGAGCTAGCCCCGGGAGCTGGCCACAGGCTCTGATAGAAAAAATATGCACATCAACGAATTCACATAAAATGCGAACATTATGACTCCAACACTGGGTTTCTCTACTGGACTGAAGCAGCAGTGGAGTCCGGCAGCCCCCTGTGTGACTGAGCAGAGCTCTTTAGGATTCACTCTGCTCACCTCCTCGGAGGAAAGGGCTAGAAAAGGTGCCCTAAAATAGCCTGCTTTACTTCATCCTGGCCAGTAAACCACGGCTGGCGGGGATCCCACACATCAGTCGAACAACACGCAAGGTGAAACAAGTGAAGTTATTCAACCTTGGCACGTGAAAAAATGTGTGAACTGTGCTGGACAACACCAAAGCCGACAGACCAGAAAGAACTGCACTAGTCGCCAAAAAACTCACCCACTACAACATCAACATATAGCAGCCCTCAACGAAACATGCCTTGCGGACAAGGGCCAACTCACAGAACATGGTGGTGGGTATACCTTCTTCTGGAGTGGACGCAGTAGGACCGAGTGATGTGAAGCTGGCGTTAGATTCGCTGTCAGGTCCTACCTTGCCCGGAAACTAGCGAAACGTCCAGAAGGTATCAATGATCGTCTGATGTCATTCCAGCTCCCACTTGGGAATAAGAAAGGCGTGACGCTGATCAGTGCATACGCCCCGACAATGACCAACCCAGAGGACATCAAGTATAAGTTCTATGAGGAATTTGACGCTCTCATTGCAGCAGTCCTGCAGTCTGACAAGCTTTTCATCCTCGGGGACTTCAATGCTAGAACTAGGACAGACCACCAAACCTGGGAAGAAATCGTTGGAAGGCATGGCACTGGTAAATGCAACAGCAACGGCCTCCTACTTCTCAATTTGTGTGCCACCCACGACCTTGTCGTCACCGACACACTGATCCATCTTCCCACACGCAACAAGACTTCTTGGATGCATCCACAATCCAGGTATTGGTATACCTGATCGACTATGTCATCATCAGGACCGAAGAGAGACTACAAGATGTGAGAGTGACAAGGGCCATGTGTGGTGCCAACTGCTGGACTGACCATCGACTGATAGTGTCCAAGTGCAAACTCCGCATCCAGCCCTTGAGAAGACCCCAGGGCCCGAAAACTGCAAAGCGGCTAAACATTCCCAAGCTGAATAATAGCAGCATTGCAGAGGAATTGCCAGGGATCTAGCTGCTAGGCTGCCATATGCACTCCAGGATGACCAGGACAGCATAGAGGGACTGTGGGCAACATTCAGAGATGCGGCATACTCCACAGCCTTTGAGCATCTTGGGCCAGCAAAATGCAAGCATCAGGACTGGTTCAATGAGAACGACGAGGAGATACAGGCACTGCTGTCAGAAAAACACCAGTTCTTCAGAGCATATCAGAGTGACCCCACCTCACAAGCAAAGAAAGATGCCTTCGGCAACACAAAACGCAAGGCACAAAAGAAACTTCGGGAGATGTAGGACCTGTGGTACAGCATGAAGGCTGATGAGATACAGGGATACGCAGACAGTCACGACACCAAGTGTTTCTACGACGTCCTGAAGACTGTGTGTGAACCTCAGTCCTCTGGCTCCTCCCATCTTCTCAATGCAGACGGAATGCAGCTGCTAACCGGGAAGAACCAGATCCTGGAGAGGTGGGCTGACCACTTCAACCAGGTACTGAACTGCCCAACCGAGATCATCGACAAGGCAATCACTAGCTTACCTGAAGTGGAGACCAACAGGGACCTCAAGTCCCCCCCCCCCAACTGAAGATGAAGTCAGAGAAGCTATCAAGCAACTTTCCTGTGGCAAAGCACCAGGACCAGATGCTCTCCCCACGGAAATATACAAAGCAGGTGGGCCGGCATTGATGCAGAAACTGACAGAGCTCTTCCAGACCACGTGGAGTGAAGGACAGGTCCCGCAACAGCTAAATGATGCCACCTTGGTCCACGTCTACAAAAGAAAATGGTTGTTGCAGGAACAACCATTGAGGTATCTCTCTCCTGTCCATTGCTGGCAAGTTCCTCACCCATGTTCTACTGAACCGCTTCCTTCAGCACCTTGAGCAGGGTCTCCTTCCTGAAAACCAGTGTGGCTTTCGTGCAGGACACGGAACAGCAGATATGACATTTGCTGCACGCCAACTCCAGGAAAAATGCCAAGAGCAGCACAGGGACCTTTTTCTTCATCAATCTGATGAAGGCTTTCGACACGGTCAGCAGAGGTTTATGGAAGATCATGGAAAAGTTTGGCTGAACGTGCAAGTTCATCATGATAGGCAGGCAGCTCCATGACGGGATGATGGTGAAGGTATTGGATGACGGAGATGAGTCAAAGGCCTTCCCAGTGTGAAACTGCGAGAAGCAAGGCTGTGTTCTTGCCCCAACCTCTTCAAATATGGTCTTTTCAGCCATGCTGACAAGATGCCTTCCGTGACTGCCAGGATGGGCTACACATTAGGTACAAAGCTGACGGTGGACTGTTCAACCTCAGGTGCCTGAAAGCTGTCAGCAAGGTGAAGGAGACCGTCGTCAGAGAACTTTTGTTTGCTGACGACTGTGCCCTCAATGCCAGCATAGAGCAGAAGATGCAACAGGAAATAAACTGCTTTTCAAGAGCCTACAACATCTTCGGTCTCACCATAAGTACAAAGAAGACTGAAGTCATGTACCAGCCCGTGCCAGGACAGCCCTACCAGGATCCACACATTATGGTGAGGGGAAAGGAACTTTGGCCTGTCGACATCTTCACGTATCTGGGCAGCACACTCTCAAGAGTGGTGAACATCGATACAGAAATCAACAACAGGATTGCCAAGGTTATCTCCACCTTTGGAAGACTCCGTGACATTGTCTGGGAACTGAGGGGACTCGCTCTCATTACCAAGCTGAAGGTCTTGACCACTCTCGTCTATGCATGTGATACCTGGACTGTCTATAGTAGACATGCCAAACAGCTCAACCGATTTCACCTGAGCTGCCTCCATAGACTCCTCCGCATCAAGTGGCAGGACAAAAAATCCCGACACAGAAGTCTTGGATCAAGCAGGCATTCCTAGCATCCATTCCCTACTACAGCAAGTGCAGATCAGATGGGCAGGTCACGCTTTCAGAATGACAACAGCCGACTGCCCGAACAGCTACTGTATGGAGAACTGTGTGAAGGCAAGCGATCAGTCAGAGGGCAGAAGAAACGCTACAAAGACTGCTTCAAAGCTTCCCTCAAGGACTTGAACATCAACGCTAGCAATTGGGAGCAGATCTCTACCAACTGCATAGCCTGGAATAGCAAAATCGTCACAGGTGCCCGTGCCACTGAGAAACAATGCACTGCTGAGGCGCGGCAGAAACGTGTGGCATGCAAAGTTCGAGCTGCCGCCACCTCCACTAAAGCACCCACCCACGCTTGCCCAATGTGTAGGGGGAGCCTTCCGGGCCTGAATTGGCCTCTCTAGCCATCTTCGGACCCACAGACCATCCACTTGACCTGGAGTCATGGTCATCGATCCCAATGGACAAACATCATCACAGTGTCCCAGTGCTGGTGATGCTCTGGGGTATGGTCTACTGAAATCAGACCCTGGTATATTGACACCCACCTCCGACATGATGGCCGCTGTGAAGGCACTGGCTGGGGTTGCAGTTGCTATAGGTATGGCACATGCAGAGCTGGTGCAACTTAAACAGCGCATGATGAATCATTCCAGTCATTTGCTGCCAGAATCTGTGGTAAAGTCGAATCATGGAAGCTCACAACTAAATGTGCCTGCACACCACCAGACTGTTGAATAAAGACATAATTATCAGAGATGTGTTAATGACTGGAATCGCTGATATGGACATATGTGGGGATGTCCTTGGCATGAAGGACATTCTTGATCTGCCTGACAATGAAGTTATAGTTCTGGTGGAGAGTAAGTAGATAACTAGAGATGTGCTACCTGTATCAGGCGCTGGCATTTCATTATCTCTTAGTCGCGTCCAAACACCACCGGTGCAGGATCGCAATCAGACTGGAACTTGAGCACATTGTAAGGGGATATTTACACTATTCTCCAAAAGTGCTCACAATTGGAATACTGGCACCCATAAGCAATGTATCGCATGATGTTACCGGGCAGAAGGAAGAGGAAGGCATCTCAGCATGACCGGGAGATTTCCCAGCAGACTGCAACTACAAACATCACAGGGTTCACCACCACTGCTGGGACTGATGCCATATTCACAGAGATATCCACAATTCAGGACTTTCACAACCAGCAGTACTAGTCCACACAGTTGCCACCGTTTGCATAGGCCCAGCAAATGTCAAACACCAACCCCCAAAGTCAGCACCCACCGTGTCTTAACCAAGAGGCAATGGTAAAGGGGCGAAGTCCTGTTGCATGGACACCTGAAAGTAGAACTGCACATGTCTCTACATGCTGCAGATAATAAGGCCTTGAACAACTTAACATTGCTCCATCATGGATTGACCTTCACTGCGATGGCTGGCAAGGGGGCCTAACCATGCCTCTGGTCAATGGATGACTTCAGCGCTGCTGGTTTCACCAATGAAAACATTCCCGTGAAGCTAGATCTCCATGTAGCCAACAGGTCACCCGTCAACGTCAATGGGGCAATTATCCTGCATCTGCAGGGAATGCCCCTCAGAGACAATAAACAGTCTAGCAATACAATGCTTTATGTGAGCAGTTCTGTGCATGGCTTCTATCTCTCCTTGAAGGCCATGCTGGACCTTGGGATATGTTACCTCTCGGTTTCCCCTCAGTAGTTGCCACTGTACAGCCACTGCAATGGCAAGACCCAGGTTCAACGAAGGATCAACGCTTACCACAAGACCAACGTGCAGTAAATGCAGGATGCTCTTCACTATTGGCATCACTCTCATGCTCATGTCCTCCATTCACGGTGGTCCTAGATCGTCCTTCTATCCTGACATCCAAGTGAACGCCCACAACAATGCTGCTATGGAGAAATGGCTGCACTTTGCATTATCAACCTTCAACATGTGCCCTCAATGGCCCTTCCCGTAAATGAAGTGACCCCCTTTTGAAATCCATCTCATTTATAGTGCAAGTCCGAAAGCAGATCATACACCAGCCCTGGTACCAATACATTGGCAGAAACATAGTGCAAAGAGAAGTGATGCGCAATGAAGCACTAGGTGTCATCGAACATGCCCTGTATGGTGAACCAGTCACTTAGTGCCATCGCATGGTGGTCACGAGGAAACATGATAGATCACCACACCGCACCGTGGACTTATCACCACTCAACAAAGCTGCAAACGAGAAATAGTTGATGATGAAACAGCATTTCACTTAGCCAGACATGTACCCAAGGGGGCATGGAAGACAGTCTTTGATGCTTAGAATGGGTACCATAGTGTTCACCTCAGAGACACTCATGTGACCACCACCTGATGACTTTCATCACCCTTTTCGGGCACCGAGGTACCCCAGCTGCCTGTGCATCCACCAATGGAAGCTGAATCCCATCAGGGAATCACCCACAGTGCATGCCCACAATGCCTCCAGCATCGCCCAAACATGGTCCGAGTGATCGTTCTGCCCCTGTATCCACTAGGTGTTCCCGGAGAGTAATGAAATATCCTTCTTGATATCAGCCCGAAACTGGTACTTGGGAGTGATGTGTGCATTCATACACATACGAATGTGTGTGTGTGTGGGGATGTTGAACTGTGAACTGTATATATCTACTTGCATTTGCTCATATTCTTTACTCATTAGGATATTGTTATATATTTTCCTCCTTTTATGTTTGCAAATGCTGCCACTCTGTTATCATCATTAACAAATAGACGTTAACGAAAAAGGACTCTTCTCTCAAAAAGACATGGAAAACACAGTAACAATACATGTATTAATTCTGTCACAGACAGGATTGTGCATGCTATCACTAAATATGCACATATGCATCACTCATGAATTATATGGTGCATGTGTTCTTTGTAATTGTAAATCTGGTATAAATATTAAGTAAACATGCAAACCAAGTTATATTTCTGCGGTTGACAAGCACCTCGTTTTATTGGTGGATTTAGTAGAAGTAGTAAAGATAGTTATGCAGCAGCAACAATTATGATTATGAGAGAACACACCCAATATGTTGTACATTCTAATTAAATGAAGGGCCACAAAAATAAGGAGTAGAGCTGAGAACACCAAATGATGAATGGCTACAAAAATGTCTCTTTCGTGCATAAGTTCTGCATGAATCAAAGTAGATACAAGTATATTTAAACCGCACCCATGTATGGCGGGGTTTCTTTGCGTTTGTGTGTCTGTGTATGTGGACAAAATATCTCAAAATATCTCATGTATGAGTGACCTTAAAAGGTCAAACTCAAGGTCACTAAGATTTTTGAAGCCTTACATCTCGTAAAAGAGCCTACTTAGGCCCTATGTTACTATTAAACATCAATTCGAAATCATATGTAGGGAAACCAATGGCACCTTTACATTTGACCTTGAAACTCAAGGTCACCAAAAATTTCGAAGCCTTATATTTCGTAAAGGAGCCTAGTTAGGCCCTATGTTACTATTAAAGATTAATAGGAAACCATATATGTATGGGGCTTCCAATGACACTTGAACATTTGACCTTAAGTGACCTTGGAAAGTCAAATTCAAGGTCATCCAGATTTTAAACCCTTATATCTCGTAAATGAGCCCATATTACATTTTAAACATTAATAGGAAACAACATTTGGGGAGTCTGATGGCACCAATAGATTTGACCTTGAAAGGTCCAAGTCAAGGTCATTTAGGTATTAAGTGATAGAAGAGCAGTATTCTCTAAATATATATTTCATAATAGTATTTAACATTAAATCTGGATGTCACATTATGTAGTTTGTTGGCGGGTGGAGTTTTCCGCTTTCCCAGCTTTCTTTCTTGTTTAGTGTAATTTGCCTATTTGTTTTAAGAAAGTGGCTAATAAATGTTGGTAAGCAATAAACTTACACAAGTTATGCAAAACATTTGTAGGTTTGTGTTGTTGCACAACTTTTGCTAAACTATAATTAGCATCTGTGCATGTACCATAATTCCCTTAATTCCTAGTTGTCTGTCCTATTTAAAGAGGCTATATTTATGAAATTAAATACAATCTGCAAATTCTGGCTGAGGATGCCAAAGCATAAGTTTGCAGCAGCAGTATAATAGTATTTGTGAATTGCATTAATATTAAAAAGATAGCCGTCTTTTAGGTTCGACTATTAGTATTGGTGCACAATGTTTTGAATAGGAGTCATGTTCATTTGTCCCCTCAATCCTTCATGAGCATGATGAGGTAAGCCCAAACTGCAAATGTCTGGATGCCAGATTTTGCTCAGTAAATACTGACAGCTGCTTGGGGCACATGTACTGCCCTAAAAGTGAGTACACGTATTCCTTATACATGTTGTACCGGTAATTAGCGAAACAATTTTCGAGCAATTAGTAAGCAACTCTCCCATGGGGTCATCTTGGACTGGGTACTGGTATATCATAGTTTTTTAGTTCTGGGCCATACTGGTATATCATAATTTTTTAGTTCTGCTCGATTGAGTCATCAGACAGGTGTCAGGGAATACTGACAGAGGTGTCATCTATCCATCCAGGAAGTTTTCTTGGAAAGCATTACATGGGTCAATACAAATGTTGCCGAAAGCTTCCTGTCCGCCATATCTCTAGGCATGCACTTTCAAGACTTTTTGATCTGAAACAGCCAAGGCAATGCAGTAATGAAAGTTGAGAACCTTCCCGAGGACAGGATCTCCAAAGATAATATGCCGCTTTGGATTAATTTCAAGCTTGAACCTGTCGAGCGGGAATTGGGCCAAGCGGGACTGTCATGGCCCCTGAGTGGTATCACATGTATTTGTATTACACTGTACTTATCTTTGTAGCAAGAGTCCAAGTACAGTGGTCCCTCTATTTTGAGACCACCCATGGGACTAAGAAAATGTGATCTTATATTGCAGGTGGTCTTAAAATAAAGGTCATTTACTATAAATTCATTAATGTTTGCAAGGGATTTATTTGGCGAATTGCGTGCCTATCTTTAAATCGCAAAAATAAATACCCCACAAAAAATAATTTAGGTCCCTAGATAACTGACAAGACCTGAGCTAACCACAAACATTAATCAGCGCAAAAATGGTTTTGTCACAAAAACACAAACATTAATCCCCCCAAACATTAATGAATTTACAGTAACACAGAAAGTTGCCCTTTGGGACCACATCAAGCGGTCTTATAATCAAGGGTGGTCTTAAAATACAAGGTTGTAAAATATTAGAGGGACTGCTGTAGTATGAACCAATTTTAACTTAAGTTAGACCATTCCATGTCCATTGCTTAAAGTCTATAACAAGCCTTTAGCAGTTTTCTTTTGTCTGCCAGACATACATCTATTGATTTGATGCTCAGAACTGAATTTTTAAACCATCTATATCCCCCCCTGGCATGCAAACATAAGGAAAGTTGCAAGGAGGTAAAATTTTTAGATTTGTTTGCTTCACATGTCATAAGCCAGTTCCTTACTTTAACATAACTCATATCGATCTTTACTATTTGGCCATGAATGTAGACAAATTGCAGAAGTTTATTTATTACAGTCACATGTGACACTATTAACTATATAAATATCTTGATAACATTAGAGTTAATTATATCCTGGATTATATCCCAGGTCCAGGAAACATAGTATTAATGATGGCAGTGAACGCAAACTTCATAAATCACACATCTACGTTTGAGCGACACTGGAGTCCCAGTGAATGTGGATGGAAATTTTGGACTGAGTTTTCAGCCATCTTACATGATGTTGTGAAGGTTGCTGGGGCCTACCTGACAAGAACATAACTGTAAACATCTTGATACAGTTACAATTAATTGGTCCTCACAACTTCATGAACTTTAACAACTTAAGTACAAAATACCGTAGCTAGTTTGTCATGAGCCCACCAATCATGGTCTACAAAATACCACACATAGGTCAAAAGAATCAAAGGCATTAGTCATAACCCAAGTAAGAATATTACCCTTTCCGGAGTGGGGCACTCCCAAGCAGGAATTCCTACTTACGACACAAAAGAGAACAACAAAGAGGTTTGGAATTCACAATTAATTATTCCTACATTGGTCATACAACCACATGAATGAGGCAGATGTACTGAAAAGGAATGAAGCTACAAAATCATTGTAAGGATATTAAAACAGGACTAAAATGTGCCTCCGGTTACTTATTTTAATTTGGCAATAATTCATGTATGGAAGACATTTTTTGTCTCATTGTAATGGCCATCTTTGGTTTGTACAAAATACATTTTCACTCTACATAATGTTAGTACGATGCATAGCCATAGAAATGAAGCCTAGACATTATGTTTGCATACAACACACAAACTCCATCCGTCCAACCATAGCTTTCAAAATCAAGGCTCAAACATTTGCATTTTCATCACTACCAATACAAATTATGACATAATTTTCAGAGTACATGTACGTTGCATATAGTTTATTCTTAGCACATACCCGTAGTAGTAAAATTATACTGTCATTATACAAATCATATGGAAAATAATTCCGAGAGCAATGCCCCATATTTCCAACAGCTCATTCCTTCTAGCACACTCTTACCAAATTGGAACAAAGACAACTCCACAACTAATAAAATATAAGCTAAAGATGGCCTCTCACACTTTCTAACATGTAGATGAAAATTTTTAAATCTTTATTGCTAAAATAAATTTTATGAAAGGTGTGACTTCTATGGATGATACGCCTGGAAATGGCAGAGTTCCAAAATTTTTTTCCATGTAACAGCACAGAAAACACCAATTTACAGTTATCCATATATACGTTCCTGCCACTATTAAAGTAACTATGACTTTCTTTTTTTCTCTGCAAGCGATTGCAGGTAGAGTCCAAGAGCCGTCTGTATACCCTCATCGTGGCCAACACGTCGCAGTCTTCCTAAATCTTCCTCTCGACCCTTCTCAAACTCTCGCACAAACGGTGTTCTCATTATTTCCTTACAATGACGCCTGCCTACATCTGAAACAGAAAAGACAATTACCTGAAACTATGAATAAACTAGACAGTCGGTTGCTGTGCAACGCGAGGGGGCATCCCGGTTGGCAATAAGACACTACATCCTTATCAGAATCCTTGAATTGACCCTTCAAGGTCAGCCAGGCTCAAATGAAATGGTGCAGCTGTAATTAATCCAATA
>JAAUYG010177820.1_pt1 | contig 11105 bp, 7 predicted proteins | sample 7278091 | NCBI WGS metagenome assembly JAAUYG01 (sample SAMN14350201, study PRJNA611818) | marine sediment metagenome | isolation source: surface marine sediment (0.6m) | place: French Polynesia: Moorea | collected 2018-08
CTCGGAAATGGTTAATCGTAGAGCAAAGCGGACCAAAATTTGGGCCTCAGGAGTAAGTAATTAGTGCATATAGAGTTATTTTGACTGTTAAGTGTTCAAGTTCAGTTTGGGGTCATTCGGTGCATTTCTGTTTTTGACGACCTTATATCTCGGAAAGGGCTAGTCGTAGAGCGACACGGACCAAAATTTGGGCCTCTGGTGTAAGTATTTAGTGTACATAGAGTACTTTTGACTGTTAAGTGTTCAAGTTTAGTTTGGGGTCATTCAGTGCAGTTCTGATTTTCGGGGACCTTGTATCTTGAAAACCAGAGTTCGTACAGCGAAATAGACCAAAATTTCAGCCTCCGAGGTAAGTTTTTTGTGCATACAGAGTACTTATCATTGTTTAAGTGTTCAAGGTTTGGGGTTATTATTGGTGCCTTTCCAATTTTGCCATCCTGGTGTCTACTTATGACTTAACGGTAAATTATCAGCAATCTTATATGTACTGCTACCGGTAAGTTTATTCATACCTTACCGATATTCTTTTATCTAGCAAGTGACCAAGCAGAGCGTCAAGGCCCCTGGGCCTCTTGTTTTTCTACTATGATAAGGACGGGAAGGTGCAGACTCTCGTGTCTGCTATTAATGTTCCTGCTATTGCCCTATTACAACAACAGCTACCTCCAACAGACTACAAGAGATGTTTGTTTTGCATGGCTTCGGCTGGTGTGGTGGCAGTTAATTAAGACAACAGCTGTGGATAAATATAATACGGTGGAACCTGGGAATTAGGGACACCCAAGGGACTGAAAAACTGTCCTCAATTATGGGGTGGTCCTATTTCTCAGGTCCATCTCTGTGTACTGAATGGGCCTAGGGACTGGAGTGGCTGTCCTTAATTCCCAGGTTGTCACTATTTCTCAGGTGGTCGCAAAGACAGGTTTCACTGTAATGCCTTATGAGGAGCATTAAGCCAGAAAGATGTTTATGTATCGCTCACTGGAAATGGTATACCAAAGCTAAACGTATGGCAGCAGTTAATTGTATTCTCTCCATGTTCACTCGATAAAAAATTGAAATAACATTCTAACCAGTTGAACCCCGATATAACTCATGTCAATTAAAGACATGTTTTCTCAGTGTTTTGTTTTGATAACTTGCAACTTGAGTCGGAGAAAATACAGAGAGTTAATTGAGTAAAAGACTTCTGTCAGTAAAGATGGAGTATTTCACTCTCCTGTTCTTCATATGCTATGGAATCGTAGATTGTGTTCAGGTATGTTCGTGGCTTTCTTAACGGTTTGTGACTAATACTTTTGCCTTTAATTCATATCCATGTAGATGTGCATCGTATGATGATCTGATTACAGGCACGCGCGGGCCGATCCCATTTCAAATCTGCGGGTGCCTAACCGTACTTTATAAAACGTAACGTTATTAAACACCGCCAGCTCTGCTTGGCGGTGGGCGCACATAAGCATTGCAATAATGGTTATGCTCATGCGCGAGCGCGTTTGTGTATGTGTCTGTCAGCCTGTTAACAACATATATCTCAAAAAGTGATTAACTAATAATCATCTTCATTTAGGGTGGGATGCCTCTGACTCAGGAATGAGGTGATTATATTTAATAAAAGATCCCCTGGGTGGCTGTGGGGTCTCCGTAATGTTTGAGTGATAGACATGTGGTTACTCGTATATATTATTAGGAAGTCATATATGGGTCCAATGGCAGCATTAGATTTGACCTTGAGTGAGCTTGAAATGTTAAATTCAAGGTCACCCAGAATTTGAGGTTTCTATCTCGTAAAGCAGCTTAGACAGGTCCTTGATGATATACAATGTATTGGGAGTCCAATGGCACCGTCACATTCGACATTCAGTGACCTTGAGAAGTCAAAGTCAAGGTAACTCAGATTTTGAGGCCATATATCTCGTAAAAGAGACTAGGACGTATGTTCATATGATTAATATGAACCATATATAGGGAGTTCAGCAGAGGGTTAAATTTGACTTTGAGTTACCTTGAAAGGTAAAAAATTAAAGGTCACTCATATTCTAAGTCTTATATGTCGTCAAGGAGCATAGTTAACCCGTATGTTACCCTTAAAATTAATAGGGAAGCATACATGGGAGTCCAATGGTACCATTAAACTGACCTTGAGTTACCTTAAAAGGTCACTCAGATTTCCAAGTCCTATATCTCGTAGAGGATCCACGTTGATTGATATGCTACTATTAAACATTAATAGGAAACTATATATGGGAAGTCCAATGACACCATCACATTCGATCTTGAGTGACCTCGAAAGATGAAAGTCAAGGTCACTCAGATTTCGAAGGCTTCTATCTAGTAAAGGAGCATAGTTAGGCCCTATGTTACTGCTAAACATAAATGGAATCCATATTTGGGGGAGTGTAATAGCACCGTAACTTGACCTTTATTGTCGTTGGAAGGTCAATGTCAAGGTCATTCACATTTCGAAACCTTATATCTGATAAACAGCCAAGTTAGTTCAAATGTTTGTATTAATTAAGGATCTATAGGAAACCACATATGTGGAGCTCGAGTGCAACGGCACTAATTATATTTAACCTCGAGTGACATTGAGAAGCCAAGGACTCTCAGATTTCGAATAGTTGCATCTCGTAAAAAAGTCGAGTCAGGCCATATTTACCATTAAACATTAACAGGAAAATATTAATGGGGATTCGACCAGCCCCATCACATTTGACCTTAAGTGGCGTTGGGCGGTCAAAGTCAAAGTCACTGAAATTTTGAAGTCTTATATCTTGAGTTATGACACATGTTATGGCACATGAGTTATGGCACATATTACTATTAATCATTAATAGGAAATCATATATAGGGAGTCTAACTGCACTGCCGGATTTTACTTTGAATGACCTTGGAACGTCAAAGCTAAGCTCCCTCAAATTTTGAGTTGTATGCGATCTGTACGCTGTACGTATGATTGCCAGTAGTTCTTGATATTAATCTGGATACCACATATTAAGGTAGTTTGTTTCCAGGCGGGGTTTTCCAATGTCCCAGGGGGATTTTTGTTGGGCTTTGGATAAAAATCACACAGGATTGCCGTAAACTCCGACCCTGCGTCTTGATGCAGTGTCTCGGACATAACATGATGCTTACTCACAAAAGTTGTGTTTATTTTATTTACTGACAAAATACTATACACCATAATTAAAGATTACAGCAAGTGTTAGCCTTTTAAATAGATAAAGTTACACATGCTGAGACGTCATCGCTATATAACTCAGGTTCAGTGAGTTTAGGATTTAAGTGTGAACATGATGAAGATGTGAATCTGTGAAGATGTGAAGATAACTATTGAAGATGCCTTATTACGAAGTTCAATTACTTTCAACTGCAGTTCATTGCCAGAAGTTCATTACGGAAAAAACATGATCTCTATAATATGCTACACAACATGCGTGTGACGCCATGACACGTAAATGTTGCTGGCTCCTGTTTGGATGAAATTTCCAAATATTATTTTATTCTACGGCGCACCGTAACTCCGTAAGTGCCATGCAAAGACAAAAAATCGCCCGAACGATAAATAATTCGTTCGAGTGATATATGGACGAAATACTATATTCGTGCCGACGATAATATGAATTCGTCCGGACGATATGCTAATTCGTCACGATGATATATTAATTCGTCTCGACGATATACTAATTCGTCCCGACAATATATTAATTTGTCCCGACGAATTAATGTATAGTATAAAACGATAGGTAATGTTAAAGGCCCAGTTCGTTTCATTCTGTTTACTTGAGAACTTGAATTGAGCGTTTCACCCGACTATGCTTCCCTTTTATTTTGCGAACTAAAAGTTGTGTTTATTTTATTGTGTGGCAACCGAAATTTCGCAAGTGGGCGATTGGCCCCAAAAGACCTTGAAGTATGAAGGTTTCAAAGATAAGATAACCCCCACCACCATTAAATATTTAATTCGAAAAAACTCAATTGTATGTTCTGTAGATATTTTTTGCTTTCACATGGCACTTTCAGGCTTCCGTAGTAGTCTGCGTTGCTAAACGATGTGGGAAGATATTTATAATAAGACAGTCTGCGGTAATGTTATATTTACGCCCTTCTCGAGATTGCTTGAGCTTTGCAAGGGCCAATACGAGTTCTCCTTGCAAAGTACTTTTTTTTTCTCAGAAAGGAAAAGGACATGCAATCATTGATGGCATTGAACGGTATAAATAATTTGATATTTCCTGAGGAGACGCCGGAATTCCTCATTTGTAGAGACTTGCATTGCAGGCCGGTGAGGGTAGGTCTCCAAGCTGTGGTCATTCTCAGATGCATTGTGACGCTGATAAATGTGTCAATCCTGGACAGATGTGTGACGGGCAAGCGCAGTGTGACAATGGCGTGGACGAGGCCGATGGCTACTGCTCTCATTAGTAGGACATTTAGAAATAGGGCTAATAGCAATAGTAGTGATAACTGTAGTTGTAATCCTATCAACATCATGATGATGATGATCAGTAGCAGCAGCCACATCAGCAGCAGCAACGGCAGGAGCATATTTATTAAGCCCTGTGATAGGCCAGTTTGAAAGTCGAGAGGTAACAGCACGTACTAGTAAATAGGTCACACCAGATTCTGAAATCTTAAACAGTTTATCAGTGTCCCATGGTAAGCTAAGGCTCGCCGTGCACCGCTTATTTATTCCAGTTAAACTTTTTCGTTCCTTTGGGTTAATATTAACATAACTCGTTCATAGAAGGTTACATTCTGGGTGAGCATAGATACTTTATTTTAAATAAACTTTTATTTTTACTTTATGTTCTGTAAACGTAATTTTATCATAACATCGGATATTGAAATACAAACTGTGGGAGCAGTACCACTTTGAAAATAGCATATGCTCCCCTTTTAAGAAAAGAGGAAAATAAAAATTGTGCAAATCTGGCATATTTTAAAAAATCCAAATGAACTTAACGAAGGATTTGAATATACAAGAGCAACTAAATTCTTGAAATGTTACTCACGTGGTAATGCTTTATGGTAACAAAAGGCTGGACAGTTGAACACCCAACATTTAAAAACACAGGTCGAGGAAAACGGACCACCCTCTAAATGAACAAACTGTGACCTAGGTTGATTCAGCACATGTTAACAAATGTAATCTTGCAGTCAATCCGAAAACTGATAGTCAAAGTTAGTTTGTCATTAAACAAAGCAAAGATAAAGTGATACTTATAGTCATACTAATGCTTTAACATATTTCAATAGTGCGACGTGCCGCAGTCAATGTCTTGATGATGCGAATATGCCAATGGACCGCTGGAGTCACTTCGTCTGCAGCATTTGCTGTATGGCTGATGTCAACGGAGATGGTTTTATTACACAAGAAGACAGGGCCCGTGGTTATGATGTCTACTGTGGAGAGGACGAGGACGGTAATGATATTGTAAAATCTCTAATACCGAAATTGATTTTTAAATTGCTGATCCAAGTTATTCTTTCAGGAAGCCCTGAACCACCACACCATTTCCACTCTTTTGTAAAATAAATATGTGAAATACACGCAACTATATCACCACGCCACCCCCATTGTTATGTTTCCCAAACGTTTTTTTTTTCGCGGTGGTTCAGGGCGTCCCTAATTCTTCAGGTCCGTTGACGTTCTTTTTTGGTTAACCAGAAGTATGGTAAGAATATAACAAACGTAACAGGTTCGTCGGGCAATTATTATTAAATCTGCAAATAATCTATGATTATTATAAAAGCTACCGGAAATTGCTCATTCGACTGACGACTGTACCATACGTTTCAATATTATCTACAATGTGTCTATTTTAGCCAACTCCATTTGACGGAAGACTGCCATACTCAGCCCAGCAAGGCCGTACACCTCAGTCTGCAGTGTATTCGTTTTTAGAGCGACTGCTCAAGTAGCTGATCAACGTGGTTTGAAGCCAGTCTGGAATATCTGAAGGGATTATCTCCTTGTCCACTTACTGCTTGTCCAAACTTATGCAATAAGGAGGTCTAAAGCTAATTGATTTTTGTTTCAATTTTCAGATTGCGACAGTCTTGAGTTGATGGACAAGGTGAGAATTGACAACGAACTGCCAATATGTCACACTGAGGTTGTGGCCTTCTTGGAATTTACCTCAGGCCTTGTCGAGGACAGGCCACTGGGTATTGTCACCAGACAGGATCGACTGGCTTTATGGAACATTTATACAAACAGCCCTACTCCTGGCAAGTATTTAATTAGTTCCGGCAACATCAACTATCGCCTCATTGTAATAAATGAACGAAATGCGCTGCAAGAAAGGGACACCACCCGGACAGCAGAAAGTTCCGCCCGCGCGCAGAATAACCCATGCCCCATCCAATTCATATGTAATATAGCAACCCTATATACATATGCAGAGTCGATAATTAATATAGAATATTTGGATTTTTATTTCGTGTGGTTTTTATTTGGTGTGGATTTTTATTTGGTATGGTTAACAAAGTGCGTCATTTCTGCATATCTATCATAGCAAGGTTGCTGATTTATGGGATGTGTTGAGCTCAGGTGTTCCATGTTGAAATATATCGGAGAGCTCGGTTACCAAAGTTTAAAAAACAAAAATCCAAAATATTCCATATTAATAATACGTGCTGTCCTATTGTGCAATTGGACCGACATGTTGACAGCATCTCACCCACCCACCCACCAACCCATATCCAAACACACTTCCACCCTTACACCAAGTCGATTTTCTCAAGATTGAATCGGTAATTCCTGGTCCCACGTTTAGGCCAAAGGAAGGGTTTCCGACATAAAATAATATCATTTCCCATTAGTGTTCAATAGCAAAACATATATTTATGCCCTAAGCATTATTTTTTGGAGATAGAACGGCTTGAAGTGGCGGGCGATTTTATCTTAACTTACACTGAACTTCACCTTTCAAGGCAAACTCAAGCACAAAACTAATGACACATTTGGACCTCCCTTATAGAATTCTTATTTGTGCTTAACATTATGACTTTCAACCCGGAGAGACTTTCAAGGTAACTCCATGTCAAATGTTATAGTGTATTTGGACTGCCTGCATAATGACTTCATATAAGTCCATCACACTAACATATAGTCTACTTCAATTCCTTACGAGATATAGGCTTTCAATATCTGAAATGACCTTGGCTTTGATCTTTCAAAGTCACTCCAGGTAAACTCTTCATCCATATTACTGTCTAATAGCTCAAACACAAAATAATCCAAGTGGTTTGTTGATCAGCGTCTTTGACGTGCGGAAGAGAACATAGATATGTAGATCAAAAGAGATATATGCAAAATCAGTTCCAGCGTTTCAACCAAATATCAGTAAGTTTGCATTGGCTTGTTTTCAGAATTGATATTGATGTTTTTCAAATGAAGATTTCACAAAATCTACCTAGTTTTAGTGGATGCAATCATGTTTCTCCAAGCATTCTTGTGAATTTGTGATTGCATTAAAGTATGCCCTTATACCTTTTCTGTCGGTTGTAGCTGATCGTGTGTCAATTGATCGCTGTTTCAACGTTTGGAACAGTAAGGTAAGACATACAATTAATCTGTATTTAGATTCTGCTCCTTCGACAATCTAAAGCAAGTTAGCAGCTCTCTCATGCATACGATCATATTAACTGATCGATCATCAGACATGGACTTGATAGTTGGATGGTATTGGTCACAATAGCTGATAATTACAGCCTCATTAAATGACGATACAAATGACACAAGAAACAATAATGTTCACAATGTTATCAGCCATATTGATAATTGGGATTCCCAGGGTTCCAAGCCCTTTTTGGCTCAAGTCTCCTCCTGTCCCTGCCCATGTATAGTCACTAATATGATAGACCAGCCTGGAGCTGAAGCGCCTTGGTGCCAGGCAGACTGCGAGTCTTCGGATGCAGGATTGTCGAGGTTGGTCGTTGAGTTGAAGGCAGCTGCACTCTCATGTGGATCTGTCTTCCGTTACGGCTATCACAGAACCTGGAAGACCAGGGCGGCTCCCGAGGTCCTCCTTTTTCAGTTATTTTCTTTCGGCCGTCAGGCTGGTGGCTAGTGGATTGCCGAGGACCTTATTGAATCTGAGGACCTCTACTGGTAGTGTAGTATACGGCATGCCCACCTGCATCAGTGATACTCGAGAAATAAGGCGTAGATGGCTTGTCGTGATTCTGCCAAATCCCTCCATATGGACAGCAAATTGGCAAGCTGGTTTTAGTTCCAATGAAGAGAGCAGTTTTATCCTAATTTTGGGAGTTGTTACTTCTCTGATTTTGGCACCTATTTGACATGGACTATGGGGCGTGGGGTGAGAGATGAATACAAATTGCCAGAAATGGCAACGAATCAATGTTGGTTGGCTCCTGTGATGTTGCTCCGCAGATACAACCTAGGCCCGCGATGGCTACATGTCTCACAGGCATGACTCCAGAGAGAATAGACAGTTTCATGTGGATGATATTTGCCCAACCGTCAGCAAGTGTTGCAGGGTCTATTGGCAACGCCACTTTGTAGGTGTTTGGCTAGTGTGGTTTATTACAGATTTAACTGCATCTACAGACTGTGTTGGGTTTACCTGCAATTCCTGCCTTGCCTTTGGCGGACTCTTTCACATCTAAGCAGAGAACCGCACTATTTTTCTTACCTGAAGACATACAAGGTAGCTGTTGCAAGGTAGCTTTTGTGAATAGCACTTTTGTGCTAATGTTACTTGTTATTGTAGTACCGATGTTAAATAAAATTTTATCGCATGTTACCATTCATCCAGGCTTGGTACATTTTTGCCGGGCTACTAAATCAGACTCTGTGGGGAACGTGGCAGGGATTTTTAGTGAATCATTGATGCCCCATTTGGCTTTTGATGGTTTTCCAGCCCTCTGCGACCTTGTAGGGTGAGGGAAGCCGGGCGTTTAGAGTGGTGGGGCATACTATACATGTAGATCAGCCTGAATGTGGAAACATTTGAGGCGCTCTAACATGCTGACCAAATTCGGGTCTATACCATATGTTGACCAGATTCCTAATAGCGCTCGAGCAGTAATTGTTTGTGCGAGCCTTTGTGTCACTTTGACTTCAAGTTCTGTCTGGGATACTGGTTGTTAAGGTTAGTGCTCAATATGGCAGTTGAAATAACATATCATTGCCACTGATCCAGATATCGCCAAATTGTTTATACTGGGCATCCTCACTAACCTGTGGGTGTAAACCGTTCTTTATTATTTGAAAACCTCTGTTCGCAAACTGCCTTGCTATAGATCCGCCAAGAGGTGCACCTGTTCCCAGATGATACCTTCTACATGTTCTAAAGGCTACCCTACAGACTTCATTTCATATAGTCTATCTCATTAACACTGACGGGAGCCAGGGTCATCCCTCTCATCATAGTATCTTCATTATCATTGTTGTCTTCTTCGATAACAACAATAGCAATAATACATCGGATACTTTTGTCTCTACTGGCATTAATTTTCAACCGTTACAGGAGATGCAGGACAAATTAAGGGACAGCTCGTGTGATGTGGATATCCCATCCCCGAGTGCTTCGGTTTGGAAATTTGGAAAACAGTGAAAAGGAGTTGCTTCCAAACCCAGCAGCCACTGAAAGAATGGAACTATCACTTTCATGCCATTTCTGTTCTAAGTAACAATATAAAATAGCAGCTCGAAATACTTTACTTCAGATCATTACAAGCGTTATGTCCTTTTGTCCCTTCCTTTCCTACTCGCGATATCAACATTGTGCATTTTCTGGTAGTGAGATGTTTTTCCTTTTTGGGGAACTTGGGGATACCAGTAGAACAAACATGGGTCATTTTGGGGTCATTTGGTGCATTTGGAAGTGTTCAGAAAATCGCGTTATCAAAGCGCTGGTTCTGCTTCTTCTACACCTTTAACCCTTTTCCAACCTGTGACAGACCATACAATGTTTGGGACTTAGAAATGTAAAAGGTGAAAAAAAAAGTTTGAATTTAACATTCGGTTCAATGGAGATATGCAATATTGCAAATATCTTGGAAATAAGTACCGGTAATCACAGAGCCAAAGGGGGTGAAATTGGGACGCAGGGGGACTAGCACAACTTATATGCAGACCTCTCAGTGTCCGAGCTCATTGCGGGGTCATTCAGTGTACTTGTCTCAAAATAGTTCTTTAACTCTGAAACAGCTGGTCGTAGAGCGAAAGAAATTGATGTTTGGAACTTGAGGGACACTTGTAGTACATATACCGGATAGCGTTAACCTTGTATTTTTCAAGATCATTTTGGGGTCATCCAGTGCATCTACTTGGAGTCAGGGAACATCTGTGCAATTATTTTTGCCAGTGTTACTTACTGCAGTGCCAAAGTCCATGGACCTCTTGTTTTCTTATTTTCCTAAGAGCCCTGAGGCACCACAAGAAACAACAGTGTGATCCTCGATTGGGTTGTCCCACCTAATGTGGGTGTTATATAAATGTGAAGCAGTGTGATGTACATGTAAATGTCATAGGCTGTCAGTGTCATTGCGATGTAATATCCAGCTGATATGACAGGACATGTGTGTGATGTACCACGATATGGGTGTAACGTGGGTAGTGTGGACATGATATGGTGTGATATGACTGTGAAGTGATATGAAAGTGATGTGACGTGATATAGGTATGACATGTCGTGATGACCACAAATTGCAAATTAGGCCAGCATTTTTTTTTTAAATTTTAGTTTTTTACGACAATCCCTAACAAATTTTTGATGTAGGAGGAGGAAATAGATTTAAAAATGAAATTGACATTTTCCATTTTTTGCATGTTTTATAGAAAAAGTTCGCCATTTCGTACTTTGGGGAAAAATAAAACTCCCCATCGGAAATGAAAGATAGATAATAGGTAATAAAACTTACGATTACCTATTAAACCTGTATACCAAGAGGCCCAGGGGCCTTGACGCTCTGCTTGGTCACTTGCTAGATAAAAGAATATCGGTAAGGTATAAATACACTTACCGGTAGCAGTACAAATAAGATTGCTGAAAATTTACCGGTAAGTCAAAAGTAGACACCAGGATGGCAAAATTGGAAAGGCACCAATAATAACCCCAAACCTTGAA